>Ga0065711_1009594_pt1 | contig 10814 bp, 14 predicted proteins | sample Hoacrofraction12_FD_59098 | JGI IMG/M metagenome (GOLD analysis project Ga0065711, IMG submission 59098) | Hoatzin crop microbial communities from Cojedes, Venezuela - Epithelial fraction 12 v2 (version 2) | ecosystem: Host-associated > Birds > Digestive system > Esophagus > Crop | place... | reverse complement strand
CTGACACCCACCCTTCAGATATTTGTAGGCATTTATAAGGTCCCCTCGCAGCCTTCTCTTCTTCAGGCTGAACAAGCCCAGTTCCCTCAACCTCTCCTCGTAGTGGAGATGCTCCAGTCCCCTCACCATCTTCGTAGCCCTCTTCTGGACTCTCTCCAGTAGTTCCTCATCTTTCTTGAAGTGGGGAGCCCAGAACTGGATGCAGTACTCCAGATGGGGCATCACTAGGGCAGACTAGAGGGGGAGGGGAACCTCCCTCGACCTGCTGGATCCCACTGGCCTTCTTGGCAGCCAGGGCACACTGCTGGCTCATGGTCGACCTGTCGTCCACCAGGACACCCAGGTCTCTCTCCGCAGAGCCGCTCTCCAGCAGGTCAGCCCCGAGCCTGTGCTGGTGCATGGGGTTATTCCTCCCCAGGAGCAGGACCCTGCAATTGCCCTTGTTGAACTTCATCAGGTTCCTCTGTGCCCCACGCTCCAGCCTGTCCGGGTCTCACTGAATGGCAGCACAGCCTGCTAGTGTATCCACCACTCCTCCCAGTTTTGTGTCATCAGCAAACTTGCTGAGGGTGCACTCTATCCCTTCATCTAGGTCACTGATGAAGAAGTTGAGCAAGACTGGGCCCAGTACTGACCCCTGAGGGACACCACTAGTTACCGGCCTCCAACTAGACTCAGCGCCGCTGATGACAACCCTCTGAGCTCTGCCATTCAGACCATTCTCAATCCACCTCCCTGTCCACTCATCCAGCCCACACTTCCTGACCTTCCCTAGGACGGATGTTATGGGAGACCGTGTCGAAAGCCTTGCTGAAGTCTAGGTAGACAACATCCACTGCTTTCCCCTCATCTACCCAGGGGGTACATAGGTATCTCTCCTTTACAGTGCTATACTTCAGCTGTCAACATTTTATCTGAATAGTGCAGTTGACAAGATGGGAGCTGTTAGAGAGGAAGCACAGGAGAGTAACCTGGAAGGAATGACTGCATCTGTATCACCTCTGTACCCTGGCTGTACCAAAGGTCAGGAGAGGTCAGTTGCCTTGGATGTGGGAGTTGCCCAAGAGCAGAGCTCCTGAAAGGAGGCTGGAGATGGGCTGCCACAGGCTACTTTGCAGGGATTACGGATGTGGTACTTTTTGTATCATTTCAGCAAAATTTGCAAGCTGCTGGCAGGATGAGGTTAGAGGAAGTAGTCATTCAATGATGGGTGGCAACTTTTTAGATTTGGATAGAAAAGACTCCTTACTCTGATGGTCGACTTCCTGGTTTTTTTACCTTCCCGATTTTCAGTCTTCCGTCTGCTGGCTTTGATGTTGGACTGCGTGTAAGCTTTATTTTCATTCTTGGGAAGGGACTGGGTCCTCCTGTCTGTTCAGCCAGCTGTGCTCATAAAGGATTTTGCTTCTAACCCAGACGCTGAGGAAAGCAGTTTTTCTCATGGGTCAGGTGCCTCAACACACTAGTCTACTGGGACTTGCCTGGGTAACTCCTTTGGTGTCTCATACTTGAGCTGTCTCTTATTTTCGGGGGCTGAGCTCATATCAAAACACTCAGAGAAAAGGCAGTAACATCTCATACCTGCCCTCTGCTTAGCACTGTTGCCGCATCTGCATGGAGGTTATACAGAGTGTGAACTCTAAAATGGGATCTGGATCAGCTGAGGCCAGTCGCTCAGGAAAGCAGGATGCTAAGGTGTGTAAAAGCCATGCAAGCACAGCTATCCTGAATGTCTATCTGACTGTTAGCACAGCTTTCTGTTCTTTGTTGTTAGTGTAGTGTAATTCAGTTGCGGGGTTTCGCTCACCCGTTCTGCTGGGAGCTAGAGGGATTTCCTAAAGATAATTGTGTCTTAGGCTACCTAAAGGATATGGTCTAAAAAATTTTGTAAGTATTCTGAGGCTCAGCTTACATGTGGTGTAGGGGGCAACAAATGTCCTGCTTTGTTCTTGTGTTGCTCATAAAAGTAGGCTTCCCTTTCCATTTATTAGGCCTTTCAAGCCTTGCTATTATGTAAACCACATGTGCACCAAATCTGTTTGTTAAAGGCTTAGAAATATTAATGGCTTGTTTTTGTCGTAGCTTGATAGCACAATACAGGGAACAGATGGGATGCCTGGGACAAACAAGGTCTTTTATAGCACCTGCACATTGTACTTTCCTGCTCCTTTCCCAGCAGCTGAAGGTTTATATTACTCAGTTCATGTTTGTTTGACAGTGAGCAGAGGCGCATACTCAGAAACCTGCTGTTCAGCGTGGCTTTCTGGGAGAAAAGTGAACTTGATGAGTGTCCCTGACCTTTCTGTCCTTGGCCAGGAAAAAATCTTTCCATTGTATGTGGCTGCATGTATGGCAGGTTGACGTTTGCCTCCTTGAAACATGTCAGGGATTAACCTTTTGCAAAAGCAAACTGCAGAAAGTGAAACCTACCTGCCAGTGCAGACTGCGCATTGCCACCTCCCTCCTTACTGGGGTGTATGTTTGCCCTGGCCTGGGACTCCATTTAATTTTCTGCAAATAATAACATCTGCCTTGCCCCAATGAAAGGAGCATTTTAATAAGATTCTTGGAGACCTTCTGCACTTTCCCTTGAAATCTGAATTTACCCAGGGATGGAGATTATTTTGGAAGTGCAGGAGCAAGAAAATGATGCCTTTGTTATGAAGATTGAGAAAGCAGCCTGGTTGTTGTGTTAAAATGCCTGTGCCTTTAATTAATTTTGACTGAGACTCTTGAAAGAGAATGGTTGTGTGTGCTGTGGCTGAAGGGATGTTGAAATACAGGCAGGAGTTATCGGGCAGGTTTCAGTCAGGGCTGTCATTGCTGTTGTGTTTCTCTTTGGATTTTAAATCCTTTCACTGTTTGTTAAAAGAGCAATTCACAGAACAGCTTTCCTTGTGGAAGCTTGTTTTGTAGTCATAGGATCTGGCTTTCCATTCCCAGCTGAAGAACTTAGGGAAGGTACAAGAGATGGAAGACTGCAAGCATAACAAAGTGTAAATAAGTTGGAAACAAACATTTTGCAGTGTGTTAAATAATCGTCTGTGAGCTAGGACACAGTCTCCTTGTGGCAGAGGATGATGAACACATTCCTGAGAAAATCGGGACAAGTTTCATGTGGGGTAATGGGTGGGAGAGAGGGAGAGGAGGAACAAGGCCAGGAGAAGATCATAGGATCACAGAATCATTAAGGTTGGAAAAGGCCTCTAAGATCATCAAGTCCAGCTGTAAGATGTTACTGCCCAAAGGTGCCTCGGGCAGACAAGTGCAGAAGATGAGGAAGAGCAGAGGGAAGGGGCCTGTGCTGTGGCTTGCCAGCGTTAGCTCTGGAGGTCAGCTCTGAAGGCCAGAATTGAGGGCCTGAGTGTTGCAGAGTTTTGGTTCCTATGGCTGAAGGTGACCTCCAAGAAATGCCCCCCAGACAAACAGCATGGTAATCCTGGCCCCTGGACCTCAGCTAGAAGAGATGCTGAAATAAAGGTTAGACAAAAGGAGTGACATTGGTGTTTGCTAAGTTGACGTATTGTCATTTTTTATGCCTTTTCTGTACAACTTTTCAAGTGTATTAACTCGGCACATGGAGTGTGCTTTGTATTTCCTCCAGCATAAGGAACTCGGGGATAATGGTGTTACAGATAGGGCAACTCAGGACAAGCCAGGGAATGCCAGGAATTGGGATGAAAACACCTGGGGCAGGGCTTCCCCACTGAGTACCAAAAAAACAGGAGAGGTCTTTGCACAGGGATGTTGCTCAGTGGCAGAAGCCAGGTGAAAGACTGACACTGCTAAGTGGCAACATGCAAGGGAGAGAATGCATTACAGTGTGGGTAACATTTCAGAACATATATTGCTTAGTTTCTAAGTGATTTTCCTGAATGCAACAATGAGATGTCATGGTGTAAAGGTGCATGTAGCTGGGTACCAACTAGGGGAGAGGCAATAGCTCAGAAGTATCCTAGTATAAGACTTCCAACCAAAAGCCACCAGTATGGGATATTAAACAGTAGTTTGTGATCATTAATTTTCCACCTCAGTGATTATGCATTTCTTTTCAGTTTGGCTATTGAGTATACATGGAGATCGAAGATGTGAGAGCAGAAACATTTGTTTGCATTATGAACAAAAAGATTTTAATTGATCACTTGGGAACATTGAAAATTCAGATCAGCTTTCATGCTGACAGTTATCTGCTTGACCCAGGTCAAGAAACTGGGCTGCATTTTACGGGCTTCAACTCAGGCTGGACCTGCTGGCCCAGGGAGCCAGGTGCCATAGCCTTTCTTGCTGCTGGCATTATTCTGTTAGACAAAACAACACAAGTGCGTCTGCCTGGATCTGTGCAGTGACAGACCAAAGAAATTGCTCCTGCTCTTTGTGCCTTAGATTTAATTCCCCATATTAGATATTTAATTGCCTGTCTTAATGGTTTGTTACTAGAATTACAAAATTGCCAGCTTGCTTGCAAAATAAGCAAAATACTGCAGTTGGCAGCCAGATCCCAGGTGATGTGTTGCCATGGTATCAAACCGAACTGGCAATGAGTGGTGTGCCCACAGGCAAGTTATCAGTGTGATAATGAATGTTGAAGTATTTACACTCATTTTACTCTAGTTGGTAAGACTGGTGTACGTGGAGGAGAGCAGAGGAGAACTGAACAGATAGTGACTGGAGTCAGTGCTTGGTGTGGCAGGGAGCTGCGGCCAGGCTGGGAGTGCTTCCTGCAGCCACAGAGAGGCTGGCACGNTCACTGTGAGCAGTGTTTTATTTATTTGAGACCAAATTTCTGAGACTAGAAAGGGTGGAAAAGCATCTTCTGTTAGCTGATGCTTGGGTGCTGTGGTAAAAGAAGAATGGAAAACTTGCTTGGTACTCTTGGTTGACTGAAGCTATACATGAAGTTGCTTGAATTCACTAAATCGGCCAGATAAAAAAATATGCGTAGATTTTGTTTGATGTTTTCAACAAATAATGGGTTTGGAGGTAGTTTTTCTTTTGAAAGAACCATAGCTTGCTTTTACAGTTATCAAGATTGCTATTAAAATATGGCATAAAATGAACAAAATACTTTCATATTGGATTACCATATTTTTAATTTTTCTAAAATAAGCATTTTCAGTTTTGTTTTACCAAGGAAGCCAAAAAGCTTGTCATTTTCAGTCAGTGAAGTGACTGTTTGGTTTTCTTTGGCCAGCACTCCAAAAACTCACTTATTCACATAGCTATAAATAAGGAGATCTTAATATTTTCATATTTACACGTTTTGATTTATAGCAGCAGCAGCTAAAGAAAATAATTGCTTTCCTGGTCTCCAGCAAACCGCTGAAAAATATGCTCACATGTGTGTTTTCCTTTCTTAATCGGGTTAAATACATGACAAAAATCCTGAGGATATGAAAATGTGTGTTGGCTTTGGGCCACAGCTCATCATAGATGTTTAAAAAAAGATTTATGTGGGGATCAAAGGTATTCGTTGAGAGAGATTTTCATAAGCAACAGTAACAAAAGCAGAGGTCACTCAGACTCCCTGGGGACACGGAGCAGACTGAATCCCAAGTTGTGGGTGAGTTAAGGTAAATAACTGACTTTCCCACACTCAATCTCTTCCCTGGCTAAGAGGGGAATTCTGTTCAATTAGAAGCAGACCTGGTTGCTACAGATGTTAATTTTCCTGTCTGAACCACGTTTTCCTTCACCCTTCCTCTCCTTGCCAGGCAAGTGAGTGTGCGTGTGTGCGTGATGCAGAGCCTGAGGGACTGGAGAGAGTGTCCTCTCCTAAAGGCTCCCTTTATATTGTGTTTCTAGGCAGGGTGTTGCTGGAGTCTTGATGACTCTGTTTACGCTTCTACCTTACAGCCAAGTTGAAGGAGCTTGTTGCTTTTTCCTGGCTGAACTAGAAATGCATCATCTTGTGCATCACAGGTCACATCTTTCCTGTAGAGAGTTAATTCACAGAGCCTGGGGTAGGCTGTTGACACCATGCTGGAGAGAGGATGAGGGAAAAGGCATGCTCGTGCTGCTAAATGTAATCAACAGAACAGAGGGCTTTGTTTGGGATGGAGCCATTTGTTTTCTCTTCTTTCTGATTTTTTTTTATGGAAGCAGAGGTTTGTTTCTGGACTCTCCTTCTGAAGCAGCAGGTGATACAATTTGATGAAAATGAAGTGGCAGTGTTTCAAGGACAACGCAGATGTGATGTGTTATTTTAATCTTTGTAGCCCTAGAGGGAATGAACAACTATCTGGGTGGGTGTAAGGTGGTCTGGGCAGCGCTGCTGCCGGGCAAAGGCTTCTGCCATTCAGAAATAGCTGTAGCTGTTTCTGGTGCATCCCCTCCTGTTGCTCCAAGAGACCTAGCCCGGATGGCATCTCGTGAGGCTGTTTGTTGGTCAAGCCCTGGCTCTGATTTCATTTTTGTGGGGTCATTAGCAACTTGGCATCTGCTAGCAGCTAGAGTCCTCACCTTCTCATAACTGGCTTTTATTATCCTTTCACAGTCACAATGGTCTTTTGTAAAGGGGAGCTCCACACGTGCATTACAAAAAGCCGTAGCTGTGAGCCAAGCCTATGCTGAGGTAGAAGTTGTTGTCACCCTGAGAGCTCAGACTTAAATGTCATATTCCCTTCTCCTCCATGATGCTTGCAACACAAGCTGAGTGTTACATGAAGAATAGCAAGGACTCAAGGCACAAAGTCCTGATTCAGAACTCAGCTCAACCAAAGTGTTTCTAGGGGAAGGGGCTCAGATGCTGGGTTCTGGTCCAGGGCAATCATTAATGAAAATGCTTCACTTGGGTAGTTACTGCATTTCTGTCTCTGATTTCGTACGTCTTGATGCTTTGTAGTTGTCCAGGTTGCTACGGCTATGCCAGCATGAGGAAATCATGAAAAGAAGTGGCTGCTTTTCTGCTCTCTTAATAAAATATGCCAGGGGTGCTCAGCAGCCTGGAAGGCCCATGTTTTTTAATAAATCCCTGGCTGTAGTAGCCAGTTGTTTAGCACCTCTCCATGTCTTTTTGCTGTAGTAATTGTGGTAGTTATTAATGCCTTTTGCAAGTGCTGAGAATAGAGCAGAGCTCTATTGCACTGTTGTACAGCAGCTCATCAGAAGTAATCCCTGTGTGAGGAAGCCTTGGCTATTTAACCTGCTTTAGGTGTCCTGATTTAGGAAGAACATCTCCAGTGAAAGCCTATCAAGCTGCAGAAAACAGCACTGCTGATGGCAGCGGCAGTCTGCCTGCTTCATTTGTTGTGACTGGGTGTATTTCCTTGGGGTACCACCAAGAATACAAGGTGTGATTATAGCTGCTAGTTTTATGGAGAGATGAGAACATCTGCTTCCTACAGAAGCTGTTGCCATAGCACCTATGTGTTTTGAGAATGGCTTCTTAATACAATCTAGGTATTTAATGTATGCCATAAGGGTTAAATGCAGTACCAAATGATTGGTTTAAGAGCCGACATAGTTTGGCCTTACACTAAACCACAAGCATAACTGGAGGCAAGCCTCTGGGGCCAGCTCTCATCCAAGCGTTTCCACGCCCATCGCATCAGCAGATGGCAGGCATGTCATGTTCAGAACTGCTTGTTGTAAGCTGACTTACCTGCCCGTGTTAAAAGAATACCACAGGTTACTTTTACTGCAACCTAGGAGAGTGTGTGAGTCTGCACGTTTTCCATGAGTAGGCAGATTTTAACTGTAACAAGAATTTTAAAAGTTTTAATGATGCAACTAGACCAAGTTTAAGAATGAGTCACCTGAGTCTATGGAAATGATGGTACTGGAAATGGGGCTGAGAAAGCTAAGAGAGAGGCTGGTTTGCACATTTTTCCTCTACACATATATAAAAAGACAGAAGGAAAAGGAGGCTCAAGCTGCAGATGTCAGGCTGCAGCGCGGTTAACTTCCTGACTGACTTTAATTTATACCTACTGGTAGAAGGAATTTCAGTGTGAACTGTGTTTTCATTCTCCTCTTGCTGTATTAGCATGAGAAATGGTAAAATGTCATTTGTTTGTATGACTATTTTATACTCTCATTCTTCATGCATATTGTCTAAACAAATCAAAATTCCTTAGGATTGTAATAGCCAAATTTTACTGAGGTCCTTTTGTGGATCTGTAAGGAGAGGTTAAATGAGTAGGGAAGAGGGAAAATGAGAGTTTTGTCAGATGCTTGCAGCTCTTGGCATAAACCACAAAATACAAGCTCAGGACCATGAGTCCCACTGGTGCCTGCATTGCATTTGGAGGCCAGGGGCTGGGTGCAGTGCAGGGTTACATTCTGAGTAAAATCCTTGTCAAAAAGAAATGTCATCTGTAGCTGATTAATGGAGCAAAGTGCTCCTTTGTGTGCCTGATCCAGCTTTGGGCTGGGGACCGCATGCACTGTCTCCTGTTAGCCTTAGTTGTCATAAACAACATCAAACATCACCCCACACACGCACACATTTCTAGACTGGATGCTTTCTTCCCCTGGTTTCTGTGCTGTAGTCAGTAAGTTCTGGAGACTTTTTCTTCAGTGGTCAAGCTTAACTATGACCGTTGAGGCACCACAGCTGAAACAGGACCAGGTCTTAAATGTGCCACAATTGGCTGTTTATGGAGGTCCTCTGATGCCCATGTGGTAGGGTGGATAGGTGGCTTTCTGTGGCCCCGTTCAGAGCAGATGCTTTCCCACCAGAGCAGGTAATAAGCAAAGTGTTCACTTAGCCCCAAGACAGGCTCCTGCCTGCTACCTGCACTGAGCCACAGCCTGCTTCCCCATCACAGCTCTGTACTGCTTTCAGGGCACCCATCTGCAATAATTATGGCTGCATGTATTTATCCATATAATTTAAAGCACATGGTAGAAATTGCAGCTGCCAGCTAATGTTTGTCTGCACTATGTTGAATACAGAAAACTAGGGAAGCACCCTTCTCCCTTAGTCTCCTTCCTCTCCCTACCTCTCCCTACCATTAATTGCTTTGCAGGCAATTACATCATATACAACCCCTGTGAAAAGTGCCAGAAGAAGAGTTGGTGCATGTAGGCCTACATGCTGTGCTACACTGGTCAGCTGTGAATAAACTGCTTTTGCCACCACAGTCATTCGGTGACCTGGAGCCAGAGGAGTCACTGCATGCCTCTGTAGCCTGTCCACTCCAGCTCAGTTTGTGCTGACCACTTGCAGGTTTGAACTAGGAGTGAGATGAAGTACATTATTGGATTTTCAGCCCCAGGCTCCCAATCTCTACTCCTTTGATCTCCCAATTTACCAGCTGTACATTTTTTCAAATATGTCAGAGTAAATAAAATTTGTAATTCCATTTCATTTTTCTTTAGTAATTATACCACTCTATGCTCAAGGTTATATGTTACCAAGTCCCACTCTTGAATTACAGACACAGTATGCCAAATTGGAATTATCATCCTCGATAGGTATTACAGTTACTAATGCAATAATAATATACCTGTCACATCACGGAACCATAGAATCATTTAGGTTGGAAAAGACCTCTAAGATCATCAAGTCCAACCGTCAACCCAACACCACCATGCCTGCTAAACCATGTCCTGAAGTGCCACATCTACACGTTTTCTGAACACCTCCAGGCATGGTGAATCCACCACTTCCCTGGGCAACCTGTTCCAATGCTTCACAACTCTTTCAGTAAAGAAATTTTTCCTGTTATCCAATCTAAACCTCCCCTGATGCAATTTGAGGCCATTGCCTCTCATCATATTGCTAGTTACTTGTGAGAAGAGACTGTCACCCACCTCACTACAACGGCATTTCATGTAGTTGTAGAGAGTGAAAAGATCTATACCTCAGCCTCTTCTTCTCCATACTAAACAATCCCAGTTCCCTCAGCCACTCCTCCAAGACTTGTTCTCCAGACCCTTCACCAGCTCCGTTGCCCTTCTCTGGACACGCTCCAGCAACTCAATGTCTTTCGTGTAGTGAGGGGCCCAAAACTGAACACAGTACTCCAGGTGTGGCCTCACCAGTGCTGAGTATAGGGGCACAATCACTTCCCCAGCCCTGCTGGCCACACTATTCCAGATGCAAGCCAGGATGCCATTGGCCTTCTTGACCACCTGGGCACACTGCTGGCTCATGTTCAGCCAGCTGTCGACCAACACCCCAAGGTCCTTTTCTGCCGGGCACCTTTCCAGCCACTCTTCCCCAAGCCTTCCTCGAGCAGATCAGTGCTCCTGTCCAACTTGGTGTCATCAGGAAACTTACTGAAGGGACTACTCAATCCCCTCATCCAGATCATTGATAAAGATTTTAAACAAGGAGATCAGGTTGGTCAGGCAGGACCTGCCTTTCATGAACCCATGCTGGCTGGGCCTGATCCCCTGATTGTCCTTCACATGCCTGGTGAGCACACTCAGGATCAACTGCTCCATGATCTTCCCTGGCACCGAGGTCAGGCTGACAGACCTGTAGTTCCCCGGATCGTCCTTCTGGCCCTTCTTGTAGATGGGTGTCTGCCGGGTCTCAGCATCCGTGAAAGGACGGGAACGACTCTCACACGCATTGGTAAGGTACACAGCTGGATACTTTATTCTCCCGCTTCTGCAGTTATATACATTTACCATATCTGTACACATGATTACGCTTACATCGGATAGGCTACAGACATAAATCACACACTGTTCACACGCCCCACATTCCCTTATAATTGGTAACTATGCACTAATGCTAATAGCAACAGACTGCCTCCACGTCCTTGAACACATCTTATTTTGCTAACCCACACCATGTGCGCTATCAGAACTTTCTCAATGGCTATTCTTAGCTGTCTTTTCCAGCAAGCCTGTTAAATCAC
>Ga0065711_1009593_pt1 | contig 10815 bp, 5 predicted proteins | sample Hoacrofraction12_FD_59098 | JGI IMG/M metagenome (GOLD analysis project Ga0065711, IMG submission 59098) | Hoatzin crop microbial communities from Cojedes, Venezuela - Epithelial fraction 12 v2 (version 2) | ecosystem: Host-associated > Birds > Digestive system > Esophagus > Crop | place... | reverse complement strand
CGGGGCTGAGGGAAAGCGTGTGAGGAACGGCCCTGCGAGCCCCGGGGAGGGGAGAGCGGGAGGAGGGCGGGAGGGGCTCCAGGCCCCCCGCCGGGAGACAGCGATGGGACCCCATAGCCCGTGCGGGAGCAGGGAGAGGCGGGAGGAGGCCGGGGCGGCAGAGAAGAGCTGGGCTGGGCTGGCCGCAGCCCCCCCGGTCCCCATCTCCGTGGAGGGGAGGAGGTAGAGGATTCAGGGATGAAGAAATGAAGTTGAACTTGGGAAGAGGAGAGGGTGAGGAGAAGGTGTTTTAGTTCTTGTTTTGATTTCATACCATCCAACTCTAATTGGCAACAAATTAAATTAACATTTTCCCAAGTCATGACTGTTTTGCCCATGAGCACCACAAAATGCTACTGCAAACTCCTTAAGCCAGCCTTTAATTACACTGAAACAATGTTGGAACTACCAAGGCTAGCAGGTAAATACCAGAATCCATGCAAATATTGAAAGACAAGGCTAAATAGATAAAGAAGAAAATGCAAAAGAGAAAAGTGTACAACTAGTCCCATTCCTGGGATCGAATGTGGAGCAGCTGTAATTCCTGTGCCCTGCTGATGATTTCTGCTGCGCTGAAGTACTGTCTACATCAGTTCTGAGGATGCAGAAAACATCATTTTGTTTGAGTACTGGCCAGTCATTGAGACCAAGAGAGTTCTTAGTAGGTAGAATGGGGGGCCTTTGAGAATATAGCCAAGGAAAAAAGGAGGAGTGAAGGGTGATTGTGTAGTCTGAGACGGTGAGAACAAAGAATGAAAGAAATACGAAGGGAACAAGAGAAAGAAATGTGGGCAAAGTGGTTGGAAGGGTTTTCCCTGAACGTTATTAAAGTGGTGTTCCTGCTGATATACAGGGATGCTGCATCATACACATTAGGAGTTCAGCTCCACAGGGATCAGAAAGTTAAAGGAAACTAGTCACGGTATCACAATTCAGACATGACATTTCTGTAGCTGAGGGTACGCAAGGGAGCAATGCTACTGGTAACAGATCTTACTACTTTTGGTATTGAAGTGGCCATATTCCCATTTCTATGCAGCTGGTGGGAGAAAGGGAAGGCTGGGAGAACTATTTAGTCTAAGCCTGGCAAGACATTCAAATTTGTCACCCAGATTTGTGCCAAACTGCTTGACAATACCTTGTGATCACATCCCCCAAAACACAGTCATGGACATATACAACATTTTCAGACAAAATGTTTCCAAGTTTTTCAAACCTGCTACTGAAGTAAACAAAATAATCCTATTAAAAGTTTTCTGTCTGCCCTTATTGACGTACAGCAACATAGCTGTCAAGCAATGCCATTTTCTCCAAACTCTGTAATGAGCCATTACCAGCTTTTGTGCAGCTGCCACTGCTGCTGACTGGCTTTTGTACAAAAGAGTTATTGGCAATTTACTGGTTTGCCCTGCATTTCCCGGGGAAGAGCCCTTACAATGAAAAGATTCTGAAGCTGGTCACCTAAGCTGTCCCAGGTCATCTCAGAAGCTGGCCTATTTGCAAGAAATAAATGCAACATCTGATAATCCATTACCATCTTATGGAAACTGGGGAGTTAAAACAGCTTAATTCAGGCCTGGACTAAGTCATAAAAAAAGAAGGCAGAGAGTCTGAAGGATAAGTTGCTTTATGTGCTGTTGAGACCTGAAGGTGCAGGATGAGAAGAGAGTGCACTGTAAATCCAAAGGAACTCTGAGCATCTTGATCACTTCCCTTCAGTCTTTCACCTTTCACTACTACTCATCATGCTTTAACTGCTTCTCCATCTTACTGGACTGCTCCCCCCTTGTTATGGGGTTGGACAACTAGTAACATATTTTGAAAGACCCCTTGCTAACATATTTAGAAAGACACCTTGCCAGCTTGCCTTAAGCTTCAAATTAGAAGCAACCCCAGCTTTTATCTATGTCAATCTATAGCTCAGGTTTGGTGGTGCCATTCATGTTCATGTTATATTATTTGCATTATGAATGACGTCTGTCTTGATGGAATTAGGGAATCTGATAGTAGAGAGACTGTGCAGCAACACAGCAAAAATACTGTCTGAAAGTAAAATATAACTACAATTTCTGTATTCATTATTTTAAAAAGCATATTTCAAGCATCTGGGTGTTACAACTGAGAGGGAATGTAGCTTACTTGATTTAGGAAGCTAAGGCTCTGACTTGTTACAATTATGGCAGCACAGGCAATTTTATTCTTTCATTTTTAAGCAAAACAACTGCAGTGCTTGAGGCTTTCAGCAGAGATCTAGGAAATTTATCGGTAACCAAAAAATAATGGAGGGCTTGATCTTATATGGTTGTGGTTTGCAGGAGGGAAGAGAGAACAGAAAAAACTGATAATGCATTAATGACAGCTCCACTGCATGGCCTCTAAATGTCCTGCCTGTCAGCCGAAAGACCCACGAGACAGGAGCAGAAGGTAAACATATCACTTGTGATTTTTTTTTTAGTTTTAAATACTTAGGAGAAGCTGAGTTCATACAGTGATGAATGTTTAGATAAGGACAGTATATCCACAGGGAACACTGCCTAGATGCAGAGTGGTATATGTATGTTAACTCTAAATGAACCTGCTCAGGACTAGAAGCAGCCTAGCTCTAGAAGCACTGAGCACTGCCCAGGCACATTTTCCTTGTTTCTTGAGTAACTTAGCTCCTTCTTAGCAAGTTTGAAATGTAAATTGTAAACATGTGTAGAGATAGTATTCTGAAGATATCATTTGACTCATATCTTTTATTTTTAGCTGAATTATTGCTCACTTTCTTTTGCTCTGTTACTCAGAGAGATGATTTATAAAACAGACTTATTTCTGATCAGCATATACTGCAGCGCTGAGGTATGAAGAGGCAAACAACCATTTCTAATGTCACTTTCTTAATATAATGCACAAAAACTCTCAGGTTAAAGTAATGTTACACAGGGGATGTATCTCATTTTTTACAATTCTCTTTAATAGAAGCTAAGTGCACATTAAATGGAACACATTCCCTCATGTCCTTTGCCTTTATTTCTATAGGCAAGATCAAATTAGTCATTAAGATTCTGAAGAACTTGGACTGAACAAATTTTTACTTTCACACAACGTATCAGGCATCAAATTTGGCCTTCAGACTACAACAACATCCAGTTCTATTTGTTTCGAAGACTTCTGAAGTTTATCTTACCCTAGATATTCTGATATGTATTTTAATTTTATGCTGCTTACCAGTGAATTTCTTTAGTTGTGGAAGTATAGTCAAAGATATCAGTTAACCTGCTTATATGGCTGGATTGAAGATGGTGAACTATTTTGGTTTACTTGTGACTGATGATAGGCAAGGTCCTAAAAACTTTATAGCTAGTAAGAATTCAAATGTAAGTTAAGACAGTTTAACACAGATTCACTTTGCATTCAGGCAACAAATGTTGCCTAAAATGTTATCTGATTTACTGATGGCATAGCTGATCACTAAATGTAAGAAAAATTAAATTAAGAATATAATGGGAGATATATACCCAAGAGAATATCTAATATCCACAACCACTTCAACGAACACATGATCATATATGGAAAGAACTATAATAACTGTGGCCAGCATTAGTCAGAAGAGCGAAGACTGAATTATGATCTCTCCTCTCATTCAGATTCTTTATAATGCACCAGTGGCTCAGGAGATTACAGTCACTATGTTGAGGATGTGTAGACTTTATGGGTGAATGGGTAGATATATGCTTTCAGTTGTTCTCTTATCCACACAGTCACTCAAAAACAAAGTTACACGGGAGTAAAAATGGTGCAAGCTACTTATGGTATTCTGGCTTTTAAATGGGTTCTTCTGCACTTTTCAAAATTGCTTTGCCATCCATTATCCCAAATCTCTTTTAATATACAGCATGATTTCTTCAGGAGTGTGAATCTCAGAGTTACTTTTTCAGAAATTTGTGTTTGGTTCTTTATTTCTGAGTGGTTCCGTTACACAGTATCTTTCACTTACATCAAAATAAAAAGCTAAAATCGCAATTTCACACTTTAAAAAAAAATCACTGAGATTTGCTTAGCTGTTGTATTATCTTTCCGTAATTATTTCAGTACTCCTTAAACACTTGGCATTTCAAAGGTTGATTTTTATATTTTTTAACTCCATTTTCCTTTAGAAGAGGCAAGACAAACTTTGGAAGAGAAAGACAGCATTGACCACTTCAAGACTTTAGGAAGTCTTGTAATTCATGTAAAAAGAAAATGGACTTGTTAGAGGTTTGTCTTATGGGGAATAGAACAATTATGACTCCTCTTTGAATAAAAGAAGGTCTTGCAAATTTGTCAGCTGAATAACAAGACAATAAAGTCTTGGTATGGAATAAAGTATTGGAATACAATGTTCTTTCTACTTGGAAGACATTTGGATAAAGTATTTATGAGGTCAGGTTGTTCTAGCAGAAAGGGTTTTGATAGCAAGCGATGCAAAATGGAAAAGCTAAAGCAGGCTTCCACTGAGGAACAGAGAACAAGGAGAAAGAAAGAGATTAAAGAGAAAAGGGAAAAAGAGGAATCGTACTGTATTCTGGAAAAGAAAAAAGAAGTAGAAATTATGCATAAAGAGATACAGATGAAGGAACAAATGATAAGATAAGTAAAGGACAGGGAAAACCAGCAAGGGATAAGGATATGAGTTTCAATTAAGTTAACATAGTACACACTGAAATAGCAACACTGAACGAAGTATGAACAAATATATCGAATGAGTTTTTCCTCACAGTTGAGTTGTCTGGTCTTTGATGTGAAGGAGTTCTGTAAGTACAAGGAAAGGTGACAATGGAAATTATCTGTTTGTCAAAACGAGTCTTTAAAGGAAAAGAAAAAAAGTCAAGACATAAAACATAGTTAATTACAAAGAGAATGAGCCATATCTATGGAAAAAAGCCAAAGAGAGGAGCGAATTGAAAGAAGAGAAATCACCAGTACTGCTGTATCAAAACCAAAGAACAGTGAGAAACCAAGTGCAATGGAAATCTGTGTAAAACCACCTCTTAAATGGGTAGGAGACAGGGTTTCAGAGTAGTATTTCCATTTTAACAAGTGCCACATTGGCATCTTTTAGCAAAAGGAAAAGGTACAGGTGAAATCATGTGACTTTTTAAGTTGGGTTAAAATATTGTATGATAACTGATTTTTGTTTTCCTCAGCAAAAGCTTTTAAAAAACGTTACTGAAAAAAAAAAAAATCAGTGATTCAAAAGATGACTCAGTGGATAAAGCACAAAGAACTTCACTGACAGTCCAGAAGGACCAAGCAATGTTTAACAAATAGGAGATCAAGTGTAGACTCCTGTTGGAGTGTAGGAAAGCTAAAAGAAGACAGACCTTGGAAGTACACAACTAATGATGCTACAGTGAACTGACCATACACCAGGCTGAGTAAAGAATAAGAAAATGAATGAGTGCAGAGTCAATATAAAGCATAGATGTGGCTGGAGGATGAAAAGGGTTAACATGGTACATTATACCAGAGAGGAGGGCAGAGTGGAAAGGAAGAAAGTGAAATAAGTTCAAGCAAACAGGAACAAGACAAAGGAACTTCTTTAACTCTGGGCTTTGAGAGTGAAAAACAGAGAGTTTTGTAAAGAAGAGCAACTGTTGCCGTGTTTGCATTGAGGCTTCCTTATCATAATTTTCTTGGATTTTGACAAGTGGAATTTGTCACCAGGTTACAGCTTGGGTGACACTTCAAAAGCACGTCAGACATCAGACCTGCTACAAATTACACCACGTACTTTCTATGAGACTTTAAACAAGTAATTTCACTAAAGAGGCGCTATGTGAAATTCAGTTAATATTTATATTATTGTGATTTAAACAATACTGAAGACAAAAGTAAAGACCAGTTTTACCTTAGCATAACTAAGCCAGGATTTACCGTCCTGTTCACCCTTTGCTCTTCTCACAGCCACAGATGTCTCAGGAATTTTGAGAACTAGCGGTTGAGTATCTTCTCTTAATTTTTGAAGATGGTTATTCCAAGAAGAGATCTAGTATCAAATTCCACAAGAATGGGGAGGATACTTCACACTGTCTTTGTCTGAAGTGAGACAGTGTAAAGTTAACTGCATTTTTCATGTCTTTAAAACAATCTTGTTAAACAAGTAGTTAATAACATGAAGTAAAAAAAAATTTTTAAAAAATGTATGTTTTCACTTTGGAGCTAAGAAACCGTAAAGTATCGTACATGTGTGACCTAAAAGCTGCATTTTTTGTGCCCCTTTGTCCTATTACTGACTTTATAAATAAGTATTCATATATATTCAACACTAAGCGCTCATGATTAGCATTAGTATTAGTGCATATTTAGAACCCGTAAAACAAGTGCAAAAATTAGAAACATTTGTTATAAAGATTGTAGCTTAAAAGTGACTTCAGTTGTGAGGCAGAAATATTCAGGGGCTTGGGATGAAATGCTGCATCTTGTAGGTATATTTAGAATTATGCTAATTTGACAGCCGATCAATAGTTTAATACTTCAAATTTAATAAGTAAACATTCTGATTAGAATGTATCTCCTCATGGTTTCAGAATTTGATTCTTCGGTCTAGATGTTAAACAACTGTGTGATGTTGAAAGACTGCTAGGATATATACCTAGTTGAGGCAACACAGTCATTTTGACACCAAACATGTTAGAGAGAGCCAAAAGTGAAACAAGCCAAAAATAACTTTCATCCACATTTCTACAAATATACACGTATACATGTGATGTACATGTATAAAATGTACTTTTGTGTTAATTTAACTAATATGAAGGAAAATCCTATTTCTGCCTGTGATATGTAGGTATCATAAAAGGCAGAAAGTCAAAATACGTCAAAATACGTCCTGTTTTCTCCCTAGAGACTTTAACTTTTGTAAAATATAGTGACTAATATTGTCATAAGGATTTTACCTTAGGTTATTATCTATGTAGTTAGTTAAAATAAAAGGTTATCCCTTTATTCCATACAGTCAGACTTACTTATCTACTTGCTTCTTCTCGTTATTAAGGCAAGGAAAAGGTATGAGGTATAATCTGTACAGGAGAAGAAGCAAAAGTTCTGTTGCAGACTTTCACCTGTGGAGTAGTCACATGATTCACAACAAAATAAATCAACTAATTCATCTGTTTTTTTGCAAATCAATCCCAATTCATCACAACCTTTTTCTTAACTTTAAATAAATACTAAACCATTTGACAAGTCAACTGTGACCTGTAGGCTATTTGCAACTGGTTTGTTATGGCTTTTGGCTAATCATTACTTATGCTGTGATTACTCATTGAAATGTGTACTTCTGTTGCTGTACCTGCATCACTCAGGCTCCTCAGAGTGGGAAGCAGAAGTAAGAAATAATTTCTGAAATTTTAGCAGTCAGTGCTAACATTTCATCTAACTTCAGATTCGAAAACACTTTTAAAAATACATCTTTAATCATCTTAATATAGAAGTTTGTTAAACACTACAGCTCTATAAATAGCAGAATATAAAGCATAGAATATCATCTGTGCATAAAGATGATTTTCTATTTCATTTTCCCTTATCTTATAACCCTTTATCAGTAATACAACTATATACATCCTACATAATACATATATACATCTATAGCTATGTAATTGTTATGTGATTTTGCATAGGCCATTCTTCATCTGCTCAGCTACTTGCAGCTAATGGCCTGTAGCAATCTTCTTTAACAAAGCGTTTGGAACTAACCCTGCTACCAAGTAACTTCCTCTCCGGCTCTAATATTGAATAGTGCATGACAGCTTAGTTATGAGTGCTACTTACGGGATTGTCACAACTGAATGATGTCCATAGTGGAAGTCTTCTACAAACATCTGAAACAGGACACTAGTGTTGAAGACTACAAACACTATAATGCAACTGGCTTGTAACATAATCTTTCCTTTAAAAATAATACTGAACATAAATTGTGTGAATGTAGAAGGGCAGAGCAACATCCTTGTGTGTACTGTTACAGTTACTACACATTCTTGGCATTTCTAATGTACCTCCATGAAAATTAAAAGCTACTAACCATTGTGTCCTTAAATCCATACTGACAGAATGAAAGAGAAGATCAGCTAGGGAAGCAGAATCTAGAAAAGCTTTTATAAGAAGTCAAAAGTGATGCTATTGTATCTTAAGGCTTCCAGATTTATTGAAGTTTGATTTGTTTTCACCTAAATACCTCTCTCGTGAATAAAACACCTGTATGATTTCTGACTTCAGTTACTCGTAGATAGTTACATCCTTAAAGGCATTATTAAAAGTATTCAAGACTGCTTGGTACAGATTTACCGTAGGAGTTTCCATTTGTTTTTTAAGGTATTAAATTGAATGCAATTTTCCCCTTTTCATAAAAGTATGTTATTTGGGTACTGTTCCCTCTAAAAAATTGCAATTCTTGAAGCAGTTCACAGAAACTAAATATTTAATATGATATTGATCTGCATTGTTTTGTTTGGTTGGCAGGAAGGATCTACACATACAAATCAATATGCGCTGTCTGCAGGCTGTGGGGGCTGGGTCAGAGCTGCCTGGATGTTGCAGAGGCACTGGTTGTCATGCACTGGTTGTCATAAGGGACTTTGGAGGAGACAACAGGCGGCCCACACTGGTCGTTCTGTGACCGGGGGACTGGTTCTAACTTCCTTGTAGGGCCTCTCCTCTGCTGGGTTTTGTGACCTTTCCAGGGACCTCACTCTTTCTTTTGGGTGCGATGCCAAACATGGCCTTTTTGGAGCTGAGTTTTGTGCTTCAGGCTCTTGATACTCTGTATGTGCCTCTGTGTGTGTGCAGTTTCTTGGCATGCCTGAAGGGAGACAGGAGAAAGGTTGTACTGAGACCAGGCTTGCAATTGCTTCCCTTGGCTGCAGGATGGAGAAGATGAGGTGGAAGATGATGTCAGCAATTATGTCTAAACAGTCAGAGGCAGATGGTGTGTAGCCTGCAGGGGGACAAGCCTGGTCTGGTGAAGGAAAATGGGAGAGATCAGCTCCCAGGGAGGAGTCGTCATCATTTGGTCCCAGAAGGCAATGGTCCTGGGATGCAGCTGTGGAAACAGGACCCTGCCAAGGCTGGAAGCTTCGTGCCGTGTGACCTGGGGCTGCTTCCACTATGGATGTCCCCAGGAGGAAAGACCCTTCATTCCATCTGCAACCCCGTCACGTGACAGTACTGTGTCCACTTCAAGACATAAGGTGGATGTTCTCCCTCCAGGAACAGCAGGGCCTCGAACCTTTTGTTTCCTGCCACCCCAGGAGAGGACAGCAGCTCCTTGTCCTGTGGATATGAAGCAGTGCAAGCCATCAGCCCCACCTTCAACTTTGTCCAGGAGACAAATAACATGAGTATCCCCATGTCAAGACCTGCAGCTCCAGCTCTTCCCAAGAAGCTCCTGCTCTGTGGAGGTGCAGAGGACTGGGGCAAGAACCATACCTCCAGGTACATCCAGGAGGTAAAAGATAAGAGCACTTACATACCCTGTGAGGAGGTAGAGGCCCATGTGCAGAACTACAGGCAAGGACTTTGACCTGGCCAGTGCCCTCATTGCTCAGGGTTAGGCAGCTCCAAAGCAGTCTGACCACCTTCACTCCCCACAGCACTTGGCCTTGATTTCCGCTTCATCCAGGGAAACAGGGGACATTTAGAAATGGTTTCAAGGACCAGTTGCTCTACCACCTTCCCAGAGATGGCAGTAACATTGACCAGCAAGTAGTTCTCTGGATCTTCCTTCTTGCCCATCTTGAAGATAAGAGTGATTTCTGCTTGCTTTCAGATGTCAGGAACTTTCTCAAGTCACCATGACTTTTCAAACATTACTGAGAGTGCCCTTGCAATGGTGTAGTTGGCTCACTGTGTACTTGTGGTGCGTCCCAGCAGACACCATGGCCTTATGCATATCAAGTTTGTTTAAATGTTCCCTAATGTTTCTCTATCAAAAAAGATAGAAGGATACAAAAATGTGTCAGAAACAAATAGCTTAATTTCACAAAATTTCTAAAGCAATTTTTAAACTTTTTATTCCTAGTAGTTGAATGCCACTTTTTCTTTTAAGATGGGACAAAAATAAGAACTGAGATTGCAGGGGGTTTTTTGCAGGTTTTCCTGATTGCCTCCCACAAAAATCAGTAGTTGCTGGTGGATTTGAAATCAGACTGTCTGTGTATGTATTTAAATACGGGGTTTATTTTCATCATCTGTTTTTAATAGGGTTGACAAAATGCGATGTCTTTGGTTATTGCAGTAGAAAAGCAAATAAGAATCAAATCATAAGAAAATATATTTGTTTTGCAGGTTTTTGTACCATAATTATTTTCATTTATCTTACCTACATGGAAGAAAAATCCATGTGATTTATTAGATTTTAAAGCAATAATACAAGGACAACAGTCAGCATGTATGTGTTACATTACTCCCAATTTTAATACATATCATTACAGCCTGTATCTGTGTTATTAATCACAAAAGTATCACTATTCAAGTGTGTCTATAAGTATCTGACCTTAATTTCTTCAGCAAGCTGTGAACACATTATTAAAAAGGAGGAATAAACAACTGGCCGACATTAGGGCTAAATAAAATAAGATGATTGTAAAGATGGAGGCACTACAATGTAGCTGACCACTAGAGCAAGGATGCTCTTTCATGTGGATAGTTAGGGCCTGGCGGTCGGAAGATGTCGCGCTGTACGGAAAGGTAGGCCCCCCCCTCCTCTCCTGATAACCAGTAGCGTTTAGCCCATAGGTGTAAGCAGACGGAAGTGACGCT
>Ga0065711_1050470_pt1 | contig 10816 bp, 7 predicted proteins | sample Hoacrofraction12_FD_59098 | JGI IMG/M metagenome (GOLD analysis project Ga0065711, IMG submission 59098) | Hoatzin crop microbial communities from Cojedes, Venezuela - Epithelial fraction 12 v2 (version 2) | ecosystem: Host-associated > Birds > Digestive system > Esophagus > Crop | place... | reverse complement strand
TTGAATATCTCCAGAGAAGGAGACTCCACAACCTCCCTGGGCAGCCTGGGCCAGGGCTCCATCACCCTCAGAGTGAAGAAGTTCTTCCTCATGTTCAGACGGAACTTCCTCTCCTTCAGTTTTTGCCCATTGCTCCTTGTCCTGTCCCTGGGCACCACTGCTTATCTGTGCATGTACACATAAAGATGTGCACGTATGTAAAAAAAACCAATATTCAGGAATGCATGCCTAAGCACACATAAGCATAGACACAATGGAACTGCCACGATAAACTAGTGAAAAAATGAGTTCTCGAGTGCCCATCTCCTGAGTGGTGCAAATCTGATCACTCCTTCTTAGACGGGTGGTTTCCTTCAAGCGGCTCCTACCCAGCCCGGCTGCTTTTCAATAACTTCCTTTCAAGGGAAAACTTTTGTGATGAAAGCCACCTTCTGCATCTGCAGCCTTGTATTCTTCGAGTACGAAACCGCCAACAGATGGTTTGCTGAGCCAGCCTTAATTCAAGGCCATCATTTGTCAGCAACAGCTTTTAAACTAATTGGTGCTGAGTCAGCAAAATTGTTGGACAAAATTAAAAAACATCGACGCTCTAGGACACGTTTGTTACAGATTCTGCAAGTCAGGCTCAGATTACAAGAAAGGGGAGAGGGCTTGTCATGCTTCAAGTGTAACGCACGTGTGCCAGTAATTACCATTATAGAATTAAAACAACCCCTTTGAATGTTTTGCAGTTCCGACGGGATAATTGTTTTCAGGCTGCTTTGTTTAAAGCATAAGTGATTTGTGGGGGGGAACTTGAAAAGTTAAGACCACAAACATTTGTTTAAACAAACAGAAACTTATCACATGCCTCTAGCTGCGAGAATATTATATATTCCATCAAAGGTATGTAGGAGGTCCCTGGTAGAACCCACAACCAACGCTGAGCTTGCCTTAGGAAGTGTGAGCCTGACATCAAACAAATCAGAGATAAAGCAAGTAACCGACTGACTAGCAATGAGAGGAAGACTTCTTTTGGCTTGTGGGGAGGTTCGTCCTGGGTTCAGTTTTTAACAAATTAATCTAGCTCTCTGGTAGATGGGAAGACATTAACTACAGCTATCGTTTTGGGATACTTTTAGCCAAATTCCCATTTTCCCAGCTGCAGAGTTACCTGAGCTGTTCTTATAATATGTTTATGCGAATATTTCTAAAAACAATTCATCATTTACTGATGCTTTTGTGGGAGGTAATCATTTAATTCCTCTAACTAATACAGAAGTGAGGCAAGACTGGTGTGAAGATGGTTCTTTTACTAGACCACTCAAATAACTGGCAGATTCACAAGTCCTTCTTCAGACCATGCAAAGTTGTGCTCATGTCATCCATAAAAGTGAATCTTTAGGATTAATGATTATAAAAACAGACAAACACAAATGAGAAGCCCTTTTTTCACCTTTTTCTTGAGCTTCCACTTGAATCCTCTTTTTCAATGTGTACCTTTCCTTGATTCCTCCTTCTCTGGAGATATTCAAGACCCGCCTGGATGCGGTCCTGTGCAGCCTGCTCTGGGTGACCCTGCTTCAGCAGGGGGTTGGGCTGGGTGACCCACAGAGGTCCCTTCCAACCCCGAAAATTCTGTGATTCTGTCATTCTGTGGTTAAAAATTCTGCTTTTGTGCCTTTTGCAGCTCTGCCTTCAGCAGCCAAAATGCCATGAATAGCACATACTGGTGTTATTCAGGCAAAAAAAAAAAATCTAGTCTTTGCAGAAATTTGATGCAAAAACAAATCATGGATTATGTTGTCAGGGCACTTGACATTTTATTTGCTACAATCCTTCTGCAGACCTCGCCAATTGTAGTTTTAACATACATCAGGAGACCGATGCAAATCCTAGTTGTCCAGCACCATTTTGCTCAGCCAGCAAAGGCATTTGAAAGCGACAGCTCTTTTCTCTACGCTAAGATTTTAAAAGGTGTTTAAAACCACCGTACAATAATTCAGTGGGGTTTGTGATATGTATAGGTTTTCACAAGGCAAGGGAAATACAAGGCTTTTTTCACAAAGTGCAATTTCAATCAATGTTTATGTCTATAGTTTCACTCAGAGGAAAGTTAAGGGAATTCAGTTATAGTAATAGGTAAACGAAGATAAAGCAGCGCACATTTAAAAGTCTGTGGGAATGTTGACATTCAGGAATGCAGAAGACTCATACGAGGGCTCAGTTACACTCATCCAACTATCACTAACCTAGATGCCAATTAAACTTTACTAGGAACATCCACATGCAGGCATAATCCACTTTGCATTTATGCACATTTACTCCGCACCTATAGCTGACTAATTCAGCTTTCCTCAGATAGAACTTAAAACCAAATCTGTTAGTCAGGATGCTGCCCTACATTCTCCTGGCAAGCCTGCAGAATGGCAGGTGAATGTAGTTTGAATCTGCAATGATCACTGCTAAAACCCCAAGAAGTTCAGCTGGGCAAGGAAGGAGTGGGGATTTTGCTCTCCTCAGTACTCACCTGCCTGCTGGATGAAGTGCTCTCAGTGTTGGTTTTCGGGGCTGCTAAAGGAGGGAAAAGAAAACATTATGAATATAGTTTGCAAGTTATGTGTAGCATCCTGAAGCACTGAAGCCCTCATTCTGGTATTGTTTAGAGCAGGGTAACTGCACAGCTGTCAATAAATGAGCTAAAATATTTCAGGTCTTTCACTGAAACGTTCACTTTTTTCTTTCCTCAGTACAGGTGTTGCTTCTGTCATGTTGTATGAAAGGTGAATGACAGCACTTCTTGCCAGTTAACATGTGACATTTGCTTAGGACAGGTTGCATCTAGTCAGTGTTGAGCATTTCAAAATGATCAGATCTTTAGTAGTAAATATAATTTGAGCATTTCAAAATGTAGTAGTAAATTAGTAGTAAATATAATTTGAGCATTTCAAAATGATCAGATCTTTAGTAGTCAATATAGCCTATCATCCTTGGTGGGAAAGAAGCACGGACAGGCAGACTGTCTGGAAAGCATTCGCTTTGCCTAAAGACTTTGCACAGGAACGGGCTCTACCAGCCAAAGACATTGCTCACATTTAATCTATAAAACAACAAGATTATTGCTGGTTTTTAAGTTTCTTAGCAGCAAAGTATAAGAGAGTTCTCTAAATGAGGAAAAAAACCCCAGCTACATGAGTCTGCTGGCCCATCCATCTTCACAAGCAAACTCGGGAGGCTCGGGAGGAACTAACCCTCTCGGTTCTCCACATCAGTTTGTTGGTCAATCAAGTTGCACTGGGAAAAAGGGTAATGAAAATGGACCTGGAGAAATACTGTAGAAACTACTGTTCCCCTGAGAAACTTTGTTTTGTGCCTCTCTGCCTCTTACATTGTTTCAAATGATTGTCACAAGACAACTGGGACTTGCACAGAACGACACAGAGCAACCTCCTTATCTCCACTTTCACACCTCACATGATGGGATCTCACCTTCTCCCAGAAATGTAACTCTAGTTTTAGTGGAGTGGTGACTGGTTTCTGTGCAAGCGAAAGGATTATCAGAAAGGAAATTTTAATTAACCAGCAGGAGAAACAAAAGAGAATGCTGATATTCTAACAAAAGCAATTTTTATTGTCTTGCCTTTGAAAATGTGCATTTCTAGGAAAGCATTATGTTATTTGGTTTAGATTTTTTTCCCTTGACGCCATCAGTTCTTCAATGCACAAGTTTTGAGATATTTTTTCCTTCTAGAAATTAATGTTCTCTGTATTGACTATAATTTTGTTTAGAAGCTCTGTTAAAAATCTCCAGTTATAGTGAAAATTATTTTTTCTTTAGCTATATCTGTGTGATCTTCATATAATTTCACACTTCTTACAACTTTCTTTTCTGAAATAGGCAGCTTATGTGAAGCAGGAGAATCCTAATCTTTGATTTTTTTCACTGAAATGGGTGCATGAAAAACTGCGTTTTGTTTTGAGTCTTGCTGTAGCTTTCCTTTATGTCCTGGAGCAATGACTTTGGACTCAGATTTCACCTACAAAAAGACCAAGGAATGCCAGCTACAGCAGGACAGAAGTTTCTGAATATTAACACACGGAGTGACCATAATGGCCTCTGCTTTAAGACATTAGTCTGCCAAACAGTGTAAATGAAAATGGTGTTATGTTCCAGTTTCCACATCTATAGCACAAAGATAACAAGTCATTCACCTTCATATACAGCTTTTTCACCTCTCTCACCTAAGCAAAAACTGCAAGGTATTATTATTAGGTCCGCAAAAAGCACAGAAGAAAAATCCTGCATTTGATGTATTTGTTTTGAGAGATCTTTTTCCGTGAGACACAGACCATTTACTTTACTAGTACTATGTAGAGCTAGTCCTTCTTTCTGCAGTATTCCCCTTCTAGGCTTGAATACAATCAATTTTGTGGAAACCATTTGGTTTCTGACTGCGTTTCCCACTTGACTTGCTTCTTGCTTCCTATGACCCCTTTGTTTTACTGCCCTGGCTTCAGTTTAAGGTTCCAGGCAAGCAAAACAGTTTGCCTCACTTCATGTTCTACAGCTTCATACAGGATGGCGTTCTACTGGTTTTGTCTATGAATTTTTTTTTTAATTCTTCTTCGTTTTCAGGGCTTGTGTGATTGAACTCTGCAGAGACCATCACACACTATGGTTTATCGTTCCCCTTTCTACCAGTATGGCAGCAAGGTAAGGTGGCTGTGCACCAGCAGCTGTTCCACCTCGCTGGCAGATGACCGCGTTCCTCACTGTATCTCTCAACCACATTTGAGAAGTCACTAGAACGCTCAACAATGTGTTTCCTTCCCAGCAGGATTCCACAGAGCACAGGTGCGATACTTCCCTTCGTTCAGGACATCGCACTGTAAGAACACTAAACTGGCTTTTTGATGACCGTTAATGTTATCGTATCCTCTTGGCTTTCCTACTGTAACACATCTAAAGGTCAGAATCAACAGGAAGTTTTTGGTTCTGTTGGAGCAAAGTGATGATTTGCCTACACAGAAGCAGCCTTCCTGACATCTGCCCAAAGCAACAGCTGCATCAGCTACAGACAGGTGTATTCTTTTATTTTGTATACCTCTGGCATATATAAATATCAGACTTCGTCAGCTGTGAAGAATCTAGTGAACAAGGTAGAAAAGGTTCTTACTATGGCGTTTCTTTGTTTCTGCTTTACCTTCTTCTTTTGTTACTCCCAAGCAGCCCATTAATTCTTCAACTGATAAGGATTTATCGTTGTTCACATCACAGTATTCCACAAACTTCTTCACGCATTTTTTGGGTTTTGATTTCTTTCTTAGGAATCTCTTAAATGGCTTGATTTCTTTCTTGCCAATGTCACCACTGGAATTTTTATCTAGCTGTTTGAAATACCAATGGACCACTCTCTCTTCCAGAGTATGATTCGGATCAGGCTCTGAAACCCTGAAATAGAAAACAAGAGTTTAGTCTTGATTCTGATACATAAATCTCAGTTTATACCTTTATTTCAGAATACTTAAATCACTGTCAGAAGCTTTGTTACATCAACCTCCCTGCTTTTGGCCACTAGCTTCTTACAGTGAATCCCTCTTTTTTCACTTTGGCCAACTGTATCCTACATTTTACACGAAGAGCTGGAATCTGCTCATAGTTAACTCTCTGAAACTGTGTTGAGGTCAACACCATACTCCAAATACAGTGCTTTCCCCTTTCATTGCCTGAAACAGCGAAAAGTAGAGAGAGAAATAAAAGGGAAAAAGACAGTTCCATAGACAGCAGACACATTGAAAGGCGTAATATACCCACATGAAGTAGGTCAACTGTCCGCATCACCAAATACCTAGGCTCCATTTGCAACCCCTGATGGATGCTCTTAGAGATAAACACCTGACTATATTGAACCACAGGGTAAGTTATAGCAATAAATCCCTCCTCCTCTTCAGATGGTGAGCACCTGACCTGCAGACACCCAAAGCTTGACAGCACTTCTGCATTTTTAATTCTGCCTGTGACTGCTGATAGCATTGCTTTGCTTTACAAGCAACTCGGCAAAATGTGAATCAGGAAGGCAGCACACATTCAAGTAAAGCCTGAGAGGAGAACAAAGACTGAGACAGAGCTGCACCAGCATCTACAGATAAACTCCAAGCTGTGCTGCTGCTGAGAACTCAGCTATTAAGTGCCCCTCTGTTTAGTGGACATAGTCCACAGTGGCAACTTTGAAGTCAACTCTCCTAGATAAGTTCTTGGAAAGTTACCCTTTTTGAAGGCAGCAGAAGAGTTACTTCTCAAAGCCCTCAACAATTCATTCACCACTGCCAGAATCCTTTTAAAGACACATAAAAAGGATCTGCAACCTACCGGCTAGAAGACAACGACGGATCAGAGACTGCGTGCACCATATCCGTGGACAATGCATCCAAAACACTAGTCAGGAACTCATTCTTCTTGGCCCCAGGACAACCTAGAAAAACAGATTTTTTTTTAATTTTCTTATTTCCTCTTTTTACAACATTTAAATTCCAAAAATAGTTCAAGCTTAGAGATAGATGTGACTCCCTGTACACAAATTCCCATAAATCATGGACAAGTTCATAGCATAATTCAAAGACAAGCATCTCAATTCACGTACATATCTGTAACATAAAGCAGTATTAGAAAAACATCCTTTTGAATTCAAACAACTGGGAATCTGGTTTGCATCCCTTTCAATTTTGGCCATTATTTTTCCTTCTTTAAGGAAATTTTTTCTATGGGTGTCACATTTTGAAAAGAACAGCTTGGGAACAATGGAAGTTTGTACATGACAGAGACCATTTGAAACATGGACTGAAGCCCATAGCACAATTTTTCTTTCAGATTTCAGTTTTGGTCCTCTGAACTATCATGGCTTTCTCAACACACTTCACCTCAGTTCATCTTCCTCTCTGCAAAATGACAGTTAACTCCTTTCCTCTTTCACTTTTCTCTTGGTCAGGGCTTAACTCCCACTACGTGGCCCCTAGCCCAACTGGATGCTGTTAGTTGGTACTTTGGTTCCTACTGTGGGATCCTATGGTGATGCTGGATCATCCTTACAATTATACTCCCTACGCCACGAAGTTCTTCTCTGAAAGGAACTGACCACACATTTCACACACATAATACATCAGTTAAATTTATACTGAAAGGTCCACTTTTAGAGCAGTGCAGCTGGAGCAGAAAAATTCATCTGACAAGCATGGATGTTGACGCGTGGAGGTTTGCTTAGACAATATACCTGCTTCCTCTCCTCTTCCCTAGAGCCCGGAGCCAAACCCCAGATCCTCCCCCAACCCTGTAACAGCTGAGTTAAACCCTGGGATGATCCACGAGCAGTGACATAGAGGTGACAAGCTGGAAGCTGGAGTCTATGGCAGGACTTTCACAGACAATTCTGTGCTGGAGTTCTGCTTACCCACGGTTCTGTTCTCGAGTGAAAAAGGGAAAAGCTTTGAAGTGTTGTGGAAAAGGAAGATAAGTCAATCAGTAGGGATTTGTTATTTTATTACACTTCTCAGTGACCTCTGGAGCAGGCAGTAGGATTATCTGAGCCTGAAAAGCCTCATCTTGCCCAGCAAATTATTTTTTAATACGTCCCCTGTTGATCCAGGGAAATGAATCTGTGTTGTATTAGCCCTTAGCTGTGTCACAGTAGGAATAGCTTAGCTATTATGTATAGCAGCAGCATCCACTGCATATTATTGTCTAACACATTCATGCAGTTATGAGTTCCCTGTCTCATACGTGTTTGCCTTTGGCACCAGGGACTTTTTATTCCAGTAACTGTAAAAGGCGTGTAACAGGAATTCACTGAAGCAAGTTTCACTGCACTAAAAGCACACATCTCAAACCAGATGTCACGCTCCTAGATATGTCTCTCTTCCCTTTGCCTTTAACCAGGTTTTTTTCCCTGTTACGACTGGAAAAAAAAAAAGACAAAAAGAAAGAAAAAAACAAAACCAATGCAACGGCTATGACTATAATCCTAAGTTTGAGTTCAGTGAGACAAGCACTTGAGCTTTCTCTGTAAGGCACAGAAATGAGAAAGGTGGCAAGATGTTAGCAGAGAGGGACAGAAGACTATCTCAACAGGTTTCTGGCAGCGTCCAGTGCATAATTCCAAAGTATATTCTCTAGAGCAAAGAGCTGGCTGGTAAGGCTCACACACTGCGACCGTGTAGGTAAATTGTGCAGTTTGATTTAAACGTAGCAATGTACTTTGCAAGTCACAGAGGCACTTTTGCCCAGAGACAAGCAGGCAGAGCCCAAGCAGCTCCCACGCAGCAGGCACAGCCAGCCACGTCCCCGTGGCAAGCTGCCGGAATCAAGCAACTAAGTCTCTGAGCATCCTACTGAGCTCCGCACGACATCTTGCTAGCACGGATACTTGGTCTGTGGAGCAAAGCTGGTTCTCTTCAAAGGACAGGCAAAAAGAGCTCTGTCCACAGCTCTCCATGTAGACCTGTATGGAATGATACAAGCTTTATCCATTTCATGCTGGGACTGTGTTACTGCTGTCAGACAGAAGTCTGAATCCTGCTCCAAACCCAAGTTGAGAACGGATACAGGGCTCGTGGAAAATATAGACAGTAACAACTCAGGGTAGAACAATGCAGCACAACATGGAGACAAGATAACCCAACTTTTTTTCTTTCTCTATCCTTTTTAGGATAGATTATAATGTTAATATCCAATTTGATTTAAGAGCTACACCTGAATTTTTTCATGTTACTTATGAGTGTATTCCTGAAACATCTGGAAGAAACAAAAATGTGTGCTTTAGGTCGTTTCCACTGCTGTCCAGGGAGCTGCTCAGCGGACATGTGCTACAGATGTAGAGATCAAAATCATGACCTAGCTTGATTTATGAGATACAGCTAGGTAGAGGAAAGTATCAACTTCTAAATTCACAAGAAGTCGCGGGGAAAATATTCCATAGTTTAAAGCCTGTCTCTGACCATTTCCCCTAAGATTAAGAAAGGTTTCTAAATGTGTATTGCATAACGTTGCAATAGCAGCTGACAGCAATAGAAATCTTCTCATAGAAGTCTAGCTGTTAAAACAAACACAATTGGTTACTGTGAAACATTCTAAATTATAACTCTACTACTTAACGTAAAATGACACCCTACAAAATCCTCACCAGTTAAATACAGAGAAAATATTCAGTTTCTCCCAATTACAATTTTTGCTGATGTGTGGGCAATCACACAGCAATTTACCTCACAGTGAAATCTCTGTTCTTTGCAGGTGTTATTAACTTGGAATAAATCTCTGGAGGCTTCATGCCGAGCTTTAATTTTCAACAAACTCGCAGATGAAATGGCAATACCGGGGGAGCTTTAGCTTGATTGTAATGAATAATTCACTCTTAGTGGACTAAATACAGAAAGGGAAAGACTAGTCTCTTATGGGAGCCTTATGCTTCTCACTAAGGTTTATGTGCTTCAGTTTCTTCTTGCGCAGCTGCTTGTCCTGTGTGGATTTGACAGCTTACATAAATAATAATTTGTTGTTAAAGGCTTGAAGTTGAAACCACGTGGAGTTAACCCACAGATTCAGAGATGTAACACAGAGCTGAGTGTTTGCTTTAAGGATTAAGTTTTACCCAGAGTAAACCTTAGACCAACAAACACATACCACAAATGATGGGAATATACAAACACCTCATTTCAGCTATAATATAAAGGTAATCAAAGAATCATCACTACACATTATATATCTCATATGTACACGTGTCTCTCTACAAATATATCTGCCTTGAGTGCCGAGGATGGATTCCTGGAGTTAAATCTGTGGGGCAGTTGTCTATAAACCTTCTAAAATATGCACCCAAGTGCCTTGGAGCTTCCTGCTTGCTTGATAATAATCTACTACTGTCAGTCTTCGAAGATTATCTTATACAGCACATCTGAAGTCATGGCTAGAAAAGTATTTTGTTCATTTCTGTAAAAATGTGAATACAATAGATAACATTCATCTTTTTAAAAGCAGTTTACGTTAACCTTCCTGCAAGAGAGGAAACTGTCCTGAGTCAGTCAACTAATTAAAGGCAAGATGACTTCCAATTAGCAAATTTATAGCTTTTTCTTTAATTCCCTGATGATTAATATGAATATCAGGCTTAGCAATGCACTTAAATACAACGACCACTGAAACACCTCTGAAGATGACGAATAAGTTCTGATCTGCCAAAAATCAGAATGATCAGAACTACTCAAGTTTCTTTTGCAGCTTTGACTTCAGTAAAACACAGTTGTATACAAGAGAAAAGAATTTAACAGTTTGGCAGTGCTACTGGTTATGCTGGAATAACAAACAAGGGAACTATTTTTTCTTGGACTTTTATTCTATACACACATTTTACAGTTCATGAGTTTATTTCTGTTGATGCATATAAATCGTAAGTTTGTGTTTGTCTAGATATGCCGAGGGCCCTCCTCATTTTTTGGAGGACTCCCTGAGCTCCCTCTGAGCCCCATTCTAACAAAAAAGCCCTCCAAAAGATGAGGCTGGGAATTGAAATTTGTGTCTCTGCTGGAGACTAAAAATCATGACCTCAACACAGTCAGTGGTTTTATGGCTGACTGCAGTTTTTCCCTCACTGCACCTCCTGGTAACGTCTCACAAACAGTAATTATTTACCTCTTAGTCACTATCTTAGAGGGGTTGAGGACATTATCATCTCTCCCTTGTTAACATCCCTCAGGTGTCTTCCCCTTTCCCCTTTCCTTTCCTTTCCTTTCCTTTCCTTTCCTTTCCTTTCCTTTCCTTTCCTTTCCTTTCCTTTCCTTTCCTTTCCTTTCC
>Ga0065711_1050468_pt1 | contig 10816 bp, 4 predicted proteins | sample Hoacrofraction12_FD_59098 | JGI IMG/M metagenome (GOLD analysis project Ga0065711, IMG submission 59098) | Hoatzin crop microbial communities from Cojedes, Venezuela - Epithelial fraction 12 v2 (version 2) | ecosystem: Host-associated > Birds > Digestive system > Esophagus > Crop | place... | reverse complement strand
AAGCTTTTTTTTTTTTTTTTTTTTCTGGGATCTCTCAAAAACTAGATCTGGTCATACCAGGAAATATTAAATGACCAGTGAACTAAGGGGGACAGGAGAGATCAGATAGGTAGTAAGGATGAACAGGTAGGACATTGCAAGTCAGAGAGGGAAGAAAGGAGGAAAAAAGGGGAAAGGTAGAGGGATGGAAGGTAAAGGAGAATTAGCTGATTGATACTAGAATTTGAAAGGCTTGTTCAGTGGTGGGTCCTGTTCCAGACTGGCTGGTAATAAAATAATACCCTGAGCATAAACTGGAGGAGTGATGAATGATGAAACGATGAATTTGACCTTGCCAGATTATTTTTCAATTTTGGTACAGTTTTGTACAATGTTTTATAGGAACTCTGTGTAAACTAAACCAACATTTCTCTATCCTGGAAATAGCACACTTTAATTAGGACACGCTGGGCCATATATAAAAATTAAGTAGTATAATATATTGCTGTTTATTCTAGGTTACCTTTCTAAACTTTATATTTCCTGCTTGTCAAGAACTAGAAATCATTTCAGAGTTTAATTCTGAGACACTGGCTATTCTCAGTTATTTATTTTTCCCCAGTGCCTGGGAGGTGGAATGACTGACTGAAGGTTTTTATTGTGCAGTTAGACCTTTGCACACGAGAAGAGCAGGATTCTGCATGCATGATGATAACATGTCAAGCAGTGGCTGTCAATGGAAGGAAGAAGTAAAGGCTTCCCAAGCTTAGGTGATCACCCCTATGACAGAGGAGCGCACAGAGAGGGTTCAGACATCTTGTTGATGTCCCTGTGGAATGAAGGCAGAGAAATGTTCTTGACAGTGGCAACCATGGGATTTCTCTTTTTGTCAGTGAAAGGAAAGCACAACTGACAGTCTCAGCCTGGAGTACAACAACAAGAATGGAAACAGCACTGCAAGGTAAATGAGCCATGGGAAGAAGTGCAGTCCACAGAGTGGAAAGGTAATTTTTAGAGCTTTAATTTAAAACAACATACTACTAGTAAGTGTCTTTTTAAAAAAAAGACACACAAATTATGGCTTTCTAAGTGGAAGCTTAGAGGAAGAGTGGAGGAGATGCCATATGCCCATTCCATTTTCAGGAAACTGGAATACATAGAAATCTTTTCAATTTTATTTGATTTATTCAACTTTGATTGTTTAAGTAAGATTTCCATATTTTGTAAACCTGCTGCAGAGGTCAATGTGAAATATGCTTTATTGCTTATTTCTCCATTTACAGTTGCTTAGTACCAACGTCCACTGCAACATCAATACATCTCATATTATAAGATAAATATTAGCTGCTGTGACCATCATGTCACCAGCTGGACTCAGACTATTTGATTTCTTCTACCAAAGAAACTCATTGATTTAGAAAAACACAGATTGTGTTAAAAGACATTAAACATTTTAAATGTAGTAGATTAAGTATCAGAAAGGTTTGAGGTAAAGAATTGCTTTGCAAGTATTATCATAACAACATAAACCTCATTTCCCCTGATGTGTCACAATTTTGGGCAGAAACCGAAATGATTCCAAAATGTTTAGAAATTTTTTGCTAGTTTTAAATATCTTTGTTCCTCAAGGATGAAGAGATTAAGATGCTCATTTGGGTGAGGCAGAGTTGACTTTTCATTCCCAGTTATGTTATTTCTCCAGCACATCTTAGTCCTTGGTGATCGATTGGCCAAACAGTTAAGGATAGAAGAGTTATATCCTCATCTCAGGAAGCTCTTCTAATTGTACTTAATCACAGAGTGAGAGGGGATCCTCTTCTGTTGCTGCTGGGGCCATATAAGCGCCTGGGAAGTTAATACAATCAAAAGCCATAACATTTTTATTAACTTTCCACCCTTTTACTTAAATTTATGAGCTCTCATTAACAATTCAATCCTTTAAGATACACAGCAGAAAACCTCTCACCATCAGCTTCTTCTTAGGGTTCTATCAGTATTGTCTGTCATTACATCTGCCAGAATACTTAATTGGTCTTTTCAGTTTTATTATGTGTGATTTTAACTATTTTAAGAATATTGACTTATCACAAAAGCCTAAAAGAGGAGAAACAAGTGTTGACTTGTCCTGCATGGACAGCACTATTGTAATTTAAAATGTTGTTGTTACTAACAAACATATTTTTTTCTCTTCCTGTGTGTATTCTCTAGATAAAATAAATTTAAAAGGATATTAGCGTATTGAAAAGATAACCTGAAATTTTAAGGAAATTATTTAATTTAGATTGCTTTTTCAGTCTATGTTCAGGCAGTCTTCACAACTCCATATCATATGCTTTCTTTTGTTGTATAGTTCTTGATATTTTTGCTCAATTACATGACTCTCTGTTTCATTCTGGATGTGTGCACCTAATGACCATAAGGCATTGTTCTACAGGGTTCCATTTTTATTATCACTTCATAGCTCAAAATGAGGTCTTACGCTTTATTTGTTGACTATTTTTTGAGCCCTGCTCCAGCTGCAATATTGCAAGTCTGCTTGTGGACTGTTCTATAACACTCATCACTACAATTGTTTCACAGCTGTTAATTCATTTTCACACCTCTGTGACATGAAAGCAACCTGTTAGTTATATTTATTAGGACAAATGATAAAAACTGGCTGTAAAAAGGAAGACATTTTTAGACACTATAATTACTGTTACAGACAATACAACATCAGTCAGAAACTAAGGGCAAAAACAAAACAAGGTGAAAAAGGAGTTAATCATTCATGACACACAAATTTGATTTTTCCTCAGTGCTTATTTGTTTTCTGTAAGGATAGGGTGTCAGAAATTACTATATTACAGTCACTGATGCAAACACCCACGCTGCTGCAGGAAGCTATGCCATGAAGACTGAATGCTGAAGTCCAACGGATATTTATTCTGTACTCAGGCTATGGAAGATGTTCATCTTATATTTGGTTCATCAGGCTATTAAACTGCTCTACATCTTGTTTCTGGCAGTTCCTACTGCAAGGAAATACTAGTCCTGTGCTGAAAGCAGGAGTACATGTGTTATCATGATAGGATGGTGTAAATAAGAAATTGCATGCTCATCTACAAGATTTGGCATCTCCTTTCTGTCCCCAGTCTCCAAAACTAGCCATTAGTTTGTGCAAATAAGCTTAAATCACAATGCACATTTCTCCCCTTTAGCCCTCTATTTCATGATGACTTTAATTGTTAGTAGCTAAAACTAGAAGATTCACAACACTAACCTGAAGAAAGAGTTAGCACCTGGAGCATTATCTGTACTTGATATACACCAGTTAGGAGGCAGCTAAAGCCCAAAACAGAAAAACATAATCAAATCTTTAGAGACACATGGCAGCAGATGAAAATTCCTGTGACTCCAGAACAAATAATCCATGTAACCACATTTAAAATAGTTTCTTAGCAGAACTAGAGTCCAGCTCCAAGTAAATCCAAGCTCTCACATTTCATAGAGAGACACCACAAAATTATGCACCAGGCAGTACAAAATTCTTCATGGTCCCTTACACCACAATTGTATTTTTGAGAGCACAACTGTGGATACCAGTTTGCTTTGCACATCAGGAAGTTTTGCTCCAAATTAACTTCCATATAATGAGTATGTAACTACTGACTTCTTGCATGAAGTCTGGGTTAAGTGACCTGCTGAGTATCATCAGAAAGATTTAGCTTGTATTGCTGCTGCATTAAATCATGGTAGCACTTCCTCTCTTCTGGTACTTCCTTCCTCATTCACCAGATATCTTCCTTCCAGCTAGAGCTATAAGGAACTCCAGAAAAAGATGTAGATTTGAATATATTACACTACATATTACTTAAAATGGTAGGTTGGAAGTAAGCAGTTAATACTAATTTAAACTTTCATTTAGATGCATAAAAACTGTAGTCATTCTTTGGTTGTTAATGCTAAGAAAGGGATGCAAAATATGGCAATGTACTTGCATACGCATCACAAAGCAGAAGTATAGAAAGGAACGGCATACAAAGAACTGTTGTTTTCAGAATGTGGACTAAATTTTGGAACTTATTTCCAGCTGGGATCAGTTTACATCATTAATAAGTTTACCTGCATCTATTTCTCAAGCTTATTGTTAATATTCCCATGTTCTTAATAAAGTCCATTCAGTTATTACTGTTTTGAAGAAAAATACTCTAGACATTTCAAATTCTTCATTGTTAGAAAAAAAAACCAAAACCACTAAAGCAAAGCTCTCTTTCTGACTGTCACCTTAGTCAGTCACATTCTGTGAATACTACTTATGCTAATAATGACTGACAAATAAGATTGACAAAGCAAGATGATTTTCTTGTTGTTGTCGTTTTTCTTCACCTTACGTGGAAAATTACTGCCTACAGAAGGACCTTCCTTTTCAGTATTCTCTCCTGTAGGATGAAATTAATTACCTGAACAAAGGTTGAACTGCAGCCTGAAATTTGCTACTATGCTATACTAGATCACAAGAAACCACATTAGATACAACGGTGAAAGGCTAAAATGCTTGTTGTTACTGCATAGCGTTAAACAGTACACAAAGAAATCATGAATACAAGATGTAAGAAACAGCGATACAGGGTGGAAAAACAATCCCACTTGCAAGCATCCTCATTCACTTTGTCAAGTGCACACTCAAGTACCTTTGCTTTGCACTGATGAAACACCATTCCCTTGTGTGTTGGTGGTGTGTAAGGCAGTTTCTGGCAGCAGAGAAAAAACACCAAAGCAATGACAAAGTGCTTCAGACAAGTGTGAAAAAAAAATGGTTCCAGCAAATATGTTAGCAGATCAATATATTTCCCAACAATGCCCTGAACGGCCACCCAGCCCTAAAGTTAAAGAATGCCAATTGAAGTGCTGAATAGCCTCTCTGCCTTCAAAAATTCAAAGGCTGCTCAAAATCCTGAATGCTTTCTGTAAGAGTTTCATTTAGCCTTTCAGTTACAAAAGAGCAGAAGGAAAACATGGGAAACCATGCTGTCCTTTATAAGAAGGTACAGCAAATCTATCCAAAGGCCAAAATATTTAAGCTTACAGCAAGCTGATGTTCTATGAAAACAGAAGATTTATTTTATAAGATTTATTTGCGCTTGTTTTAGGTGACTGTTTATTCTTGTGTTTCTGGACTACTGCAAATACAGTGAAGCTCAGGAGCCAAGGTTTCTACAGCGCCCTGGTACTGAGAGGTTCCTTGACTCTATTGCACAGTAAAATCTGAAGATCTGCTCCATTCTTTTCATCATTCCCTGCATAAAAGGAGGAAAAAGCCCTTCATTTTAAGATTGCTTGGCAAAGTAAAAAAATCTGATTTTTAGAAACAAATGGGTGAAAAGATGATACCCAAACATAAAGCCACATTTTCTCCGAAGCTTACATTTAAATGCCCAGGGTATAAGAACACACAGTGCTTTTGTCGTCCTTTGCAGAACACAGCAGATGTGTTTTGCTGACTGACTCCACATTCTGTTTAATGCATCTGTTGCCCATGACTACTCACTCTGAATTCTAAGAACCTTTCCTTCACAGCAGAGGCAACAATTTTATTTATTTTTTCTTTTCTAACATTCCCCCTTCTGCATTAAACTGTGCCAAGGGATGCAGCCAGTGGAGAGAAAAAAAAGAAAAGGTTACTGCAGCTGCTGTGACTGCAAGTACAGTTTCAGTCAAAGAGGATAAGTGGATTTAATAATTTTGAAAGTGTTTTGTGAGTGCTCTTGTCTGTAGTATATCAGGAAAGTGGACACGTCCCTAAACTCTACTCTCTGTGGTCCCACAATTAGGCACTGAAAACTCAGATAGAATTTAAGGCAAGTGGTTATTTGAACACAGCAAGCCTGTGTCTATTGTTCACAGCAATATAAATGGCTAACGGAAATGAAAAAAGTGGAAGCAAGCAGGAAAATATAGTCATTTGAAAAAAAAGGTGCACTTTCCCTTTTTTTGGGAAGGAAACCTCAAGGATCATAGGACTGGAAATTATAACCTACTTTTATGTCTTTAATCTCAATTGCTAACAAGACCCTTCTTTGCATGCCAGGTCAGATTTTTTTCTGAATTCTGCAAGCTGCTTAACTCTGTAAATATTGCATCTTTCTAGCCTAGATGCGAACAAGCTAGCTTAACACAGCTATCTAAGGACTTTTAAAGCACCATTGCTTTCACTTGCCTTTGCTTAGACTGAAAGCTTTGTCCTTCCCACTATCTTCTTGGGGAATTTTTTGTGGCACCCATCCTATCTAATAGCTCTTCGGTTAATATGAATCTACTCTGTTTCCCACTTGCTAGTCTGAATTCAAGACCAGATTCCAAGCAAATACTAGTGAACTTCAAAGATGCTTTGAAATCAAGACACTACTTTATTCCTTGGTACACTGAGGAAAAAAGTTAGTCACACCAACATCCCACTGAGTACAGAGAGACTTGTGAATGCTTTGCTCTAGAAACCATCAAACATGTTTCTCCATGGTAAACCAGCAGCAATTAAAAACCATTAGGGTTCATCCAGCACAGCTTTACTGGTGACCATCAGCCTCATACTACTGACTTTATGACACTAATGTAATCTGATAATCAATCTTGGCACAAGATTTTCTGTTCTTTTCAAATAGCCCCGAGTAAAGTCCTGTTAATATTGGCACCCAGGAGAACTTGCCCCAGTGAAAGAATCACATTTTACAAAAGCTTTGGTTTAAAATATTAATTACATACACTAACAGCATGTTTTTCCATATAGATAGGCTTTTATTAGTGACAGTCTAAGCAGTATTCAAACAGGTATGTTGAAAAAGTATGGTGGCAATGCCCAAGGAAAACAGAAAATCTTGAAAGATTCCCCTTACAGACTGTCACTTCTGCTGAGACATCAGAAAATACAGGTAGAGAATCTGAAGAGAGAGTTAATACATTTCGCCAGGGAATTTAAAGAGGTACCTTGTGGATTCAGATCCTTAAACCTCATTGGGCAGCCAACATACAAGGGGCTTCTGCAAAGCCTGAGCTTTGCTTTTAGCTCAGTTATCTGCTTAGGTGACAAAACTACAAACCTTTTATAAATTGTCTGCCCTTCTGATAATGCTCTGGATCTGTTGTACTTATACACTGCGGAAAGAATATCTTTGGAGATGTGGAAAGTGACATGGAGAAAGAAAACCTTTACACTGTGCAAACAGGTGGCATTTCAATACTTGTACAAATATTCAGTAGAGTGTGATTTTGCATATATTTTCAGTCTTTCTCATTTGTGTGCCTGTGAATACAGATGTAACACGTCTTTTTAAATGCAAACTACAGAGTCTTAGAACTCAGGATGCATTTTATTCATGTCTTAGGGATGACTTTTTTTTGCTAATATCTTCATGAAGAGTATTTCCTTTCAGAAAAAAGAGGAGGGACAAGCGAGAAGCTAAATAAAACAAAACAAAACAAAACAAGCTTTATTGTTGTCTTTAGTTTGACAAAAAATACCATCCCCTCCCCAGCCTGCTCCCAGCACAAATTACTGAGTTAGTATCCCATGTACTTCTTGCAGAAGAACCACACTTCTTGGGAAGTACATAACCTTTCTTTGTCTCCTCCTTTTCCACTTTCCACTGCCTGCCATTAATGACTTCAGAAAACAAGCCGCATCATAGAGAATTTTATTTTCTTTTTCTGACTTCTTCAATTGAGTTGTCCTCTTTTAATTTTGCAAATGAGAGGACATAGTCCCAGGCTGTCACTGGAAGGCAGAGGCACAGTGTTTACAGATACAGTGATGTATGCTTAATTCTACCCATCAGAGTGAAAATTGATGCTAAAACAAATAGATTCCAAAAAACCAGCCAAAACTAGATAATGAACTTTCCTGGAAGTAGTGTGAGAACCAACATAAATCCATGTTTTCTGTCTAAAATAATCCATCTCTATTGATCCTTTAATCCAGTTTTCTCTGACTAAGATTCATTTTCCAAACCCAGCAAAGCCCGACTTTCTTTGATGTTATTAGATCTTGTTCAGTCCTTCACAGACTCAAGGTATGTAATTTACTCCCTATATATGTATTTTAACTTCCTAGACTTTTCAACACTGGCTTCAATCTAGACAGCAGACAAAATGAGTGAGATTTCTTTTGCTGTGCATTGTATATAGAAAGGACTTGAAGATGGCAGAGAAAATTAAACACAGGTCATCTCCATAATATAAAATTCAAAAGCTTGGATACTCAGTTGCTGTATCTATGAGCTTATTGCAGAGTTGGATAGCTGCTTACAAGTACAAGCTTTTATGCAGAATTTGTTCTCACTTTCTAATGGTAGAAGTAACTTGCCTGTTCGTACCAATAAAGGTCTTTCGTGAACAAGGACTACATTAAGGCATTTGATACAGTAGGAGTTCTTACAACCCTAAGGATAACATGTTAGTTTGTACTCACCCCCTGGCACTGGGTCACGTATCCATGCTGGGACACAGAGCATAGACCGTGGTATGGCCAAAGGGGGCAGAGGAAACAGAACAGCTGCAGCACTGCACAGCACCCAGGAACGTTCATTAATCTTGAAGCAAAAAGAAAGGGAGGCAAAAAATAACATGTATACGGAGAGCTCAGACCATATCTAGCTAGAATAAAAACCCCAGACCCAAATCAATCGAAGGCCAATGGGATCCTGGGGTACATTAAGAAGAGTGTGGCCAGCAGGTCGAGGGAGGTTCTCCTCCCCCTCTGTTCTACCCAAGTTAGGCTCCGTCTGGAGTACGGTGTCCAGTTCTGGGCTTCCCACTTCAAGAAAGATGAGGAACTACTGGAGAGAGTCCAGAGGAGGGCTACAAAGATGATGAGGGGACTGGAGCATCTCTCCTGCGAGAAAAGGCTGGGGAAGCTGGGCTTGTTTAGCCTTAAGAAGAGAAGACTGAGGGAATCTTATGAATGCTTATAAATAGCTTAAGGGTGGGTGTCAGGAGGATGGGGCCAAGCTCTTTTCAGTGGATCCCAGTGACAGGACAAGGGGCAACAGGCACAAGCAGAAGCAGAGGAACTTCCGTCTGAACATGAGGAAGAACTTCTTCACTCTGAGGGTGACAGAGCACTGGAACAGACTGCCCAGAGAGGTTGTGGAGTTTCCTTCTCTGGAGATATTCAAGACCTACCTGGACAAGGTCCTGTGCAGCCTGCTGTAGGTGAATCTGCTTCAGCAGGGAAGTTGGGCTAGATGATCCTCAGAGATCCCTCCCAACACCTATCATTCTGTGATTCTGTGATTAGAATAAGGCTTAAAATTTAGGTGTTCAGAACACAGTTAAACAGATGCTGGAAGTATATTGGAATAGTATCACCAGTGATACCTATCTGAAACTGTCTTTCAGACCACTTTATTCAGTGGTTTCATAAAGGAGGTTGACACAGAAAAATTGTTGTCGACATGCTGCTGAGAGGTAATGTCAGAACTCAGTAGATTCAGAATAACAGACAGCAATAGCAGGATAACAGTGAGGACTAGTATCATAGGAAGAGATGTCATTAAATGGGAAGTCTATCAGTTGAAAATGACTGTAAAAGCAAAGGATCTGCAAGTTATTTTTCAGAAGTCCACAAGCCACTGATGACACAGTGAAGGAATAAACACAATAAGAACCCAGAGATTTTGCATGGAGTACTGTGCAAAATTCTGATTAAATGTGCTTGAAAAGGTATCTTTCAGCTGCAAGTAGGTTCAATAAAAGAGTATGTTGAGTGAGATAAAAGGATCCGTGGTAAGAAGACTGCAAGACTAACTCATCTTTGTTAGCTAGGAACACTACAATTAGACAGGATAAGATTATTCATCTTAAAAGGATTAAAGGGTAAGTACCCAAGAAAAGATCTTCTACTAAAAAGCAAAGTTCACAGGAACAAGCTGTCTGTAGATGTATTTAAGTAGACTCACATAAAACAGATTTCTAATAATCAGATGGATGAAACCCTAAGACCATCCTTCCAGTAGCATTGGAGAGGTGGGAAATTCCTACACAACTTGATTAACTTATGAGGGGTACATTTGACAACACATTATTTGATTCTATGACCATGAAGATAGTTTCCAGACTTATGTCATGACAGTAAAATCTGTAGGGTCATTTTAAAAGTCCCAGAATTTCAGGTCTATATACCTGTAAAAATAAAATTTCTACAAAATAATCTTTCTGGAGGAAGTTTGAAGACAAGAATGGTTTCCGTTTAAACTTTCCTTTTTGGTAAAAAATAGAAATTATAACACAAAATATTTGTCTACCAACTTTCATTTTTAACAATCTGAATTGCACTCCAATCCAAAGTAAGAAAAATGAAAACAAAAATTCAGACTGAGACCTAAATGTGACAGGACCAAGAGCCTTTTCCCTTGAAGTCAATCTATCTGGTTTATTCAGACTAGAGAAAGTATAAATTATCACAAGTTTAGAAGCTTTTAGCCAAGTGAAGGGTATCAACAAGCACTGAGGATGATACGTTCGTAATTATTCTCTTGGTTAACACATTTGAAAGAGAACACAAAGAATGAACAAAGAGAAAAAGCAAGAAAAATCCATCTGTGAATGTGTATTTTCTGGGGGGAAAAAAAATGCAAGTGATGTTGACAAGATCACAGAATCACAGAATCACAGAATAGTAGAGGTTGGAAGGAACCTCTGTGGGTCATCTAGTCCAACCCTCCTGCCGAAGCACGGTCGCCTACAGCAAGATGCACAGGACCGCGTCCAGGCGGGTCTTGAATATCTCCAGAGAAGGAGACTCCACAACCTCCCTGGGCAGCCTGTTCCAGTGCTCCGTCACCCTCAGAGGGACGAAGTTCTT
>Ga0065711_1050467_pt1 | contig 10816 bp, 7 predicted proteins | sample Hoacrofraction12_FD_59098 | JGI IMG/M metagenome (GOLD analysis project Ga0065711, IMG submission 59098) | Hoatzin crop microbial communities from Cojedes, Venezuela - Epithelial fraction 12 v2 (version 2) | ecosystem: Host-associated > Birds > Digestive system > Esophagus > Crop | place... | reverse complement strand
ACGGATTAGGTCAAGATAAAAATCTCACATTAAAATGCGAAGCATTTTTCTAATCTTTTAAATCAGACCTAATCTCACGAAATTTAAAATTCTAACGAAAACGAAATTAAAAAATTTCATCTAACGAAACAAAAACTCTCAACTCTCAACTCTCCACTCTCAAAACTAATAAAGGTGAATAAATTTGCAGAACTAATAACTGTACAAGCAGCGCGGTATGGCGACCGCGAGGCGTTGCGTTTTAGAGAATATCAAACAAATGTGTGGGCGTCGATCACTTGGGACGACATGCGCGTCCAAGTGTCGCAGGCAGCGCGTGCGCTGTGCGTCCTGGGTGTGGAAGAGCAAGGGCGCGTGTGCGTGTTCTCGCAAAACTGCCCCGAAATTTTGGTGACACACTTTGGCGCTTTCTATAACCGCGCCATCCCCGTGCCCATCTACGCCACGAGCAGTCACGATGAGGCTGCGCATATCGTGAACGATAGCGGAGCGACCATCCTTTTTGTGGGCGGTCAGGAGCAGTACGACATCGCGGCGACGTTGCTGACAGAGTGCTCCACGCTCAAAGCCATCGTCACCTTCGACCCCCGCATCCGGCATGCCACGAAGGCGAAAAACACTTACACTTGGCAGGAATTCCTCGCAAGCGGCGAGTCCTCCTCGGTGGAGGTGGCAAATAAAGTGACGCGTCGCTGTTTAGATGGCGAGCCCACTGATATCATGTACCTGATTTACACCAGCGGCACCACGGGCGAGCCGAAAGGCGTGATGTTGACGCACGCCAACTTCAACGCGGCGATGGTGGCGCATGCCGAGCGCATCACCTTAGACCCGCGCACCGACCTTTCGCTGAGTTTCTTGCCCTTCAGCCACATTTTTGAGCTGGGGTGGACAATGTTCTGCCTGACCAACGGCGTGCGTGTCGCCATCAACCTCAACCCCAAGGAAATACAGGCTTCGATCAAGCAAGTGGAGCCCACCTGCATGTGCAGCGTTCCGCGCTTCTGGGAGAAAGTTTACACCGCCATCGACGATAACCTCCAGAACGCCAAACCCGTCATGCGCGCGTTGGTGCGCCACGCCATTGCTGTGGGTCGCAAGCGCAACATGAAATATGTGCGCCAGGGTAAGAAGGCGCCCGCTGTCATCGAGAAGCAATACCAATACTTCGACAAGAAGGTGTTCTCGCGCCTGCGTGCCGCCATCGGCATCAACCGAGGGCGATTTTTCCCGACCGCCGGCGCCATGCTCAGCGACAACATCACCGAATTTCTCCACGCAGCCGGCATAAACATTGTCATCGGCTACGGATTGAGCGAGACCAACGCTTCGGTAAGTTTCTACACCGCCACCGGCTGGGAACTTGGCTCCGTTGGTACGCCCATCGATGGCGTCGAGGTGAAAATCGGCGACCAGAACGAGATTTTGGTCAAAGGACCCACCGTGATGAAGGGCTATTACAACCGACCCGAAGAAACCGCCCGCGCCATCGATACCGACGGTTGGTTCCACACCGGCGATTGCGGCGAATTGTCGCCCACGGGGCAACTGTATCTCACCGAACGCCTCAAAGACCTCTACAAGACCAGCAACGGCAAGTATATCGCGCCGCAGATGCTCGAAACGCTGCTCAGCCAGGATAAATTCATCGAACAAATCGCCATCATCGGCGACGGGCGCAAATATGTGTCCGCGCTGATAGTCCCCGATTTCGAGGAACTCAAGGCGTACGCCGAGAAGAAACATATTGCCTATCGCAATGTGGAGGAGCTGGTGAATAATGCCGACATCCACGCCATGCTCGAAAGCCGCATCAACGAACTGCAGAAAGACCTCGCCTCTTACGAGCAAGTCAAGCGTTTTGTGTTGCTGCCCAAGGCTTTCACCATGGAAAGCGGCGAACTCACCAACACCCTCAAAATCAAACGCGCCGTGGTCAACAAGCGTTACGCGTCGCTCATCGATGCCATCTACGCCGCCGACTACCGCAAGAAAAAATCTCCCACCCCCTAACTTTCGTGCAGAACTCGCGGAAAAACCTCACGCAGATCGAGCGGATTAAAAAGATTTTTATCCTGCGGTAACGGATTTTTAAGGATTTTCTGCGAGTGCTGCATGGGAGGGATCTTTAAAAATCTGCGACCGAAGGAAAGTAGCAAAGAAGGGATCCTTAAAAATCCGCGTGATCTGCGTGAGGTCAACTCTCAACTCTCAACTCTCAACTCTCCACTCTCAAAACTAGTTAAAGTGATAACGCAAGAACAACTAAAAGAACTCCAAGAACGAAAAGACGCCCTGTTGCGCTACTTGGACATCGACAGCAAGAAAATACAGGTCGAGGAAGAAGAACTGCGCACCCATGTGCCCGACTTCTGGCAAGACCAAAAAGCCGCCGAGGCGCAGATGAAGAAAATCAAGCAACTGCGCTTCTGGATAGACAGTTGCAACGAAGTGTCCCTCGCCGTCGATGAGGTGGCGACAGGTTTTGACTTCGTCAAAGAAGGACTCATCGAAGACAGCGAATTAGACGCCCTCTACGCCAAAGCCGTCGCGCAACTGGAGAACCTCGAGCTGCGCAACATGCTGCGGCACGACGAGGACAAGATGGACGCCATCCTCAAAATCAACTCCGGCGCCGGCGGCACCGAGAGCCAAGACTGGGCGCAGATGCTTATGCGTATGTACCTGCGCTGGTGCGAGCGCCATGGCTACAAAACCGCCATCACCCACCTGGTCGATGGCGACGAAGCCGGCATCAAGAGCGTCAGCATCAGCGTCGAAGGCGATTTTGCTTACGGCTACCTCAAGAGCGAGAATGGCGTGCACCGCCTCGTCCGCGTCTCGCCCTACAACGCCCAAGGCAAACGTATGACCTCTTTCGCGTCCGTCTTTGTCACCCCCCTCGTTGACGACACCATCGAAATCACCCTCGACCCCGCACGCATCTCCTGGGACACGTTCCGAAGCGGCGGCGCCGGCGGGCAGAACGTCAACAAGGTGGAGAGCGGTGTGCGCGTCCGCTACCAGTATGTGGACCCCTATACCGGCGAGGAAGAAGAAATCTTGGTGGAGAACACCGAGACGCGCGACCAACCCAAGAACCGCGAAAACGCCCTGCGCAACCTGCGCTCAATTCTCTATAACAAGGAGTTGCAGCATCGCCAGGAAGAGCAGCGCAAGGTCGAAGCCGGCAAGAAGAAAATCGAGTGGGGGAGTCAAATCCGCAGTTATGTGTTCGACGACCGACGCGTCAAGGACCACCGCACCAACTACCAGACCTCAGATGTCAACGGCGTGATGGACGGCAACATCGATGAATTTATCAAAGCCTACCTCATGCAGTTCCCCGACAACTAATTTTAGTTAGGAGTTAGGAGTTAGGAGTTAGGAGTTGACCCCGCGCAGAACTCGCAGAACTCGCAGAAAAGAGAACATCGAAGATGTTCCGCGACCCTCGAAGAGGTTCGTTTGTTTAGCCCCAGGTTGAGGGAGCGCCAGCGACCGAAACCTGGGGTTAACGGACAAAGGGGGATGGGTCTTCGAAGAAGCCCAGATTTTCTGCATTGGGGAACTCAGTAGAGCGAGAGAAAGGACGTCGAAGACGTCCAACATAGGAAACCCCACGTCATCCGAGCGCAGCGAGGATGCCGTGGGGTAGCGAACCACCACCTGCATCCCGACCTCGAAGAGGTCGCACAAAAAAATCCCAACAAGAAAAAATAAAAGTTCTGCGAGTTCTGCGAGTTCTGCGCGCAAAAAACACCAGGCGTGAACTCTCAACTCTCAACTCTCAACTCTCAACTCTCAAAACTAAAAATAATCCTACCCAATCACACGGAAACGATGAAAGAAAAATTGACCATAGTAAAGGTCAGCGGAAAAATTATCGAAAAGCCCGCCGAGTTGCGCGCTTTTGTCAAGGCTTTTGCCGCTATCGAAGGGCGCAAGATGCTCATTTGTAGCGGCGACAAGATGGCGCAAAGCGTTGCCGAACGTATGCGCGTGAAGGTGAAAACCATCAACGAGCGACCCATTGTTGACGACACCGTCATGAACGTCCTCACCATGGTCTATGGCGGCTTAATCAACCGACAGTTTGTTGCCAAATTGCAAGCCAACAAGGTCAATGCCCTCGGCGTGACCGGCGCGGATATGAACCTGATGACCAGCATCAAACCCATGGACAACCCCTTGGGGCGTACCGGCAAGGTGCGACAAGTCAATGCCACTGCGCTTGCGGGCTTGTTAGACGCCGGCATCGTGCCCGTCTTTGCGCCCATCACCCACGACGGACAAGGCAACTTGCTCTTTAACGAGACCGACGCCATGGCTGCCGAGGCTGCCAAAGCCCTTGCCGTGCGCTATGATGTCACCCTTATCTACTGCTTCGAACGCAATGGCGTGTTGCTTAACCCGCAGGACAACGACAGCGTCGTGGCTGTGCTCAAACGCACCCAATACAAAAACCTCCGCGAGATGGACATCATCACCGACTGGTTTGCCAACAAGGTGGACAACGCTTTTTCCGCAATCGACCACGGCGTCAAAGAGGTCATCATTACCAACTCCAAAAACCTCACCGACCTCAGCCAAGGAACCCACATCAAATCCTAACCCATTTTACCTCACGCAGACCTACGCAGACTCACGCAGACTTTCCGCAGACGAAATTTTTATTTCGTATGATTGGGTCTGATTGAGTATGATTTCCCTCTTTGCTACGGATTGGGTATGATTTCTTTGGCACGCTTTTTGTCACTCATAATTAAAATGACCTCGAAGAGGTCAAACATAGGAAACCCCACGTCACCGGAGCGCCAGCGGAGGTGCCGTGGGGTAGCGAACCACCCTCGGCATCCCGACCTCGAAGAGGTCGCACAAGAAGTTCAATCCGAGAAAAAAATCTCAACTCCTAACTCCTAACTCCTAACTCCTAACTAAACAAAGATGAAAGTTGCTATCGTTGGCGCCAGCGGCGCCGTAGGACAAGAGTTTATGACTGTCCTTGATGAACAGAATTTCCCTGTTGACGAGCTCGTGCTCTTTGGCTCCGAGCGTAGTGCCGGACGTATTTTTACCTTCCGCGACAAGGATTATGTCGTGCAACTGCTGCAGCACAACGACGATTTCCGCGACATTGACATCGCCTTCGTCTCCATGGGCGCCCCCCAGGCGTTGGAGTTCGCCCCCACCATCACCAAGCATGGGTGCATCATGATTGACAATAGCAGCGCCTTCCGGCTCGACGACGACGTGCCTTTGGTCGTGCCCGAGGTAAACGGCGACGACGCACTCAACGCGCCCCGCAGCATCATCGCCAACCCCAACTGCACCACCATCCTCCTCGTCACAGCCCTCAAACCCTTGGACAACATCTCCCATATCAAAAACGTACAGGTCGCAACCTATCAGGCAGCATCTGGCGCCGGATTGGAGGCAATGTACGAACTCGCCCTCCAATGCAGCGAAGTCGCCACCGGCAAGGAAAAACTCACCGTCAGACATTTCCCACACGAGCTCGCCTACAACGTCATCCCACATATCGACGTCTTCCAAGACAACGACTATACCCGAGAGGAGATGAAGATGGTCCGCGAGAGCTGTAAAATCATGCACAGCGACATACGCGTCAGCGCCACCTGCGTCCGCGTGCCCGTCATGCGAGCCCATAGCGAAGCCGTCTGGATCGAAACCGAACGACCCATCTCACCCGACGAGGCGCGAGCAGCGCTCCATCTCGCCCCAGGCGTCGTCGTCGTCGACGAACCCCGGTTCAACACCTACCCCATGCCTCTCGACTGCACCGGCAAAGACCCCGTCTATGTCGGACGCATACGCATCGACACCAGCAGCGACAACGGCTTGGCTTTCTGGATCTGCGGCGACCAAATCAAAAAGGGAGCCGCACTCAACGCCGTGCAAATCGGCCAATACCTCTTGGCGCACAGCAACAAGTTCAAACACTAACCCTCCCGCAAATAAAAATCAGCGCCTCTCCAAAAAATGGAGAGGCGCTGATTTAGTTATGAGCGTTGAGTCTCTCTCGCTCTACTCAGTTCCCGTCTGCAGAACAGGAAACTATTTAACGATGTTGGGGAGCTCCAAGCCCAGATGTTTCTTCTTATCAACGCCTTTGAGGATGAGACCAATCAGCAGGGCAGCCACGCCCAGGCAAGCCAGCATCACCAAAGGCCAAGTGTAGTTGTAAGAAACGGCGGCTTCTGCCGGCGAAATGGTATTGTTCGCCAAGCCTTGCGTGATTTCGGGGTTTGTCGCGTCCAAGATTTTGCCAATCAGGATGGGGAAGAGCCACAGACCGATGTTCTGAATCCAGAAAATTAGGGCGTAAGCGCTACCGATGATTTTTTCGTCAACGAGCTTGGGTACGCTGGGCCAGAGCGCTGCGGGAACCAACGAGAACGAGGCGCCCAGTACCAAAATCGTGATGTAAGCCACTACGAAGCCGGCTACGGCGCTGCCCTTGAATTGCGGCAACACGAAGGCGAAGGTGAGGTGGCAGATAATCAGCAGCAACGAGCCAAGCACGAGCATACTCGCAGCCTTGCCCTTGTTGTCAACATAATTGCCCAAGATGGGGGTGATGCCTACGGCTAACAGCGGGAACACGGCGAACACGCTCTCGGCGCTCTGCCTCATATAACCCATGTAGCAGTAAGCGATGAGCGCAACCACGGCGCCGCAGAGCAGACCGGTTTGTGCGGTTTTGCTCTTGACGAAGTTGCTCATGAAAGCGCAAGCGGCAACGACAAGCATGATGATGTATTGCACAATCGTTACGCTCTCGCTTGCCCAGAACGAGGTGGGGTCAACCTCGGTGAACGTCAGGTTGCACTGCAGCATGTTGACGGCATATTTCTGGAAGGGGAAAATCGCCGAGTAATAGAGCACGCACAGCAGCGAAACGAGCCAGAAACCACTGCTCGACAAGATTTTGCCGATGTCCTTGATGCGGAAGGGGTCGTCCTTTTCTTCGGCTTCGCCTGTCTGCGCGTCTAACTTCTTGTCCATGAAGAAGTAAACGATGAACATGATGAGGGCAATCATCAACAGTACCACGCCGAAGGCGACGCTGCGGCTCACGCTGATGTTGCCGCCCAACTTGGCGAAATAGGGCGAGAAAATCATACACGTTGCCACGCCCAAGCGTGCCAGCGCCATTTCGGAACCCATCGCCAACGCCATCTCGCGGCCTTTGAACCACTTAACGATGCCTCGGCTGACGGTGATTCCCGCCATTTCCACGCCGCAACCAAAAATCATAAAGCCGATGGCGGCAAATTTGGCAGACGCGGGCATTCCCTCATAGAAAGGCGAAACGCCCAGTTCGTCAAGCACGGGGATGTAATTTAGGTGCTGTGTGAACCAGGTTTCCAACCCGCTGCCGATAAAGCTGTCGGTGACGGCGTAGTATTTCATGAACGCGCCAATGAGCATCACTGCGCCCGAAAGCAGGGCAGTGAAGCGTACGCCCATTTTGTCGAGGATGATACCGGCAAAGATGAGGAAGAACACGAAGACGTTCAGGAAGGTCTCCGCTCCCTCTTCGGTGCCGAAAGCCGTGGAATCCCATCCCCTGGTGGATTGCATTAAATCCTTGATGGGCGAGAGGATGTCCATGAAAATGTAGGCAAAGAACATGCCTAATGCGAGTAGCAACAGCGCTGTCCAGCGCATTGCCGCCGAGTCGTTTAATTTTTGTTGGATCTTTTCTGCCATAGTTTTTTTACCTTAAGTTGTTCATTATAACTTAGTCAGCACGAGGACAAACGAGGTGACAGACACCAGCGTACTGAAGATGGAGACGCTATAGCCATAAACGCTTGGCATGCTCCAGCTTCTCTGTGCTTTGCTTCTGTTCGGCTGCACGTAAATCATGTCGTTTTGCTGCAGGTTGAATTCCGGTTGCATCAGCAGACGCGGGTTGGTCAGGTCGAAGCGCCTGATGGTGCGGCGGCCATCGGCATCGGTGCGGATGAGCAGCACGTTTTCGCGTTGACCATAGAGGGTGAGGTCGCCGGCTTTCGAGATGGCTTCCAGCAGGTTCAGGCGACCGTTGGATGCCTGCACGCTACCCGGGCTGTTCAACTCGCCAATCATATAGACGGTGAAGTTCATCACGCGCAATTCTACGTTGGGCTTCTCGGTGAGATAGCGGGGGTAGATTTGCGAGGTGATATAATTTTCGGTGGCGCTTTTGGTCATACCGCCCACATGGATCTTGCCCAGGAGCGGGAAGTCGATGTTGCCATTGTTGTCCACTAGGTAATACTGCATCGTGTGCGCGCTCGTGTTAGATGTCGTAATCGAAGAGATACTTGTCGACTTGTTGAACGGCTTGATACTTTCGGCATTGCTGCCCATAACGGCGATATGCAACATGTCGCCCGGCTTAAGCAGCGGCTCACCGGGTTTCGCGGCTTGGTCCAAGACCTCCTGTGGCAGTTCGTCGATTTTCTGCAGATAGGGCACGTTCTTGCCCGAAGAGCATGCTCCGAGCAGAAGAGCTACCACGGCAATCAGATAGATGTGTTTCAGATTTTTCATATTCTAATGTCTTTTTTCGTTACTATCGGGCAAAAGTAATAAAAATGTTATAAACTAGCAGCATTTTCAGTAATTTTTTAGTTTATTCGGGTTTTCGCCTCGCTCCGATTTTTAGGTTCAACTTCTTCGAAGTAGCATTGCCGTTGTTTCACTACACCCCACATTCTCCTCGCTGCTTCGCACCTCCCTGGCTGCGCCTCAGCAATGTAAAAACTCCTTCGTCGTTTTTCATTGCATTCGGCTTGCACAGGGCGCCGCTGCGGGGAATGCGGGGTTCGTAAACGCTGCGCTAAGGTGAACGCCTCCGGCGTTCTTTTTCATTTTAATCGTGTGAGTTGCATGTAAAAAAAAAGCGCCCTACGTAAGTGGGGCGCTTGCTATATCAGCAGAAATTAGAAATTATTCTTCGTCGGTCAGGTCCACAGCCTTGTATTCCTTCTTGCCGGTGGGGTAGAGGCCGGTGATGAACATCACCTTGTCGCCGGCGCCCGAGCGCATGATCTGGTTGTAGATTTGCTCTACGTCGTCGCTGCTGCCGATGGGCGTGTTGTTGATGTCGGTGATGATGAATCCGTCGCGGATGCCGGCGTTTTTAAACTTGCCGTTTTTCAGACCCGTCACTTTCACACCATGGCTGATGGCGAGGTCCTCTTTCTCCTTGGCGGAGAGCTCCATAAAGGCGCATCCTAACGACATGACGTCGCTCTGTTTGGTCATACGCGTGGTGCCCTGGTCGTTCTTGAAGGTTACCGTGGTGGTCTTGAGTTTGTTGTCGCGATAGAATTGCACAGTGGCTTTGTCGCCCGGGCGGAGCTTGTTCATTTGCTCTTGCATCTCGCCGCTGTTTTTCACGTCGGCGCCGTTGAGTTTCACGATGACGTCACCCTCTTGCAAACCGGCTTCCTTAGCGGCGCTGCGGTCGTTGACCTTAGCCACATAGAGGCCGTCGGCGGTGGCAGTGATGCCCTCATCTTTGGCTTTCTCAGCGGTGAGTTCGGTGTACTGGATGCCGAGCACGGCGCGTTGCACGGTGCCATATTGCTTGATGTCGGTGATGACTTTTTGCACGGTGTTGCTGGGCACGGCAAACGACAAACCGTTGTAATTACCCGTGTTCGAATAAATCATGGTGTTGATACCGATGAGTTCGCCTGCGGTGTTCACCAGCGCGCCTCCCGAGTTGCCCGGGTTAACGGCGGCGTCGTGTTGGATGAACGCTTTGATACCCGCGTTGCTGTCGCTGAAACCGCGTGCCTTGGCGCTGATGATACCGGCGGTCACGGTGGAGTTGAAGGCAAAGGGGTTGCCCACAGCCACTACCCATTCGCCCAGGCGGATGTCGTCGCTATTGCCAAATTTAATAGGAGTGAGGTCTTTCGCGCTGATTTTAATCAGGGCGATATCGGTTTTTTCGTCAGAACCAATCACGGTGGCGTTAAACTGGCGGTTGTCGTTCAACGTAACTTCCAGTTTCTCAGCGCCTTCGATAACGTGGTTGTTGGTCACGATATATCCGTCGCTGCTGATGATCACGCCCGAGCCCGAGCCCTTAGGCTGCGGTTTGGATTCGCTCTTGCGTTGTTGTTGCTGTTGCTGTCCGCGGCGCTGGCTGAAGCCCGGTCCGAAGAAGAACTCGAACGGGTCGAAGCTGTCGCCATAATAGTTTTGCTGTTGCGGCGTGGCATAACTCTTGATGCTGACCACCGAGTTGACGGTGTGCTCTGCCGCATACGTGAAATCGGGATAACCGCTCGAAGAGCTGCGGCTGTAACGCGTGTTGTTGTCCGGCGCGCTCTCGCCTGCGGGGGTTGCCTGTGCGCACGAGGCTACCATGAGGCTCAGCGCAAAGATGCTTGTTGTTTTGATTACTTTTTTAATGTCCATAATTATCGTGTTTTTGTTAAATAATAGCTTGTTTTTAAAACTTGAACCGTTAATTTTAACGTTTCCGGTTTCGGGCGCAAACTTACAACTAATTTTTTCAGAAACAAAAATCATTAGGTGAATTTTAAACTAATTTAATAGCAATACGCGTGTGTTTTTATTTAATTAGGAATTATCCCATGTTTTCTCACGTAGTTTCATAGGATTGGGTAGGATTTTTGATGTGCAAATCTGATTGGGTAGGATATCTTACCCAATCCAACCTGGCAATCGAGGGTGAAAATAAAAATCTGACCCAATCCTATGAAAGGGAGCCGGCGGGGAGTTGCATGGTGGCGCAGTGCAGCGAGCCATGTTGTCGTATGAG
>Ga0065711_1050465_pt1 | contig 10816 bp, 6 predicted proteins | sample Hoacrofraction12_FD_59098 | JGI IMG/M metagenome (GOLD analysis project Ga0065711, IMG submission 59098) | Hoatzin crop microbial communities from Cojedes, Venezuela - Epithelial fraction 12 v2 (version 2) | ecosystem: Host-associated > Birds > Digestive system > Esophagus > Crop | place... | reverse complement strand
TAGGCAACCCCCTGGATGCAGCTTCACCTTCACCCACATCCTCTGTGGCCGGTCCCTCACATTCCAGAGCCCCGTATCTGTTGCTTAAGGGCAACTGGGCAGGTGAGGGAGGCCAGGGGGAGATTCGCTTGTCCCCCTGAGCAGGGACCCGTTTCCATGCTTAGTTAGTTTATATTTGTAAAATTGTAGGTATTATTAAACACTATTCAAGAGATATTTATTACTTTTGAGTTTTAAGGCACTTATGATATTTCTAGGGAAAAAAAATGCTAAGACTTTATGCAATGTGACAGCTAAGATTTTTCTGAAACTATGCCAGATGTGGAATACTGTCACCTAAAGTACTTCTTTGCAGGAACAACAGTATTTTTTATATTTTTAGTTGCATGATTTTTTTCCACCTGTATGTCATACGAATAAGATGGAGATTGCTCTCTTTGATTTGAATTAGGCCTGCTAAATACCTGTACAGACAGGATCCACTTGTTCTTGCTGCAGCTGCCGTGGGGGTAGTTCACCCCTCCCACCCTGCTGTGCTGTCCTGAGCATGGGAAGACTCTCCTTGTCCCAGCACTGCTGGGGTGCTGGCTCACACAACTCCTCTGAGGCCTGCTGTGCTGTGCAGTGCTCCCACCTAGTGCAGTTGTTCTGGCTTGCAGTCCAGCGCATGCTGAGCCCAGCCTACTGCATCCAGAGCGTTGTCCTCAAGTCCATCCCCGGGGAATCTGGCTCGCAGCTAAGGCTGAACCCTGGACCGGAGAACCTGCTCCTCTTGCTAAGGCCTAGGGAGCATCCCCTGCACCAGAGCCCTGCTGCAAGTCCACCCTATCTGCCTCACCTGCAGACTGTTCCCCATTTCCAGTTGCTTTTTCCCTGCTTCATGAATACAAACAGGTTACCACGGTTATGTCGTAGCAGTTATAAGTACTGATTCAAACCTATCCAGTTTCATGACCTGAGCGTCAGCACTGTGCCATTCACACTCCCCTGCAGCAGCTCGGTACCACTCTCGCATGCAGCCTTCTGTAATGTCACGCTGTCAGGTGCCAAGTGCATGAGATCCATCATGAAGGAAAGCGAGAGCGGGGCTGCGCTGCGCTGGTCTGTCACGTAGGAGCCGAGAGACCCGACTACACTCAGCGCAATACCTCTTCCCGGGCTGAAGCGTGGGATCTCACACTTTGAGAAGTAGAAAGCTGAGAGGATGAGCTAATTTGTGTTAATATGTTGTTCATTGCCTTTTGCTGTTAAGGTGCTGGTAAGAATACCCAACACAATCATCTGGCCAATGGCACTGGACAAATATAGTATAAATACTAAATGAGACTCACAGCTACTGTACAAGATAGCTGCATTCTTGGTCACAGGATGCATCAGTGTGCCATCAACTAGAATTAAAACCCTGAAGGTTCTGGCTTCTGTGCTAACTTCGGTAACTCTTAAGTCATTCTGCTTGCAGAAATACGTATATTATGCTCATTAAAGTCTAAATTTATTTTTAGAAACCATTATTGCCTTTTAAAGATATTTATGAAAACAAACAAGGTAAACATTTTATACAAGATCAAGAAAATAAAAAGAAATTTGTTAGACAAGCTCTATGAAGAACTGCAAAAAAGTCAATGATCATGAGATTATTCTTCAACAGAATTGTTGTAGTATTGCATAGGCTTAGTCTCTTTTTTAGGAAATAAAACTGGAAATTAAAGATAAGCTCATACAAGGGAACTGTTTCCTTTGAACTGGTTTTCCCCACCCTTATGTCATTTTCTATATGAAACTGCAGGCACTACTCTATATAAAGAAAAACTTGGCTCTATAAAGTACAACTTGTGTTATGTTTACGTAATGTTATGCACAAATGTCTTTTTATTCTATGTAAATCATATTTTGTTTACAACTTATATGTTACAGAATACATAAGAATTATAATTACGTTTAGTCTTGGGGTGAAGTTATGGGACAAAGCAAGATACCTCTCTGCTCTTTTAATGCCTTCGATAAAGTATCCTATTCTAACAGAACCATATGCTGTACAATAACATTTTTCTCTACATAAAGTATCACAGCTCTGAAGCACTTTGCTTTACTGCTGATGAAAATGTTATTTCTTTAAACTGAATGAGTTTATAAGCAACTTTGAATGTAATGAAGTAATTAAACTTTGAAAATTCCTTTAATTTTCCATCAGTTCCTATGTACCGAATACATAAAGCCAGTAACAAGTCAGTATAGAAATATACTGAGAGATAATAAAAACAAATTTACAGTCTTAGAATCAGAAATACTGAATTAATTACTAAAGCTATGTTAGATCTTGCTAGATCTGGAAATGTAAGAAACTTTAAATAGCAGGCTTTCCTACTGCTGTGTTCACACACATGCAAAGATAATGGTGAATAACCTTTCTGTGGTTTTACTTTGCTAGTGATTTACATCCCAATTTTGTAATGTGGTTTCTGGCTGTGTAAGTGGTAGAAGAGGTATAAAAATGAATATTTATAGACCTCTATGAAGAAATAATCTCTCACTGACCAAAGAATCTCCCTTTTAAGATTATACGAAGCCAAAATAGCACACATCTTTCTTCAGCAATTGTGTGAAACGTGGTGAACTCTCAAAATATCACTGGAGAAGTTAATTAAGTTCTACTACATTAAATACATAAATAATAGCAATAAATACTAGCATTTCAAAGAAGATTATTTTGATCAAGAATTGCACATCTATACCAAATGTTTCCTTCTGAAATTTTATATGGCAGGTTTTAAAATCAAGTCCACAAGTGTATGAATAATTTATAGAGGGTGTCTTCAGAAGAGTTGTTTTGGTTTTGTGGTTTGTTTTTTGTTCTTTTGTTTTGTTTGTTTTTTGAAGAAAGAAAAGCTATATTTTATAATTGGTTGTTAGGAAAGCTGCGCTTGAACTAATCTTAGAAGACTCTGAGTGTCTCTGTGCCACTCCATAACAATGCCTTTATTGAATAACTTGCTGTATTTGGCAGTTTTACGGCAAAATCATCAACTTGTCATCACTTTCACAACAAAATGTATGGAAACTCCCCAGGGAATTACAGCTGTACTGTTGTTCTCGACAGAGAACTCTTAATAAAATAGCCATCTCCATTGTACTGCCATCCATGTGGTTTTCTCGTAGAGCTACTGAATATAAACAAAGAGTTTACCAGTTGAAAAAAAAAATTCATACAATCTGGAATCTGTCATCCAGTAGTAAAACACCTAGTTACCAAGTCTGTAAAAGAAAAGTGTAAGAGAAAACTGTACTTGTATACAGTTCGCCCAGTTATCTTGTTGATATTTTGAAGTTCAATTATTGACTAAATCCCAGTATTCTATTCTCTGGATTCCACGTGTTTTAAGAACTTCTCAAGAACCTGAGTGATAGCTTTTCTATGTGATAAAGATGCAGAGTTTATTATTCAACCTGATGTACTTCACAGCTGAAACCTTGTTTTTCTTATAAGAACTCTATGTCATGGAAATGAAGAATGGGAGAAATCATTGGTTGTTAAAGAAACGCAATAAGAAGATAAAACGACAGTTCTGAAAGGGAGAGCACATTACTGAGAAGCATACCTCGGCTACTTCCTTGGCACAAATTTGCTGCTACAGGTTTTAGAAGAAAGTTGTGGGACATTTTAAGAAGCAGTTTGTAGTTATTTTGGAACAGTGAGGAGGGTTGCCCTTTAAGAACATGGGAATAACATGCCCCAGAAATGTCTGCGTGATCATGGAATTACAGTTACATATCACTTTTCAGGCTATGTGTACTAGAAGCATATGGCTCAGTGGACAAAGAGCAAGTTCTAAACTGCCTACTTCAGGTGTTGAATGCTCCCAAAAAGGATGTGAGACTACAAGGTGGCCTTCCTCCATTTCTGGTTACATTCTCGAGTAAAAGTGGCACAGCTTTTTTGGTAACACCAGAGCTGATAAGTACATTAGGTGATAGCAGTGCTGGCGGCTTGCTCAGAGCTCGCTTACCTTCTCAAGCCTGTAAAGAGAGTTAATTACTAAATTGCAATAGGACAAGGGGTAGTGGTTTTAAAGTAAAAGAGGGTAGATTTAAACTAGATCTAAGGAAGAATTTTTTTTACAGTGAGGGTGGTGAAACACTGGAATAGGTTGCCCAGAGAGGTGGTAGGTGCCCCATTCCTGTAAACAATCAAGTCCAGGTTGGATGGGGCTCTGAGCAACCTGCTCTATATGAAGATCTCGTTGCTCGTTTCAGGGGCATTGGAGTAGATGTCCCTTCCAACGCGAACCATTCTATGGTAAACTTTGTGCTGTGTGGTAATTCAGGCAGAACACAGCTGGCTAGTTCTATACCAGGTACTTCTAAATAGATAAGAACATTCTCCTAAGGTTTATGTTCCTAGAAATCAGGCTGTGTTGGAGAACAGGCACCCTGGACTTCTGTGTTGAGTAGAGGCACTTAATTTTGCCCAAATCATAAGTGTTAGTAAAATCTTGTCATCTATCCTCCAAAAAATCTAGAAGAGCAGAAAGGCTGACCATATCTCTCATCAGGAAATATGACCACAAGGTGAGTTGTCTGATCGTTGTGAGCTTGTGAACACCAGAGATAAAGTTCAGTGAGGAGTGTAAGGCTGTGCTGCAGGTAGAGAGCTTTCAGAAAGACTGATACAGAAATATTTTTTTTTAAAAAGCCTTTAAATAATTTTGAGTAGGCCCAGGAAAGTAGAAAAAAATGAAAAAAAACCCACCCTGAATAAGAAAATCATGGTTTGGTTGGTGGATACTTCACATGAACAGGTTACGCATTATTGTATGATGTAACCATGGATTCATGAAATTAACTGGTTGAAGGATTTGGGATATGCCATCACCTGACAGAAGAAGAACGTATTTCCCACTGTAGCCTAGGGAAGGATTTGGTATGGCATTGTGGGAGAGCTGGTGTTTGAGTCTGCTTTGTGTCTTTTTTTAACCTCTGTTGGTCATCATTTAGGGACTGAGTTAACCAATAGAGGTGGTCAGTCAGAATACAGACAAAAACATTCTTCTAATTCATAGTGCCAAGAAAATTTAAGCCTATTTAACATTCTGTGATTTACTCTACTGTTCTTAAAATGTTCGGAGACTGAGGTGGTAGAAGTGATTTTAGTAAGAGGGAGAAAGTGTGTAAATCTTCACACCCCCCCCAATCTGTAACCTACCCAGTCAACGATTAGGTGAAAGTAAGTGTTGCCCAGTACCATGAGCAGACATGCAGTGACAGTCTTGTTTACAGGCTGTCACCAGGCAATACCTTTCCCCAAGTACTATTGTCTGCTGTTGTTAGGGGCATCTTTTCCCTCTTTTATGCTCAAAGGGAGTCCTATTTTAACAGACTGTTTGTGTGTAACTACCTGCCTTTGTTCCTAATGTCTTTGTGAAAATCTTTAACACTCATAGAAAACTAATTTGAAGGAGCTTGCTTTGTTTAGTGTAACGATACCAGTGTCTCAGGAGCTTCAGAAAGAAGCAAAATTACTTGCAGGAGTGTTATAAGCAAAATATAAAGGGAAGGTAAGGAACTGCCACACAGGATGAGATTGCCGGTCTTACTCATTTATTCTGTTGTCTCCTAAATTGTTAGTACCATGTCCTTCTGAAGAATATTTAAGAATGTAATAGTATGTAAATGTGAAGTAAAATGAGAGTACTTCTCAGCATACAAAGTCTTTCTTTCATATGTTAAACAATTACAGCAATGTTAACATAATTTTTTGAAACACTTAACTCACTAAAACTGCCAAAAATTTGTAATTCTTCAGGAAAGCAAGCACTGAATTATTTCAGTTTTCAACATATTTAACAGTATCTAATGTGAGACTTCCTATTTAGTGTGTCCTGTCCAGCAAAAAATGTGGGTTTAATTACATTTGATTTCAAAATTAGATTCAATTGTATTTTACAAATGTTAATTAACATTTATATAAAATACTTTAAAACATGAAAATAGTAAATGCAAAAGAGGTTTCATTTATATCTTGTCAGTGGTAGAAGAATGTTACATTGACTTGTGTAGTGGCCAGGTAATCAGAAAGGAATTGGTATTCTCTTTGAGCAATACTGGAAAGACTTAGTCAATTTTCTGTGTTAGAAGGAGTAGCGTTAATAATTTTCCATTAAAAATATTTATACCACTTATGCCATCCTTGTGGCCCATCTCCATTGCAAGAAAATATCCAAAATGATCAAGGTCCAAAAGTGAAAGAGGGGGAAACAACTGCCTATTATTTGTGATGGTATTGACATTCTACACTTCAAGAATTATTTTTCAAAGTCAAAGACTCTTTTTGTAAGCAATTTGAATTCCCTGTCCACTGATCAAATTTGATCACTGTGGTTCAGCACCTCGTGTAGGTCCATCTGTGCAATCAAAGAAGTTACTGTTTAACCCTAAAATCCGTGAATGTGTAGTTGCTCAAAATCTTGGAAAATTTTCTTTTTCCCTTTGCGTTTCCTCACCAGCCTTCCGCTGTGACCCCGGCCCCTGCCTGCTGCTGTCCTGTCCGCGGCACGCTTGGGCAGAGGCACGGCTGGCTCCTCTCTCTGCTGGGAGCTGTGGTGGGTGCCAGCTGCACCAGGGCCCTCAGAGCCCACTGGAACCCAGTGCAACCAGCACAGGGCAGCTCATGGCCTCCTCCCACCCAGAATTAAAAATTTAAAAATTAGCCAAATAATAATCTTTCTTGTTAGATATGCTTGATCTTATCAGCTTCTCAGATGCCATTTGAGATATCTCTGAATTCTTAAGTTTCATGAACCCACAGCTGCTGGCAGCAGCAGAATCGGAGTAGGTCTGTGCCTCTGCCCGGCTGCCTTCTGCTCAGAAACACTGCCCTGCTTCCGGCACCGCATGCGGGAAACCTCTTGGAGAGGACCGAGAGGGACACTGCCATCAGCAATGAAGGTGCTGTGCTCTGGCAGCTACCTGCACAGGGTGACTTTTGTCAGTGACAGAGTGCTTTGGAAGTGATGGAAATGCTTCGTCCTTGGAGACAAAAGGGGGAATGAGTAATCATGTTTTCATTTAGCTGGAACAGGACCAGGCACCCAAATACTAACACTTGGACTAGTGATTAATTTAGTTGCATCTGTAATTTTAAAGAAAGAAGAGGCAAGATAAGGGTAACAAAAAAATTCCAGGTTATCAAGAGAAACCCTCATACCTGTGATGGATAGCAGAGAGAGAATGCTTGCAAAGATTGAGGCAGCCTGCTGGTAAGGTGGGTTACTACAATAGAGCAAGCAGGTTTTTTGTTACTCCTTCCTTGAAACATTTGATTGCATCCAAGTAATACTTGCTATTCTTCATTCTTCCTAGTGGAAGTCCGCTGTCAAACTCTAAGCACTGACTTACCCTTTATGCCTAAGGTCGGTAGCGTGAGAGCATGTGGGTTTTGTTTTTGCCATTAGGGATCAAAGAAAATACAGTAAGAGCAAATTTCTTGTATCATCAGAGGTGAAGACGACTTCGATTTAATTTCTGAATCTGCTACAGACTTTCTTTGTGATTCCAGAAAAGTGTTTTAATTTTTGTATGTTCAGTTCTTAACCTAGATAAGGTGGGATAATGTTACCTCCCAGCCTATGTCTGCCATATGTGTTCAGAAGACTAGTTGTTTTGGACTGTTTTGTTTGAATATGACAAGCCTAAGTCTTTGTTGTTTTGGCCAGTGTAAATTTGAGTAGAAGCAAATATGTGAACAGTAAAAATATCCATTTTATTTTTTTTTTATCCATGCTGATACAAACAGAAGGGCTGTGCTAGCGGTGTTGCAACGAATTCGTCAAAATGAAAATAAATGGAAATAACAAAGAAGGAATTGTTCAAAAACAGAGTTTTCAAAATGTGATCAAATTACTCGTCCACTGACATTTCATCCACACTTTGATGGGCGAAGTTTAATGTCCACAGTTATTTTAAAAACTGTGTCAGAACAATATATATTCATTCATGCCAGACCATAATTTTCTGTGGTAATTACAGAGCAAACAGGAAACAAAGGTCCTGCTCTGCAGAGATTACAAGCTAAATTTAGATGCCACATAATCAGTGATACCAGGCAAATGCAGATTTTGGTGTACATTGTGTCCCATCTCTTTTTCTAAAATCAATGCCATACTCAAAGAACATATATGAGGACCTGCAGTTGTTCTTAGACAATCTGATTAAGCACCCTGGAGTACTCTTGGCCTACGGATTTTACTTAGGCTGTCCTCAATAAATATTTGTTATGATTTTAGTTTAGTTTAAGTTGGGTATAAATCAATAACAATAAGAGTGTTTTGCACAGCCCCAAAGCTCCTTTGCGAGTCCAGCCTGACTGAATACTTCGCCTGTGTGCCAGAGGTCCTAAGACTTTGGTGGGTGGTTGCACCAGCTGGTGGTTTCATTTTGTTATGCACACCAAATCATCCCTATGGTGACTTGTGAAATATTGTGGATAATTCAAAGAATTGTATTTTATTCCTGTTTTCAGAACCATAAGCATATGAAAATGGTGGCTCTGAGGCTTTTCAGTCTGTGTTCAGTGGACAGCAATGCTCACAGGATTGTGTCAGCCTTTATTGTGCCAAAAAGGGAGGGAAGGGGAAATAGCATAAAAATTCTGGAGACTGGCTTCTCATAATTCATCTTTATTATCAGCAGCCTTATTGCATGATGGGTGAGAGAATGAGCCATCAGAGAATGATCTGGACAATCCCTCGCTGAATAACAGCAACAGAGAGTAGATGTTGAACAGTCTGATACATGGTGAGAAAGTGGTGGCATCTGGGCTTGATGGAACTTAGCACCAGAAAGAGAATATTTAGAAAAGTTTTTATTTTATTACATTTTAATTGGATGGGAACCTGCATATAGTAGAGGAAACACTTATGCCATGGAAATTTTTCCTGGAAGTGTCAGACTATGTTTATGTCTGCTTTATCTTCTTAAGTGTAGAAATGAGTGCAGCATTCCAGATGAAGAGATACTAAAATTTTGCAGAATATTGATTACATTTCTGGTATTATTATTCTCTCTGAATTTTTGCACTTTCGACACTTGGCTTTCTTCATTGCAGCATGATATTAGGATAGCAACAGTAATGATTTAGTCTGTTCATTGGATACCTTTTCTTTGCTCCATTTTATCTATTTTCCTGCAAGTAGGATGTTGAGCTCTGTATATAGAGCACAACAGAATACAATAGAACAGAACAGACTAGACTAGACTATTTCAGTTGGAAGGGACCTGCAATGGTCATCCAGTCCAACTGCCTGACCACTTCAAGGCTGACCACAAGTTCAAGCATGTTATTAAGGGCATTGTCCAAATGCCTATTAAACACTGACAGGCTTGGGGGTCTGACCACGCTCTAGGAAGCCTGTTCCAGTGTTTGACCGCCCTCTTGGTAAAGAAGTGCTTCCTAATGTCAAGTTTAAACCTATATGTAGTGTGTTAGGTTCAAAGTTTGCTGAGTTTCAGACATACCAGAACAGTGGCTTTGAAGTGGGTTGGTTTGTCTAAAGCTGATAAATTTAGTCTGTTTAGTGTCTCATGAGTCTCATGAAGGGTATGATCTGTGTTGAAGTACCAAAGAGAACATGAACCAAAGAAGCACAGATGTCTGATTAAAACAAAACAAAATAAAACAAAACAAACCCAACCCCTTCTGAAACCAAAAACAGAGTAAAAAGCAAATTACCATGTCTGTCTTTCTTTTTCTCAAGATTGATGTGATTGGCACAAGATATATTTTTTTCTTTTATAAGTCAGGTAAAATATATCACAAAGATGACTGATATGGTATGTTGGACTTTTTTTTTTTTAATTTATATATCTACTTAGTTATTAAGAAACAAATACATGTGTATATCATGCCAGGCTCCATAGCTTGGGACCCAGTTCCTGTGACATTGACAATAAGTCCTGTAAATTAAAAATAGGAGAAAAAAAGTTAGGTTTTTTTCTGTGTGCTCTTATGCTTGCAGAGCTGTGCTCCTTTGATAGTTAAAGTACCAGAATTTTTACAATAGTCCCTTAATTTTCTAAACAATGCTTAGTTAAAAAAAAAAAAACAAGTGGAGCAGTATAGCTACACAGAGAATGCTCAAAATATTTAAACGTTTTGCGAATTTCGGAAGAAGCATTTCTTCTGCAGTGTGTGTTATTTCCTTAGCTGATTCAGTTGGATATTTACTTTGAAATATATAAGGTCATTTTAAGTGTGAAATTTAACTATGTCTTTGCCTTTTGTTTCAACAAAGTCCCAATACTACTTGGCCGTGACTGGAGAGTACTTATTAAAAGAAAAAGAAAGAAAAAAAATCCATAACAACCAGCTCACAAAAGGATCTCTGGGTCATTTTTCAGCTTATTTTTAAGTCCTGGAGTATTGCATTTCAGGTCATTAGGGATTTCAAGTGTTGGGAAGTTAAGATTGTCTTTATCTGCATTAAAAAGTGTAGATTAACCAGTATCAGACTGATAGCATCTTCTGGAGTATGCAGAAAATAAGTGCAAATGTGAAAAGGAAGACAGAATGTGATATAAGGTGTGGAAATTTCAATCTGAAGTAGAAACAAAAGCTGCGAGGAATTAACTCACCTTTGGAAATACTAAGTTCAGCATTAATGTAGTATTTCTAAAAGATTGGGGGACCTAATATATGCTTACAAATATCTCAAGGGTGGGTGTCAGGAGGATGGGGCCAGACTCTTTTCAGTGGTGCCCAGCGACAGGACAAGGGGCAATGGGCACAAACTGAAGCACAGGAAGTTCCGTCTGAACATGAGGA
>Ga0065711_1011741_pt1 | contig 10816 bp, 12 predicted proteins | sample Hoacrofraction12_FD_59098 | JGI IMG/M metagenome (GOLD analysis project Ga0065711, IMG submission 59098) | Hoatzin crop microbial communities from Cojedes, Venezuela - Epithelial fraction 12 v2 (version 2) | ecosystem: Host-associated > Birds > Digestive system > Esophagus > Crop | place... | reverse complement strand
GCTTCTCCAGATCTCTGCCTGTCCCTGCCTCTGTCTCCTTTTTGGGCTCTCTGGCTCCCCAAAGTTTTTTGCTCTTCTGCCAACACTGCCCTGTATCTTGTCGCCTTCTACATTTCCTTTCTGTGTCTCTCCCTTTCTGGCTCCCCACCTGCTATTGTTTCACTCTTCCCACACAGCCTTCTTCCCTCTTTCTTGGGAAAATTGGACTTCTAAGTCTCCCTCTACCCAGTGACCTGAGTCTGTATTCGGTGACTGCCTCTGCTCTATGCCGCATCGCTGCTCCGATGTTCTTTCCCTCGGGCTGTCTATCCAGCTCCCTCTCCCGATGTTTCAGTTCTTACCCGTGTGACCTGTACCCCGTTGCTTTCTAAATTTTCTCTCTGTGCCTACATTCAACCCATTCCCTGTCCGTGTGTTTTGTTTCTTCCTGCCTGTCCTCTACTTTGTCGCTTTTTAATGTTGTTTCTTTTAATGTCTTCATCTATTGAGTTTGCTGAGCCTATTTACGTCTTGGCTAAGTGATGTAAAGGATGGATGTAAAGGAGTGCAGAGAGTGGTGGTGAATGTAGTTAAATCTAGCTGGTGGTGAGTCGCGCGTGGAGTTTCCCAGGGCTCCATTTTGGGGCCAGTGTTTTTTAATATCTTTATCAATGATGTGGCTGAGGGAATTGAGTGCTCCCTCAGTAAGTTTGCAGATGACACCAAGTTGGGCAGGAGTGTCGATCTGCTTGCGGGTAGGAAGGCTCTGCAGAGGGATCTGGACAGACTGGATCAATGGGACGAGGCAAATTGTGTGAGGTTCAACAACAGGGTCAAGTGCCGTGTCCTGCCCTTGGGTCACAACAACGCCATGCAACACTACAGGGTTGGGGAAGAGTAGCTGGAGAGCTGCCCATCGGAAAAGGACCTGGGAGTGCTGGTCGGCAACCAGCTGAACATGAGCCAGCAGCGTGCCCAGGTGGTCAAGAAGGCCAATGGCACCCTAGATTGTATGAGGAATAGTGTGGCCAGCTGGAGTAGGGCAGTGATTGTGCCCCTGTACTCAGCACTGGTGAGGCTGCACCTCGAGTACTGTGTTTGGTTTTGGGCCCCTCAGTACAAGAAGGACACTGAGTTGCTGGACCGTGTCCAGGGAAGAGCAACGAGGCTGGTGAGGGCTCTAAAGAATAGGTCTTGTGAGGAGTGGCTGTGGGAACTGGGGTGGTTTAGTCTGGAGAAGAGGAGGCAGAGGGGAGACCTTACTGCTCTCTACAGCTACCTGAAAGGAGGTTGTAGTGAAGTGGGTGTTGGTCTCTTCTCCCAAGTAAATAGCCATAGGATGAGAGGAAATGACCTCAAGTTGCACCAGAGGAGGTTTAGATTGGAGATAAGGTAAAATTTCTTAACCGAAAGTTGTGAAGCATTGGAACAGGCTGTCCAGGGAAGTGGTGGAGTCACTATCCCTGGAGGTGTTCAAAAAATATGTAGATATGGCACTTCAGGGCGTGATTTAGCAGGCATGATGTTGTTGTGTTGACAGTTGGACTTGATGATATTAGAGGTCTTTTCCAACCTTGATGATTCTATGATTCCCTCTTGATCTGTCTGTTCTACTGCCTGCTCATCATACTCTCTCTCTCTCTCTTTCCCTTTGTCCTGTTCCTGTGCATAGGATGTCGGAGAGTGAGGCTATGTGCCTAGGGAGCCTCATCTCGTAAGAGCTGAAAGATGTGCATGTTTTCTCTTGGGTGGAGGACAGCCAAGTCACCGGACTTATGGAAGAGGAAGGAAGGAGAGAAGGAGAGAGAAGCATCTGAAGTGGCAGTGTCTCCCGGCAGCGCTGAGAGCGAGAGCTGCGGTGAGTCCCGGGCCCTCAGGGTCTTGTCACCCCTCTTCTGCATCCCAAGCCCACCCATGGCCCTCTTTCCTACAGTGCTGTTAATTTTTTTTTTTTCTTCCTTGTACCTCCCCTCTTCTGTTTATGTTTGCGTCCTGCTCCTTCTCCCTCTTTTTCTTCCTCCACAATTTCTCTGCTCTCTTCCCTGCTGGTGTTCTCCTCTGCGACTGTACGTGTTACTCCATGTCCCTGCCTTCTTATTCCTCTTCCTCCTCCTTCCTTCTCTTTCTCTCTGTATCCTTTTGTCTAGCTCACTGTCGCTGTTTTTTTCTCATCGTGTATCTCACTGTCCCTGTCCTCCTTCCTGTTCATCTCTTACTCTCTCTGACCCTTTGTGCTGCTTCCTTTGGTTTTTTCTTGTGGCCCCTTTCGTTTTTTTCTCTATACTCTGTCTCTTTGCAGGGCTCCTAATATACCTCTCTTTTTTTCTGACACACTACGTGCTTCTCACAGTCTGTGTCTTTTTCTCTTGTTATCGTTATTCTGGTCTGTCGCTCTGTCTTGCTTCCTGTGCCATTGTTTCTCATTCTATCCCTTTGTCTAACTCCCTGCCCATATTTTTATTCCTCTTTGTCCTGTTGACCATCCAAAGTTTTTCCTCCATCTGCATCCTGTCACTGTCCCGATCTATCTTTCTGTGCCCTGCTCTTTCTGTGTCTTTTCCGGTGTCACCGCTGCTTTTTTTGTCTCCATCTCTGTCCAGATTCCTGTCGCTTTCCTTTTTCCTCTTGCTGTCCTTGTGTCCTGCTTCCCCTCGCTGCTTTTTCTACCTTTCTCTCTCTGCACCATTCGCTCTCCCATCCTTTCTTTCTCTATCCCCCATGCAGCTAGCTTTCCCTTCTCTCCTTTCTCTCTTCCTTGGTATTTTTTTCTTTCTCCATACCTCTCTCCTACTGCCCATCACGGTTGTTTTCCCCCCCATCAATGCTGTTCTGCTCTCTGTCCCTTTTCTCTCTCTGTCATTCTGTCCTGCTCCCCGTTTCTGTCTTTTAATTCCTCCTTCTCTGTCCCACAGCCCAGCGCTTTTTTTTTTCCCCCCTTCTTCCCTGCTGCCCAGCCAAGGCTTCTCCCCCTCTGCCTCTGTCCTGCTCCCCCATCTTATTTTTGCCTGTCTTTCACTTTATCCTGCCTCCCTGTGCCCTTTTTCTCTCTCAGTATCACCTTGTCCTGCTCTCTGTCCCGGTCTTTCTCTGATAATCTGTCCTCCTCCTTGTCCTTCTCTCCCTTCGCTATTATTCCCTGTCCTTCTCCTGGACTTTCCTTCCTTCTCTTTCTATCCTACTGCCCCAGTGCCTCTTTTTCCACCGCTGTCCTGCTCCCTGGCCCTTGTTTCCTCTGGCCGTCCCTCTGTCCTGCTTTCTGTCCTTGGTTTTTCTGTCTCTATCCTGCTGCCTGTCTGGTCATTTCTTAGCGTACCTCCCTGTCCAGCTGACTCTCCTTTTTTGCCTTTCTCTCCTTTTGTGTCCTGCTTCCCAGCCCATTCTTGTCTTCCTCTCTCTCTGTCCTCTAGCCCCTTGCTGGTTTGTGTTGGGGTTCCAACCCTAACCACCCCCTTCTTCGTCTGACCCTTTCTTTGTTTCTTAGTACCTTTTTTCCTGTTCCCTGTCATTTTTCTCTGTCTGTGTGTCCTGCACTCTGTGGGACAGGAGTGGGAGCCTGGAAAGGGGTGGGAGGTTGAAAAAGTGTGGGAAGCTGGGTTAAGTAGAGGCCACCAAAATGGGAGGTGGGAGGCCAGGGGCGGATCGAGGGGGGGAGTAGAGGCGAGAAAAATAGGAGACTGGAAAGGGGTGGAAGGCTGCAGAGGAGTGTGAGGCCCAGGGGGGTGAGTAGAGGCCAGAAAATCTGCCCTATACTACACGCTGAGCAAGATCTTTCCAACTTCCCTTCTCCCTCTCTCTTATTGTCCTTTTCTACACCTAATACTAGGGGGTCCCATGGGACCATCAATCCACAATTTATTTGGTACTCGGGGTGATTTCGGAGGGTAAAGAACGTGTTCGCATAGGAAACCTCATCCCTCTTCCTTTCTCTTCTCAAAAATAACATCAATTGCAACAAAGTGTTATAATTCAGTGTTCCATTAAGGGGCCATTTTTCCTCATCATCTAATTTATACAAAGGCCACCCCTGATTACAATACTTTATTAAGGGCCTCTTGTTCATGCTCCCGCCTGGTGGTCCTCCTATATCCTTCCAGTGAGCCAAAATACAGCCTAAAGGGCTCTTTTCCACTATCCCTCCACTTTGTTTACCTCCCATTATTTACCACGTCCACCTCTCTGTCCCTCAATCAATGTATGACAAACCAACTTTGCACCTAAACAAATCCTTCTAACACTGACATCTCCGACTCTTAACCGAACTTCTATAGTCTTAGCATCGAGAAATAGTTACCGGACCACAATTTTATACCTTTTGCAGGTAACTACACACTGTAAACCTTAAACCGTCTCATATAATATAACTGCTCCCCAATTATATAATCTGGAACAGTATGCAACACTTAAATACAACATAATATTACGATTATCACTAGTAGTGTTCCATCAATAATAGCATTGGGGTAATTACTTTAAAATCAACATTCACTCCTTTCTCACGCTTCGTTCTTCTCTGGCCACTCTCCTCGCAGAGAACACGGAACTGCGGATCAGAACTCCACGCTCACTTTGCAGCCAGGCTGCATCTTGCTCGCCCAGTCGCTCGCTCAACACTTTTAACACGCAATAACAGCCAAAAATACATGTACATTGTAGGACTAGCCCGGCACTTCATACAAACATCAAAGCCTTATTATCAGGCGTTATAATAGTGTTGGATGGTGTGATCCTTCGCACAACACACAGTACCAGATTCTTACAGTATATAACAATAACCACGGTAATACCAAATATAACTCCTACTACTGCAGTCAGGAGAACCCAAGTTACCATTAGTTGGGGTACGAGACTTACCCCACCACCACTTTATGGGGATCGCAAACCCCCAATCCTAGGGATGAGCACCAATGCTCTTTATCTTGCGTGGGACATCTCCTCACAACTTACAGGTATCCCTTTACAGTTACAACATACCTGGTCTGCTCATGATGGTCCTTGTCTGTCTCCGCGGCAATCTGGGTGAGTGGGGGAGTCCTCCCAGGAAATCTCGGGGTTACCCAGAGGAGTCCTGTCCTCAGCAGATCCCGCAGTCGGATGGAGAGGGTCCTCCCTGGGTCACCAAATTGATGTGCGGAAACAAACTCCACAACTCATGATGAGTTATAAAGCAGGTATGTATATTGTGGCGCCAGGTGCATCGCTCCTCCTAACTTGGACACTGAGTCACAAAGCATTGCACCACGAAGGCTCGTAGTCCTCCTCGCGGCGTGCTTTCACCTTTGGCTCAAAAATTACCGAGTTGTCTGTGTTGGCTGAGTCCCGAACCACAGAACCAGTTTCAGCTAGAGAGTTGCTTCTTACAGACAATAAAGTTCTGGTTATCGGTCCTTGTTTCTCTTTGTTTGTCTCTCGAGCGGTCCTTGGTAGCAACATTTGAGCTCACAGCAGTTCTTGTTAGCAAGGTTACCAAGAACAGAACTAAACTAAATGTCAGCGGTTAACTCTTACCTTAACATAGCTGCAAAGCTATAGAAAAAAATTAAACTAAAGCTATAACAAAATCAAACTAAATATCAATTTTCCACATCATACGTCTCCATTTTCTTTGGCTGCCTCTTTTTAAAAAATTTTTCCCGCTATTTCCCTAATCCCCTCGTTTTTTGGAATTTTTTTTTTGTAGGCTATGACAGCCTTGTCCCCCAACCCGACCCGTAACCCTGTTGAAACGACAAGCACCAGTGAAGGTTGCGACGGATGCATCTGGTCAAAGCGGATTCGGGGCAGACCGATCACAGCACGATGCGCCCACCCAACCGCGGTGCCGGTCAATGTCCGACTCTAGCGAACTTGGGAAGCTGCCATCGGTATGCAGATATGACTGAGTCAATCGTCTTATAAGTAGTGAGCAGTCCGAGCCCTTTGAGCTCTCCTGCACGGCACCGGGACACGCACAGGGTTCTCCCCCCGAGTCAGGGACGCCGCTCATGGTTACCCCTCGTGGTCGAGAGATTCCTCGCTGCAACAGATGCTCTTTAAGTGACTAATAAACATGCGGAATTCTTGAAAATCTTAGTTGAGTGATGTAAAGGATGGATTGCGCTCGTATGATCCTTTAGATATAAACTGTTTACCGAGTCCGGGGCTAAGCTTGGATCCAGCCGCACCTAGGCTCCTCTTCGAGAAGGAGTTTAGAAAGCAAGGGAGTCCATTCTGAACCTCACGGCTCCACGGGAGGGTATCTGTGACACTTTCGTACCATCCCGTCTTTTATGAGGTAAATAATCCGGCATACCTCACCATCGAATCTTGTTCAACTACTGTCGCATTTACTATCCAATTTTGTAGAATTGCTGTTTTAGATCAATAAACGTGTCGTTGCTTCTCTCTCATGAAGCGCACCACTCCATCCGTGATGTATACCTTTTTTTGCCTTTGCTCTATTTATTTCTTCTCTTGCTTCTTTGCCGTCGCTTGTTACATTTTCCTTTCTCTGTTTTAGTTCGCTGTCACTATTAGGAATTTATTCCTCGTTTCCCTCATCGCCGTCGCTTTTAAGACTTTTTGTCTACTTTTATCCCATTTGCTGTCTTCTCATTCACTTACTTGCCTGTCCTCAGCGCCGCCGCTTTTTATATTTTCTTTCTACGTTTCCATTTCAGTTTGTCATCTGCATTTTTTTAATTTGTTCCTTGTTTCGTTATTCGCCATTGCTTTTAAAATTTTCCGTCTATTTTTATCCCGTTCGCTGTCTTTATTTTTATTTTTCTTCTCTCCTTAGCGCCCTCGCATTTCAGGTATTATTTCTACCTCTCTGTTTTAGTTTGCTGTTCCCATTTTTTATTTTTTCCTTTCATTTCCCTACTCCCTTTGTTTTGTAGAAATTTTTTCTACGTCTAGTTTTTTCCCTTTGCTGCCTCTTAAAAATCATTTCTTCTCTTGCTTTTTTGCCATCATTTTTTAGATTTTTCTTTCTACATTTGTTTTAATCTGCTGTCGTTATTTTTAGTTTTTTTTCCTTATTTTCTTAAAAACACCATCGTTTTAAAAATTTCCTGCCTACTGCTATTTCATTGACAGTCTGTATTTGTTTACCTTTTTTTCTGTCTTTGTTCTCTTGCTTTTTAGATTTTCCTACTACATTTGTCTTTTAGTTTGCTGTCGCTACTTTTTAATTTTTTGCTTTAATTCCCTAATGCCCGTCGGTCTTTCGATTTTCTTTCTAGGCCTACTGTCTTTCTCTTTGCTGTCTTTTTAAAAATATGTCTTCTCTTTCTTCTACGTCATCGCTTTTTAGATTTTCTTTCAACATTTCCTTTTTAGTTTGCCATTGTGACTTTTTAATTGTTTGTTTACGTCCTTACTCGCTATTGCTTTTAAAATTTTTGTCTACTTTTATCCCGATTGATACCTTTATTTCACCATCCTTGTGTTTTTAATTATTTCTTGTGCTTTCTTAGCGCTCCCGCTTTTCAAATTTTCTTTCTCCATCTCTTTCAGCTCACCATCCCTACTTTTTCCCTTTATTTCCATAGTCTCCATTGCTTCAACTTTCTTTGTTACCCTTGCGCCCGTCACTTTTTAAAAGTTATTTCTGTGGCTTCTTTTTTTAAAATATTCCTTCTATGTCCAATTGTATTCTGTTTGCTGTCTNTTTTTTTTTTTNNGATTGTTACTCATCTTTCCCTAGTGCTCTGGCTTTTTAAGNTTTCTNTGTGCATCTCTCGTCTTTGGCTGTCTCTATATTTTATTTTTTCCCCTTATTTCCTCAATCTCTGTCGTTTGTTCAATGATCTTTCCACACCCACTTTTACTCCCTTTGTTATTTTTCAAAAATTGTTTCTTGTCTTTCCTTAATGATGTCAATTTTAAATTTTTTCCTACATCTGCTTTAGTGTGCCTTTCCCATTTCTTAGTGTTTTCCATTTATTTCTCTAAATAACATCGCTGTTTGATTTTCTACATTTATCCGCTTTGCCCTCTTGATTATTTGTCTTTCCTTAGCACAGTCACTTTTAAGTTTTTCTACGTGTGTTTTTGTTTGCCAACCCAATTTTAAAGTTTTGATCTTCCTTTCCTCATTTTGGTTTGCTGTCCCTGTTGTATTTTTTTTCCTTTATTTCCCTATCAAACAGCACTTTTAAAAGATTCTTTCCACACCTACTTTTTTTCAATTTGCTCTCTTTCTAACATTATGTTTCACCTTTCCTTAGCACCCTCGCTTTTTAATTTTTCTGTCTACGTCTTTATTTAGTTTTCTCTGCCTATTTTTTAAATTCTTTCCTCCCTTAATCCTTGGATTTTCGAATTGGATTTCTATGTCTGCTGTTATCAAGCTCCCCATCCATATATCTTATTTTTCTTCCCTGCATCACGTACCCCTTCCCTTCTATTGTATACTTGCCGTGAGTCTTTTTATTCAGTGTGCCGTCTTTATTTTGTAATTTTTTCTCTTAATCCCACAGTTTTAACATTTTTAATGTCTATTTTTATTTAGTTTTCAGTTTCCTCTTTTTAAACTTTTGCTCTCTTAATTCCCATAGCTTTTGAAATTTACTTTCTATATTTGTTTTATTTCGTTTGCTGTCTTTATTTTTTAATTTTTTCCTTTATTTCCCTAATCCCCGTCGCTTCTAGTATTTTATATGTCTTCCTTTATCCAGTTCACGGTCTGTATTTTGCAACATTTTTCTCGTCTGTCCTTTTCACCTTTGCTTTTTACATTGTCTTCTTTTGAGTGCGTTTTTCATATTTTTTCCTTCATTACCTTTTTTTTTTAAATGCCCTATCCATGTCTTATCCCATTTGCTGTATTTTTTTTAACAGTTCGTTGTCTTTCCTTAGCGCTGTCGCCTTTAAAATTTTCTTTCTCCTTCGACTTTTGTCGAGCTCCCATCCCCGATTTTAATTCTCTCTCATCTGTCGTGTACCCTGGTGGTTTTTAGATTTTTTTTTTTAGATGTCTCCATTTTAGTTAGCTGTTCCTATTCTTATTTTTTCAAAATTTTCTTAATCCAGTCGCTTGTAAAATGGTCTTTCTCAGTCTACTTTTATCCAGCGCCAGTTTCTAGTTTTTAATTGTTTGCTGTCTTTCACAAACCGTGTTGCTTTTAAAATTGTCTGTGTCTATTGTTATCTGGTTCGCTGTCCCTATTTTTCGGTTTTTTGCTCTCAATTCTTTTTGTTTTGAAATTTTGTTCCTCAGTGTGCTTTTATCTCATTTTCTGTCTCTGATTGTTAATGCTATCTGTATCCTGTAGCTTTACACATTTTTGTTCTACTTTTGTTAAGATGTCTTTTACTGGTTTTTATTTGTTTCCTGTGTATCGTGTACCCCGTGGCTTTTAGATTTTCTTTTCTCGTCTATTTTTACCTAGTTGCGCCATCTTTATTTTTTAATTTATTCTAATCTGTTCCGTACCCAGTCGCTTTTAAAATTTTCTTTCTGCATCTCTCGCCCATTTAGATTTTTCTGCTATTTTAATTTTTTTTCTGGTCTTAATGTGTTCCCTTTAGAACTTTATGTTCAGGCTCATGTATTTTTCTCGCTCTATTGTTTACTTTTTTTCTGTCTGTGCTCTCTGAGGTTGCTTTAAAAATTTTCTTTCTATGTCTGCTTTCATCGATACTCCTAACCCCAATTTTTATTCTCTCCCATCTGTTGCGTGTCACATTGCTTTTAAATTTGTTTCTGTATTGTCATGTTTTAGCCCGGCAGCCCGCAACTAAGCTCTAGATGGCCCCTCACTTACCCCTCCCCTTCCCTCTAGCAGGGTGGGGAGGAGAAACGGACAAAAGGGAAAACTCGTGGGTTGAGATCAGGGCGGTTTAATAACACAATACAGTAAATACTGATACTACTAATAATGATAACAAAGAATATGCAAACCGAGCTATATACAATACAGGTTTTCAAACCACCCAGCAACCGATCCGCAGCCGGTCACTGAGCAGCGGCACGGTGTGCCTAACTTGCAAATTTTGCAAATTTGACAAAACTCCCGCGAAAGATCAAACTCCCAGAAATGAGAAAGCGGATAGCTTCCTGACTCCCAGCCAATTCCCATTCATTAATGGAAAACAATCTCTATCATATGGAATATTCCCATCGGGTGGCTCGGCTGTCTGTCTGGCTATGCTCCCTCTCAGCTCCCGCACACTTGACTGTTAGCCATGTATCAGAAACTGGAAAAAGCCTTCCATTTCATAGCGACAACTAAAACTGTCAGCATTATCAACATTTTTCTCCTACTAAATCCGAAACACAGCAGCTACCTGGAGGGAAATTAACTCTATCCCGGTCAAAACCGGGACACGTATCTACTTTTATTCAGTTTGCTGCCTTTATTTTTTATTTTGCGCCAGTCTGTGCTGTGCCCTGTCGCTTTTGAAATTTTGTTTCTGTGTCTTTGTTTACTTAATTTGATGTTCCTGGTTTGTTTTTTTTTTTCCTTTATTCCCTTAATCATGTTGCTTTTTACAGTTTCTTTGTACATCTGCTTTCATCTAGTTCCCGTCCCTATGTTTTAATTCTTTCCCGTCTGTCTCGTACTCTTTCCATTTATTAATTTCCTTTCTGTGTCTCCATTTATTTAGTTTGTCGTCCCTATTTTTAGGGTTTTCTCCTTGAAAGCCTTAATTTTTTTGCCCACGTGTACTTTTATGTCATTTTCTGTCCCTACATTTTAGCGTTTTTCTCCTCTGCCTTGTACGTGTTTGCTATTTAAATTTGATTTCTACATTTCCTGTTATCGAGCCTTCTATCCCTATTTTTTCCTCATTTGTCACATACCCTGTTGCTTTTTAAGTTTTCTTTGTATCTATTTTTCCCCCCCCCCCCCCC
>Ga0065711_1010395_pt1 | contig 10816 bp, 8 predicted proteins | sample Hoacrofraction12_FD_59098 | JGI IMG/M metagenome (GOLD analysis project Ga0065711, IMG submission 59098) | Hoatzin crop microbial communities from Cojedes, Venezuela - Epithelial fraction 12 v2 (version 2) | ecosystem: Host-associated > Birds > Digestive system > Esophagus > Crop | place... | reverse complement strand
TTTTTTTTAAAAAAAAAAAAAAAAAAAAAAAAAAAAAAGGTAACTGCATTGTATTAGAGTTCAACTTTCATGCTTTGGGGAACAAAGCCTTAAGAGGTTTGTATTAATCCATCTCTGCACTGAGCGGGGTGCATGGATGCTCCCAAACCTGCTCAGATAATTAGGCACAATGATTATCTCCGCCACCCGCTGCGATGCCCTGGTCCAGCAATGTGTGGAGAATCTACTCACCCAGCTTTGCAAAGCACCTAGGCTGCAACACCCCTTTTCTGCCTGGAAAAGCATCCTCAGGGTTGCAGCCGGACGCCAAGCAGGGGGTAGCTTTTTCCTCATGTGGTTTCTAGCTTTTGGAGAAGCTTTGTGAAGCACCAGGAAGGGAAGGCAGCCTGCTTCATCAGTATTTATAGCCCAGCTAAAATATTCTTGAGAGGCTACGCTGTCTTTCCTTCCCACTTCTCCCACCAGAAGGGCTGTGTAATGTGATACTCCTGAGAGGAAGGGATGCTGCTGGTGTTAAAAGCGGGCTGAGATAGCCCGACGTGCTAGAGATGCTCTCCGTGTGGTGGCATCTTGCGATCTCACCCGTCTGCTCCTGCAGCCCCTGCAGGTTCGGGGCAGCTGGGCAGAGGGTCATCGCTCTGCCCTTTCAGGGAGGGCCCAGGGGAAGTGTCTGCTGGGCCCTCGCAGGAGGGAACAAGCACAGCGGCAAAGAAACATCCCTGCCTGCCCCTCTTCTCTGTGTGCTCCTTACACAGGCCAAACTCTAACTCTCGCTTTAGAGTTTATTATACCTGACTGGGTACCTGTTGTTTTTTCTTTGATTAGTTCATTTCTTCTTTTATGCTTTCTTAGTAGGGATACAAGCTAAAAGCCAAAAGTCCACCTTTCTACCAGTATACCTACAATAGATTTTTTTATTGCCATTATTGCTATTGCTATATTGCTGTTCTGATCACCAATAAAACATTTCCATGTCCTTCAGGCATGACTGGCTGTGTTTTCTGTGCCTCCCTCAAGCAGAGCAGGGTGACAATTCTAATGCATCTCCAGTCCAGGACCTCTTTTTGAGGGGAAAGGTAAGAACTCGGGGTCATTTCTTAAAAGAAATGTTGCAGGTAGGAAAGAGATGCTGTAAGAAGGATTATCAGAACAGTCAATGTTATTTCTTTACTGGAAGCTGATTTCTGGTAACTGAAACGTTTTAAATAGCCTCTCCAGAGCCACTTCCAGTAAGAAAAAAAAGAAAGAAAAAAAAAGACACAAAAGAAGCAGGGAAAAATGAACAGAGGTTGGTCTGAAATACCTTGAAACAGAAACCCCTTCCCTGGGAGCAAGGGGAGGTGGTTAAATGTGTGGAGTCCAGAGTCAATTTTCATTTCTTAATTAGCTCTAAACCCCCACGCCCTGCCACTGCGAGCGAAAGCCAGGCCGGCCACCGCTGCCCGCGCGTCTCTTCGCAGCTGTTCAGCATCGCCGCATCTGAGCGGGGAAAACAATTGGGGAAATGTTTTATGTTCACACTCCACCTCGGAGGTAGGCCTGCGTCCAGAGCATGCCGTAAAACAGGCAGGAATGCCGCTGGTTGGAAACACGCTCATAATTCTTGTGCCCCTCTTTCCAAAAGACACCTTTCTTCATGTAATTGTTTTAAAACCGCAGCATGTTCACATTACCCTCCGCGGAAATCACATCTGAAAATGACTTTGTAGTTTCTTTTTTTAGCATTGGGATTTGAGTAGGGGGCTAGTTCTTGCTTTGTTTAGTTTCCTTAAATCCCCCTTCACCGTAACAGCTGGGGGCTTCTTTTCCCCTTTTATTCTCCTAGGGCTCAATTCAATAAATATACATCCGGCTCCTTCGCAGTCGTCGTCTGGCTTAATGAAATTGTGCTAGGCACTTCCAAGAGAAGGATGTTTATTTTTCTCTGCTGATTTGGTTAGGCTGGTCCAGGTCTCGTGTGCCCGGAGAGCTGCTCTATAAAGAGACCCTTGTGACTGCAGCGGGGGACGCTGTGTCAGCCGGTAAGTGCCTGCACTCACTCAACACTGGGATTCTCTTACTGCAGAGCCGGGGCGCGGGCGGGCGGCTGTAATTTCCATATACAACACACAGGGAAAAAAAAGCACGCTAAGAGCACAGTGTTAAGGTGGGAAAGTCAAGCACTTGCAAGGCAGATATAGCTAAAGCTGTCTGGAGAGCAGGCTTAATTCATCTGTTTATGTGAGCGCATTATGAAACAGTCTCCTATTTTTGCACGGTCCCGTGCTTGTTTTTTAGTTAATGGCATTTTCTAGCTTTTGCCAGGACTTGCCATCTTCACAATGTGCTTTCTCCGTAGACGGCCAACACCACTGAGATGCTGATGCCTGTTCCTAGCTGGGTGCAGCGGTGAACTCGGGCATCTCCAAAAGCACAGCCTCTGAGGGAAGGTGGAGGTGTAGACACTGCCGTAGTGGACTTGGTCAGCCTTTTATCACTAACGCAGGTTTGTGAGTTCATTGGTCAATGCTGGTGAGACCAAATTTCGCAGCAGACCTCATTTGAGACCGCAGTCCTATTCCAAGTCACTGGGAGCTGCACCCTCAGGCCTGGATCTGGGCTGCCTGAAATGTCTTGATGAGCTGGACCAGATGATCTTTAAAGGTCCCTTCCAACCCAACCCATTCTATGATTTCTATGAAATACTCACTGTTTGACTTCTCTGTGTGTCAGGAGAAAAACGTTGGTTTGGGACATTTTGCATCTTTGTAGTGAAGTATGAAAGCCTGGCAACGTGCAGTGTGGATGGACCGATGCAGAAAAGCCAGCTGCATTCAAATGCCAGCAGTTCAGGGTGATTCCTGTTCGCTTTGGGCCTGACACTGAACGCTCACAGAATAAACCATGCTCTTTGCCCAAGAGACCTTCAACCAAAGCCACAAGGCAGAGGGAGCTCATGCCAGCGTTGCCAGCAATAGGCATTGGGAAGTCAGGAGTCAGGCTTCTCCTGACCCTTAATTCCTGATACGAAATTGATTTTGCAAAGCATCAGATTAAAAACAACACACGCATTTAGTTCTTTCATTTTTGCCTTCCCATTCACTGTTTCAAAGTTTTCTACCCAGTGATGGGGCCCTCCTGTATATTTTTGAATGAAAGCTGAGTGCCTTTTATGGCATCTCTGGCTCTGCTTTCCGTGACATTGGGTTAGGAAATGTCTGTCTTCCCATGGAGGAGGGCTCAGGGAGCATCAGAGACCTGTCAAAAACCATGAAGCAAGAGGCAGGGGTGGGAACCTGGATGCTAGGAGTGGTAGGTAGTCTGCTTTCTTCCTACTTGTATTGCCCTCAGCTTCTTAAACTGCAGCCTTGCTTTGAGATGAGTTGGTCTTGCTGCTTTGAGTTAGATTTGCTTCCCACTTTGCTCCTGATGGAAACGTTTGATGGTTATTAAAAAAAAAAATGGAAGTGATTCCTTCCAGATTAGGTTCTCCTCCTTTTTGATTTGCGAAACCCAACCAAGTGTTTCCGTTATGGCAGCTGCTTCTCCCTTCAGCCGAGGATGGAGATGGTATGCTGCAGGCTGGAGAGGGTGTCCATCCATCGACAGATGGCTGTTGGCTGTTGGGTAAGCTGGTGTTAGCTCTCTGGTGGGTACACCGCGGTGTACAGGAGACTCTGGTCCAGAAAAAGGGAGGATGAAACCAACTGACTAGCTGTAACTTTGAACAAAGATGCCAATCCTGTCTCTTCTTGTTTAACATTTTAAAAACAGGAAAGCTTTTCAGGTGAGACTTGTCTCCTCTGCATTGACGCTCCTATTCTGATACAGAAAGCCCCGGGGCTGTACCGGGCCTTTCCTTTGCTAGAGACAGAGTCTGCAGCCTTGCCATAGCTTTTATGAGAGCATCGGCGTTGCCTTGCCTTTGACAATTTTGCCTAGGAGCTTAAGTACATTTTCAATGTCTTCAGCAATGGCGCTAGCAAAGTGAAGGACAAACATCCCCCTATTACCCAGCAGCAAATTGTGTCATGGTCTCTTTATTTCTCTATTTGGGGATTAATTTTGTTCCTGCTGGAGCCAGCGTCTGCTCTAAACCTCAGATACCTATTTTTTAAAAAATTATTCCTAAGAGTGCAAGTAGTTGATTTGGTTTGTTGAAAAAAATGTATGAAACGGGGAAGGATTTCCATTGCTAAGTTTACACAGGGATGCATCCACTTGGTGAAAGAAATCAGAGCTGTGGGTCCAACAGGTGAGGGAAGAAACACCAGAGGCTGGGCATCAGGCACCTGATGGAGCCGGGTCTCCCATCCCACATCGCCTCCACTTATTGCTTCGATCAATAATCCCTGCTGCCAGATAATTCTCACTGCTGATAGCAGCTTCCCTCCCCATTTCCATGCAGACACGCTTTCCGTAACTAATTTATTTTCCTCTAATTATTTAATAGCCAGGAGACTGCATTTCCTCTGCTTACTTAATGTTATAAGTGGAATGCTTTAGCCATTTGGTTTGCTCTTCAGCACAGTGTCTTTGGCATTTTTCAACACTGAGAGCAAAGGCAAGAAGCCACCCTCCTGAGAACAAACCTGCCCCATGTCTTTGCCTGGTGGACCCTGTCTACCTCCTCTCCAGCCTGGAGGAGAGGCTGCACATCCCACAGCACAGGGGCTGAAGATGGCTTTGCTCAGGGCAGCGGGATGAAGTGGACAAGACTCAGAGGAAGAGGGAGGTGCGGCGAAGGCTGTAGAGAAGCATTTTGCACACACATTGTGTATGTTGGAAATGAACTTTTCTCCTCCCCAGCTCTTACAGCTCTCTTTTTTCCCTGCTCTTGCTTTTCTTTGAGGTATTTCTTCTGCCAATTCCACACAAGTGGTGAAAGAAGTTGTTCAAAGGGCAAAAATGAGAGGGGGGGGGGAAAAGCTTCCCAGTTTTATTTTCCCATCAAAATCTGAATAGTTTCTGAAGAGAAAAAATAGAGAAAAATATAAATACATCCCTTTTGTCTGCAAATTCCCTGGTGGGAGTGGGGGAGGTCTGACTGAAAAGTTCCTGCGTGACTCATTTCTGGGCAGCTCTTTGCCGTCAATGGAAACTTGTCCTCAGCAGATTTTATGTTATTTTCTAACCTGCCTGCAAGGAGGTGTTTCGTTTGTTGACTGAGGTAAAGGAGGTGCCGGATTCTCCTTTGATATTCCCACATCTGCCATCAAAGGAAGGCTCCAGATGGCCATTTCTCCTCGAAAACAGTGATAAAAACTCCACCGGTGTTTTCCTCCGCTGCCTCGTGCTGGGAACATCTCTGATGGTGCCTCAAGCTGTTGATGATAATGGCTCAATCACAGTAACGTGCCTGGGAGAGTAAATACCCACAAGCATGCTTGCTTCATGAGCTGGGGACCTGTGGCCAAAGAATTGGCTGCATTCTCTCTCAGACTGGGCATGCCTGAGAGACTGGAGTGGTGCAAGCCCTTCCTCGGGTCCTTCGTGCTTTGAGCTAGGCTCTCCTGAGGAGTTCCCACAGGAAAGTACTGGGCTGCTGAGAAAGGATTTCCAGAGCCAGAGCCTTTCACACCCTCAGCAAAAGTGAATGCTAGGAAAAGGATGAGCAAAAAGCATGAAATCCTGCTCTCTTTCAGGTGGTCCCATAATTTTATAGGGAGAAACAAAGGGGGCGTGTAGGACAATGATTGTCCTGATTCCCTATAAACGGGCATCCTCTGGTCAAGGCTAAGGATCCCAGACACGGTGTGACCCACACCTCTCTGGGCACAACCAGTATGAAATACAAAGGGGATTTTGGCCATTTTGCCTTCATGGTGTCGTTGCGTAGTGAAGCCAGCGTAAACCTTCCTTTGGGACCGTGTTGGGGCTGGCATTCCCAGTGCAGGCGAGATGTTCGTGACCTGCCAGCACCCACATCCAGGCTACCAATTTTATCTGTGTTTATCCTGGTGGTTCTTAAGTTGATTTTAACCCTCCTTCCTCACTTGCAAGACTGATTGTACCAGTCTGCTGCGAGCGGCAGGGTTGCCGTTCGTCCCTGTCTCATCTTGTGCCATGCTGAAGATGACAGGATTTGCTAGTCTCTGCCTTTCTGCAGTGTTATGGTGCCACCTCCGCTCCATGTCCTCCACTTTCTCGTGGTCAGGATTGAAGGAGCAAAGTCCTGGATGCCTGATGGAAGGTCGAAATACAGCTAGCTGATGCATTAGCCCTGCCTCTTTTCCCTGAAGACAGTCATATTTAGGCATGTCAAGGCACATTTACAGCATAATTAACTTACTGGGCTCCAAGTAACCTATCTGCTGTCTTCTCTGTGATTACAGCCACAGTCCTAATGACAATCCCGGATGCTGGGATTAAGTTCTCCTCCCATCTCTCACTCCTGTTTTCTGTTGCAGCCCCTCATTAATGTACATCTTCATGTCCACTACAGAAACTGTACAAATTCTGCAGAAAAATGTTGAGCTGTGCTAAAAATGGGGGGGGACAGGGGATTTTCCACCCCGCCCCCCCCGCCTTTCCCCACAGATGCATTTATCACCAGGGCAACTTAACTTCAGAGTTCACTAAAAATTCAAGCTGTTGGCTTAGATCCAGGAAGGGAGAAGTTTTATAGACTGAGCTAAGTGTGAATTACAGTTACGGTTACGGCATTTTTTTTCTTACTTTCTTTCTTTTTCTTTCTTTTTTTTTTTAAAGAACAGCTTGACCGTTAGTCTGGCACTGAAGCAGTTACAATTGCTAAATACTTCATAATGCTGCTTTCTTCTGCTGCTTGGCAGGTCTGGGAGGAACCCTGAGGGGGGATTTAAAAGATGGTGCCTCTGGAAAGGGCGTTGGAGGTGGCGGTGGGGCTAACCACTCATTTTAGTTCCAGGTATAAATAATTGTCCTTTTCAGTCGCAGAAGAGAGTGCCCTGTCTGGCTGCAAGACCCTCAAGATGTCCTTGTTAATCCAGAAACGAGAGAGAAGGAGATGCCCTTCTCTTCTCAGTCTTGTGCTGTGCAGTCTGGCACTAAATGCAGCCACTGGCTTAATTCCAGGACGTAAAAGCAGTGGGTTAATAGGAGTTCACCGCTCTCCCCTCTCTTCTCCTCCAACACGTCCAGGTGAGACAGACTTTCTACGTCCACAGAGGGGCTTTCACAGCCCTGAAACTGGAAACTCTTGTTTGCAATAATCCCAGCGACAAAGTGCAGAAAGAAGGGTTAAGCCGCGGGTCTTTGTACATGCACGCCCCATGCTATTCGCTTTACAAGTGCAGGCTGCTCCCAGGGGCTGCTGCCCTGCAGAAGGGAGACCACTGCTGCCGGGCCGTGAGGGGCTGGTGGCAAGGGAGGGAGACGGGAGGGTGGGCTGTGCGGAGAGGAGCAGCCTGGGGGGCACGTGCCCAGGTGCTGCAGGGCTGGGACTCTCTAGCTGCGCCCTGATAGATGGGACAATCCCTTTCTGATCTGGGTGGTGCTTGGTGGGAATCCAGCACCCTGTTTTCAGAGATGGTGAACACCCCATTTCACTTGGAGAATGAGGAGCATGGTTGGGAGAGCATGGCAAGTGGGAGGGTGTCTGCTCAGGAGAGGCGGTAGGAAACGTCAGTGAACATGGTGGGGTGGTTGAGCTAGCTGCCCACAGCCAAGGGCTCCTCCAGAGAATCAGAGGGAGTTTTCTTGCTTTCTTTTTCTTCTTTTTCATTGCTTCAGTGTTAGGAGCTGGAGAAAAGGTCTTACCTAATGAGTGAGCCAGTGTGTGTTGGCTGTGTTGGATTGCTGGCTATTTTTAGATACTGGAAGCTCTCCTTGAGAGAGCCACCGGCTCCAATTGCTGGGTGGATTGTTTTTCGAGTAGGGTGGGATCAGTGCAGCCATCCGAAAGGCCACCCACAGATAATCAACTGCTGGCCATGGAGGGAAGAGGGGCCAAGTGAGCTCACGTGCCCTGGCTGCTTGTCCCTTCTGGTGGTGGGCCTGGCCAGGGCAGGTTTCTAGAAGTAACGTGCTCCAAGACAGTAGATCCTGATATCTTGCGCCAGTGGAGGATCTGCCCAGTGTACCTCAGACAAGCAGCAACTGCCTTTTGCTGTCTTTAGAAACAGTCCACGGACTTCAGCACTGCTCCAGTTAGAGCAAGCATTGATTTTTATTAGGATTATGGGATAATTCAGGCTGAAATGAACCTCAGGAGGTCATCTAGTCCAACCTCCTGGTGGGGCAGGCTGGAACAGCAGCCAGGGCTGGCCACACCCTGTGCCCTTAGCTTGCAGGAGATATATCTGGTGGGAGCTGTCAGGTGTGCTGGACCTAAAATTACTTCTCCAGACTTGGCCAAATGCTAACCTGTTTGCAAATTTATATTTTTCCATTTTACCCAGAGTGATACAGACTTACATTACTTTGTATTTCTCCACAGGATTTCTCTTAGACACCTACAGATTCCCAGTGCTGGCCAATTCTGAGACCGAGACAGCAATCGCAGTCACTCCCTGTCCACCATCCCTGTATGAGAACTTGTCATATCAGATTGGGGATGGCTCAGTTTTCAAATGCTTTTTTTGCAGGGGAAAGAAAAAAAGCCTGGTTCTGGAGATAAGCTTCTGCTAGAAAGTATAACGGTATATGGTATGTAAAAACTTTTCTGCTTTCCATTGCAGCATGCCTCTAAGTACATAAGTACAAATAAATATGTGGATGAGAGCAAAGGGAGTGGTTAAAAGGAGGGTTTTTCTTCAAGAAGAACTGAATGAACCTAGAATCATGAGTGATCCAGGCACTGCTGTTCCAGCTTCGTCTGTTCTGTTTACAAGCCAGTTTGTTCCTCTCCGGGGCTCCGCTCTGTCCACAGGGACAACTACCATACTGAGAGTAAACACTGCTATGTCCTCTGCTCCCCTTTCTTGCCTGTCTGCGCTTTACCCATGGGAGAAGAGCAAAGCGTCAGCTCCGAATGACACAGAGTAAGTAAACAAATCTATTTTAAAGAAAAAATTGTGCTGAGCAGGAGCAGCCTATTCCTAAAGAGTTCTGAAAACTGGCATTGCGTTCTTGCTGGGAAGGCACTAAAGTACAAAGGTTTCTGTCCCTTGCAGTAACTGTCCCCTTGTGCACACGCACAGGCATTGTGGTTTTTGGTCAGGGGCCATGTGTATGAAAGCCCACGGACTAACGTGCCTTTTTGCTCTGGGTGAGACCTCATTGCCGGCCAGCAGTCCAACACAACGCTTTGCAGCTGGAGGAGCTCATTAAATCTACTCCCGTTAAATCCGTAAGGGCTGCAGACGATGCAAGAGCTACAAAGCTGATCTGGTCTGTCTTGTGCTGTCATCAGGCGCAGCAACAGGGAACTGAGACCTATGTGGCCACTTCCCTGCCCGCGGGCAGACACAGAGGGGGTCACACAGAGCCTCTGTGACTGGATGCAGTTGTAGATTGGGGTAAGAACAAAGAAAGGAATGTGCTGCTCACAGAGGAGCCCAGGGAAGGGTGGTGGGTCAGCTCTGTTGTCCCAGGGAACACGGGATGCTTGCAAAGCAAAGGCATCTCCTGAAGAGTGGGAGATGGGTAGGCAAGCCCACCTCAGAAAGCCCTGCCTGAGCCCGTCCCAACCCTAGAAAGCCTTTCNTGAACGTGGGAGAGCACGGGCCAAGCTGAGGGCCGGAGCTCCACCTAGCCCCCATTGTCTGGTTTCCAGATCTGGTCCCTTTAACTCAAGGAGGGCCAAAAAGACATTGAGTCAGGTTTCTGGACTGGCAGCCAATTCTTTCCAGGGGATGTTTCTTGGCCTCAGGTCTGTCTCGTCTCATGGCGTAAGGATTGCAGGCAGGGGAAGGTGGCAGCGCTTGCCAGCACCAGTGGCTTCTGAAAATCCCATCGCTTCCTTTCCCCTTTTGATCTTCCACTGGGCCAGGCGAACAGGTTTGATTTGCAGATCGTGCCTCTCTCCTCCGTAACACTTACAGGAAACCCTGTTTGCAGCCAGAGTCTGGCGTCCATGGGCCAACAGCCCGCCACGGAGCAGCAGGAGTGGAGCCGCGGGAGAGCGAGATGGACGACCACCCTTCCCCTCTGGCACTGGGGACTCGAAGACGCGCGCTCGGAAGCCGAGAGCGTCTTTTGAGAGCGGCTCCGTGGCCAGGGCGCCGACACGGCGAGCCCTGCCCTGGGATGAGGAGGGCTGTGGTGCCAACTGCTCTCCTCGCAGAGCTGCCATGTCCCTGTGCGCATCCGTTCCTTGGCGGTGTTTCCGCAGCCGCCATCGCCTTTCCGCTTGTGGCTCCATCCACCCTCGCCAGGGCCCTTCTCTCCCTCGGGCTCGCAGCGACCTGACGGTGGGACAGGCCTGCTCGCAAACGCGAGGCCCCCAGGAGCCGTGCCAAGGAGGGAAACCAGGGCGGTATGGCCGCCTAAAGCCTCCTCTGCAGCTTGCAGCTGCGGGAAACCTCGTCCAAGCCTCAGAAGGGCGAAGCTGTCCGCCACAGCAGCTTGGTCTGAGGTGGAGATGGCCGTGAGGGAGCTGGGACCGCGCGGTGAATCACCAGCGGCCCCGTTTCGGGAAGAAGCAGCCCCCAGGCCCCTTCACCAGCGACCGGGCTCTGCCTGGCTCCCACCAACACCCCAACAGGCCCCAGAAGCTGGAGGCACCGGGCTGAGGGAGAGCCGGGCCGGGTCCCTGCCGCTGAGGCGCCGCCGCGGGGCGGGTCTGAAGGAGGAATTGCCCCGGCCCCGCTCCCGGCTGCCGGAGCGGAGACCAACCGCCCCCCCCCCGCCGGGGAGAACCACCTTAACGCGGAGGCAGGAAGCCGCCGGGCCGGCAGGCACCAATCAGGCCGGC
>Ga0065711_1012928_pt1 | contig 10817 bp, 3 predicted proteins | sample Hoacrofraction12_FD_59098 | JGI IMG/M metagenome (GOLD analysis project Ga0065711, IMG submission 59098) | Hoatzin crop microbial communities from Cojedes, Venezuela - Epithelial fraction 12 v2 (version 2) | ecosystem: Host-associated > Birds > Digestive system > Esophagus > Crop | place... | reverse complement strand
GGGGGGGGGGGAATACATGCATTCTTAGTTTGCTTTGACAACTGACATCAAATTTGATCCATTAGTCATGCCATAAAAGCAAATAACACTGCTGCATAAAATTCTTACTGTGGTGTTAAGCCTCGATATTTTAAAACATTTACTCCATCTTATTAAAGACATTAGAATATATGTCAGATAAAGAGAATTCTACTTCCACCTTTTGTAGTTGTTCAAAAACTTCTAATGGTGGTAAAGAAGTACATTGTACAACCAAATATATATTGTCAAACTTTTGTGATATACACAAACATTTTGTGTCCTAAATTGGGCCACAGAACCATAAAAAAATGAAAAGTGGATAAAAAAGACTTTATTCCAAATTTAAATAAACTGTAAGTAAGTACACATTTGAAAATGAAACCATCAGTAGCTATTAAAAATGACTGTCCAGACGCAAAACCTGCTGTAACACACTCCTAAGCTACTGGCAACTGGAAGTTCAGGGGAAATACTGGCGCAAGCATCACTTCAACCCTTACACCTACCTAAAACACGCGCTCCTAGACAGAGTCACAGACAAGGTACATGAGTAGATGGAATTGATCCAAAGCACCAGAATTCTTGTTTCACATACATCGATGCTTGTTTAGAGTTAAATCCTACACCTTCCTCGCAATGAAAGGGTGGAAAAGTTTGCATTTCCATTTCACCCTTCAGCATTCCAGGATGGCAACAAGCTGCTGCACTGCAGCGAAAGCAGATGATGAATTCGGTTTTATGCTTTTATTGGGGGTGGGGGAAGGGATGACTGTGGAAGCCATACAGAGTTCTCAAGTCTTTCTCAATGGTCTCCTTCTTCGTATTTTTGTTTTAAAGTTCTCTTGATCCTAGGTGAAATACAGCTGCAGGACAGATCCCCTCAACAGAGTAAGGAATTGATTCACGTAGCTTCAGCAAAAGGATCACGTATATTGGATACACACATTGCCCTTGAAGAGCAGAGATCTGAGAAACTTAGAGTTCTCTCCTTTGCAGTAAGTAAACGAAAGCAATAACAGCCAAGACTCCCTAGAACCTATGCTAATGGGAAGCAGGTGCTCTAAGAACGACCGCTTCACAAAACGCTCTGTTAGTGATCAGGTCAGTGAACTTCTTGGACATCCTGAGCTTTCAGAAAGTGAGCCAGTCAGTCAATCAATTAAAAAAAGGGCACAAAATCAAGTTTCACATAAAATCGTTTTAGTGAAAAATGTCTTTATGTAAACAAATCTGTCCCCTTCCTAATGCTAGCATTTACTAAGCACCAGTTCAAGATGTTTGGATTTATTACTCACTCTCCCAGTAAGAAAACCTGCTATTTTCAAACAACAGTCACCTTCAGGAACACTCCATTACTAGACATGGTAGTAGGTGTGGTTTCCTTTGTGGGTGTCTAAGGAAAGCTATAAGCTGAACCTGTGCTCTAGTGCAGGACTGCTCCGTGCTGTCTTCAGCCGAGTGACATCCACATAAACAAAAAGTAGAGTGGAAGAGAAGGCCTAACAAGGGGATCATCAGTGAACTATCAACTAAGGCCATGCCATCCAAAAAACACTGAATTTTTATGAAGTGCACAAACTCTGAAACAGCAAATGCTTCCGAATATTAAGTGAACCACAACTGTAGGTTTCAAGAATGATTATCTGCTCCCTTGTGCCCTTGGCACTCCTGTTTTATATTGAACATCCTATTGTCTTGCATGGCCCCAGTGCTTGTTGTCAAGTACAATTCACCCTTCCGCTCCATCCAGCATCTTTCGAGATTGGATGATTTGATTCAGTTCAGCAGATTTTAGAAGTACTGATACCAGATGAAGCTATGACCCAGTAAATGAGCAAGAAAGACACAAATACGTACCTCAGTCATATACTCCATGACAATTAAGTGGCTGTAGAAGGCAGCTATTATGTACCCCATTTCTAGTGAATATCAGGCAAACATCTCCCAAATACCTGCACTTGGACAGAAGCTGCCCATGCATGCATAAAACCTCTTTATTTCCGTAAGCATATAGAAATAAATGCTACGTGCTAGATTCCTTGAAGGAGAAACCCTGCACTTAGTGTAAGCACGCAGCACCAAGTCCTCTGCTTTTCTGCTAAAAAAGTAAGGAGGCTGTGCTTAAACTTGATGGCCTCAGAAGTTTTGCACAAGAGTAGTGTAGCAGTCTCATTTAAATGGCACCCAATCAATCCTTAAATGAATTGAGAGTAAAAAGCGAGTCGGAGTTAATAAATGCCTATTTGGATAATAAGAAAGAGTCCTACCCAAACTAAAACTAACCATCTTCTTTAACACTCCTGTAAATTTTTCTGTTTATCCTCCAGTCACAGCTCTTATCTCTATACTGTAGTCTTAGAAATAGCGAAGAATACAAACTTCTCCTGCTGTTTCCTCAGCTGCTATCAACCAGTGCAGTTCAGCTGAGGTCAATGCTGCCCCTTTACTCTAGTTTTGGATTCAACCCCTTAATCATCGCACATTAAAAAAATGCTTCAGACGAAAACAGCCCTGTGTAAATAGACACTATATGCTTATGACATTGAACATAATACAGGCTTTTACAGGCTTGCTTGTTTTTTTAATTTAAGCCTTAAGAGACTACAGAAATACAAACTACTCCTATGCATTAGTAAGTCACCTACGCGCAACCACTGAACTACATGGCTACCCTTAACGTTGTTGGGTAAATCAAAATTTGTAGTGGCCTGTCAACATTAATGGGGAACGATCTATACTGCTGTATTACCATGCAGCAAGTGGAGCGTGACAGAACAACTATTACGATACAAAAGGTCTACCTTTCTGCCTATAGACAGCAGATACAAGGTGTATGTGCAGTATTTTGAACACTGCCATATGAAGACTTGCTTCTTGAAGCACCACAAAGCAGACACAAGATGTTTGCTGGCTCTAAAATAATTATAAAATATATATAAATAAAAAAATATATATTATATATAAATAAAAATCAGATAATTCACAATTTTGTTTTGTGATAAATACCCTTATAACAAGGGACCAGCATTTGTCTTAAATTATCATACACAGAGCATGCTCAGTGATTTAATACAAGTTCTATACTCATTTTTATGCAAAAGTCTCCAGAATATCACCTTATTATGAAATTCAAGTGACCTATGCCAAAAATGCTGCAGCTATCAACCACTGCCAGAAAGCAATTTTGTCACCTTTTTTCCCTACGCATCAGTTAAGGTTTATAGTATGGTTTGCACGTGCAAAGCACATTGTACATATCAATGATTATCAAATCCACGCAAATGTCTTACGCTGGTTTAATCTTGTCCCATTACAAAAGTACTATTTCCACACCACCAAGTATATCTAATGGTTTCCTGACTTCACAACATGAACACAGCCTGATTCAGAGGCAAAGCATTTTTGTTTGTGCTATCTCCAAGCAACAAAACCTATCACTCATTTTTCCCCACTAAACATAATTCCACAGCTAAAGATTTATATTCTAAAAGAGCAAACGATGCAGTTTTTAACTGAATGTAGTGAGCGCAGCTGTAGACGTACCTGAAACAGATGAGCAAGGCTCCCGCATTGCTGCACTCTGTCGGCTTCTGTGCTCTGAAAACCTAACCATAGCAGCTTATTTTAAGAACTTCACTTGTACTTTTAATATACAAATCCACTCTCTTTAAGAGCTAACCATTATCAGCATATCTATAAATCTGAACCAGGTCTTGAGGACTTCACAATATTATTTTTATTTTAAATATTTATTTCACATTATAAATTATTATAGTATACTTAATAATAATTTAATATTATATTTATAATTATTACTATATTTATATTATTTTTATTATGTTTTTAAAATATTTTTTATATTTATTTTTTTAAAGGAACCAAGACTGTTCTTGTCACTTGTTACATAAAGATCACCACATACGCAAGTAAACAATACTGCTTTTTTTTCCAAGCCTTGTTCCAAGACACAGGAGGAGGAAAAGCCCTCCCTCCACTGATCTCAATCTTTTATCTGTGAGAATTTCTGCACTATACACGAGCTGATAAGCTTTATAAGAAAGTTGCTACGTTAAAAAGCCTCACAACATCTACCAAGCTAGAGGACTCTAGGAAATTTGAGATGCAGAGTCACAGAAAAGCAGTCCTACCTTTGCCAAAATGATACTCTCTAAATTTTTCTTATAAAAAGTTACGCACCACAGGACTTCAAGTTTGTAATTCATCCCCACAGTGGTGCGAAGGTTACCAAACCACTTGCTTCTTTCTCCAAAAAATGCTAGGCTGGGTGAATACAAAGCTAAATTCTAATGAACTGCCACACTCCAGTGCCTCTCGGCTAACTATGCTTAGCACTATTTAATTCCACGCAGCTTTGCACGTGTGACTCCTACGTGAAGCGGATGGGCATTAACAGCGACAGGTCATGCCGTCGGCAGCCGCTACTGCTGGGCTGCCGCAGCCCGCTTTGCAAGCCGCCGGCCCACACGGAGCCGATTTCCTTGCAGCCCGGCAGCAGGAAAGGAATCTGGGTGTAGCTGCGCAGCCACGCATTGTTCGAGCTTCCACTGAGTTAGCGAGTCGCCCAGGGGTCAGGGCCCTCGCTGCGTCCCACCAGCTGGGCACTGCTGCTCCGTCGTGTTTGATTCACCTCCGCGGCTCCAGGCAGAGGGACACGGGAAGCGCGTAACGCCAGGGAAGGCAGGCAGGGGTCTGTAACAGTCATTTTCTCTGCGTTGCTCTCGAGGAGACTTTTAGAAGGCGTCTGAGAGAAGCCTGGGAAATTCGTCCCAGGGGGAAAAAGTGGTAATTTTGAGACACGAACTAACTCACAGTAGCCACAAGGGACAATGTGGAGCACATGCTAATAAACTTTTCACTGTGTTAATTTAGACTGCTAAGGCTTCCTTTAAGCAAATTATCTATAAAAGGTCTCAGTGTAAATTAACCGTATGGTTTTAGGTACTGGACTGCACCTCAGGGTACCTGGACCCATTTCTCAATGTGAGAACAAAGAATCAATATGAACTCAGGCAAAGTGTCATTTTGTTAAATATATGAAACAAAATATTCTGCAAGGGAGCAAGACAAAATGCTTGCCAGAAATTCTGTATGGAACTTTCTGGAATCTCATCTAAGTTTGGCACAAAAAGACAGGTTACCAGTCTTATAGTTTGGCCCTTTATTAAAAAAAATAAATACTCCTTAAAATAAGTGCAGCTGGCTTTTCATGGGTCATTAGGCACCTTGGCAATAGTACCAAACAAATTCAAGTTCATGGAGGTGACCAGACTTTGGAAGCTCCTGTTACAGTGGAGGGACCCTTCAAACACCAGAGGAACAGGCTGACAGGAACCTCATGGAATCCAACAAACGCAAAGTCCTGCCCCAGGGATGGAATAACCCCATGCAGCACATCCAGCCTGCGCAGCAGCTCTGCAGAAAGGATCTGGGAACCATGGCGGACATCAAGGTGAACTGAGTTAGCTGCATGCCTTTAGAGCAATGAGGTTTACCCACGTATGAGCTACACTAGCAAGAGCATCAGAAGCAGGTCAAAGGAAGCAGTCATTTCCCTCACACCAGGTCCTGGTGAGGCCACACCTGCAGTACTCCATCTAATTTTGACCACCCCCGTACTAGATGGATACTGAAAAACTGGAGAGAGTCCAGCAGAGCCTGCACTAACAAGCTGAGGGCATGAAGCACACAACACATGCAGAAAAGCTGAGGGAACCGTGGGTGTTCAGCCTGGAAAAGAGAATACCCAAGGGACCTAACTGGTGTCTTCGCTCACTTGAATAAAAGCTAGAGAGAACACAAGAGCCAGATTTCTTCTTGGAAAGGCCAGCGAAAGGACAAGGTGCAACAGACATGCTGCAACACAGGGGATTGTGAATCTCCAGCTTGGAAAAGTGAACTTCACGAGAGTAGTCAAGCACCAGAACGGGGCCAGCCATGCAGTTCCATGCGTAGCGACAGCCAAAGCTCAGCCACGCAAAGTCTTGTGCAACCTGATCCAACTTATGTTGTACTTATGTTAACACAATATGGAAATATTTTTGCTGTTGTTCTTACCTCAATTTAAGACGCACGATTATAAGAACATGAGCAAGTACCCCTGCTCTAAGTGTATAGGTCAGCTTCAGTTACACTTCAGCTCTCTTCACAGAGAAAAACCTTTTGAAAAAAACTTTGATTTCACCAGCCATTAAGTGAACTTTACTGTCATCTTCTGAGTAGTCTTTTGAAGTCATGGGGCTTGGGGAGATCAGCAATGAGACATACCAATAAAAGTTACAGATTGGGCCTGCATCCACATAGTAACTCTTCCGTACATTCTACCTCCGTGCTTTGGAAATACAGGTGGGCAGCCCGTCTGAGCTCGGGAACTTCCAGAGCTTCAGGTCTGAACAGCATTACTCCACATATCAAGAGAAAACAGGCAGTGTTAAAAACAAGGGGTTTTGCCCTTAAAAATAAAAAAAAAAAGACTGCAGGAGATGAGTGAATAGCACAAAATGACCTTGACACCTCACCAAGAAAATGGCAGTCAGAAATAAACGAGCTTGGGAAGAAGAATGGGTTTAGCCATTCCCTAGAGTGCATCCTGAGCAACTGCACTGTGTACCATCAGCGGAACGAGAGTGAACGCTGCAGAGATAAGGGAGAATTGAATTTTCTGTAGCTCAGCTTTAGAGTATAACTTCCAAGTTTCATCTACAATAAACTGTACTGGGATCTGTTTATAGCGCATTGACACAAAATGTTAATATGCACAAGCTCATTTTTGGCATGCGCTTAAGTCTACTGACGATGTTTTTTTCTTAGAGCTGTTTTTGCATTAGCCAACTAAAGTTCCTACAGAGATGTCCATAAAAAATCATGAAGCAAAAGAATCAAAATCTTTGATTACAGATTGGTTTTTTGACAAATGGCTATTGGCCTCTGCCACCACATACAACCCTACCTGGACCAATGTGAGCATTATAGGAATTTTAGTATTCCAGCCCTCCCGACAGAAAGGCCATACAGACATACCCAGTCAGAGTAAATTCAGAAAGATTCCCATTCTCCCCTGTAAAAGTACATAAATACATTGGCAAATAGCTTTTGAGACTCATGTTCAAGAGCTGTAGCTAATTTGTTACCTGCCAAAGTTACCACATCATGTAACCAGCTCACAGTGCAGGTGGTAACACAGGCAAATGGCCAGGGATACAACCGTCCTAGTTAGCTTTTCACTATACGCTTTCACTGGGCATTTGTGATGACAGGAGGTTGATTGATTTTTGACAGTAACTACTTCCTCAATTTATTAATATAAGTAGCAAAACACCCAAAAAACCCCAAACTACCCACAAATTGGTAGCTGAAAACAGATGTAAGGCTTGAGTCAAGGCAAAACATGACTAAAACACAGGCCTGAAGTTGTTCTCTTCGTTTCCATAAACACATCTAAAGCACTTATTAATTATGAAGATAATTTTGTCTAGCTTTTGAAAGAGACCATGTTAAGCCTGTTTTTAATGGGGGGGGGATCACATTTTTTCAATCTGCTAAAACAATGTTTCATTTAAGACTAAGGGCAGACTAAACACATCACAGATTATCACATAGATTTGAAAGCAGCAAAGACAGAAATAGGTAGTTTAACTACATTTCCTTTTTCTCAGTAGAACTGTCAAACGCTTTAACTCACAGTTCCTCTACCCACCAGCTGGGATCAGTTTGCTCATTGATGTCTGATCAAATTTCTATTTTTCATGGGACCTATTTGCTGCCACATGTTCAGCTTTTACATTTGCATTCTTCTGTTGCAACTAAGGTTTTCTCTTTTCTAAGAGAGAGAAGAATTAACATCCAAAGGCCATCCCAAATCTCCCTGACTTCTCTATTTTTACATCTATACTTAGCTATCTAAAAACTGGACGAAGAGCCAACTATTGCAAGGACTGCATTCCAAGATGTAAAAATGATACATACCTATATTAATTTGCTTCTTATGACTTAAGAGTTATGCAAGTACTGTCCTAGGATTTTCAAAAGCTCATAAACATTGACACGAATGGCAGCTAGAAGGATAGGCACCTTTTGAACATCCCATTGTGTGGCTATCTGCATCTTTAGCTAATCACATAACTTGAAATAGTAGTCCCCATGCACTCAGAATAAACCTTTGTGAAACCTCAAATATACCACCGGATGCTATCAGTAATTCTTCAAAGTTTTATTCTGGTTTTGGGCTGCCTTCTGAAGTGGTCTCCCTAACAAGCACAAGATCCTGCTCGACCGAGGTGCGCTGATGCGGGTGCAGGCTGTGCGCGGCAGGAAGCAGCAGCTGTCAGCCATCCCCTGGGCAAGGACCAGCACCTCCGCAGTCCAGAGACCGTCTTCCCCAACTTTAAAAGGCAGCCTAAGGGCAACAGTCCTATGACTGTACCTTGCCATTCATGTACTGGCTGGAGATGGGAAAATCATGTATCTCTGCTAGGTCCAACTTGCAACAACCGTTTGGCTGAGAACCCATACCGTACCGCATCCCATGTATTCTGTTTTTCTGTTCCAGTCCTTGCTAGGGCCTCGAGAAGTAAGTTTAGTTTCCATCCCACAATTCTGAACGCCATTTGAGATCCGTTGTTGTTCCTCAATCTGGAGGTGCTTTCCCCATCAAAAAATTAAAGCTACTATTTCAGTAACCATGCTACACACTCAGCAGAAAGGCAGTATAAACAGCCAAAGCATATTTCACACCACTCTTTTCAACTTCTCTCTTATTCCTGGTATTACCAGGTGCTGCCAATACCATCTCACAATCATGTGAGGCTTGTAACAGAACGTTTTCACCTGTGCACACTATCTTTCTCTCATTCCCTTCATAACTCAGCTACAGCTAAGTCTTTACATCTCATCCTTCAGAATACTGACGGAGAATAGCAGATTATTTCAACAGTCAAAATTCTCATAAGCAGCCTGTACCCCCTCCACTGAGCCCCACTGACTTTCCTGAAATTCACTATACCTCTTTTAGGTCCTATTTAAGTTTCATGGTAGAAGTACTCCAGTAATCACGCCTTCAGTTGCTCTCCAATCCTGGCTGAAAATGTGCAAATTCCTCTTTAACTCTACCCAGTTTTAGTAACTCACACTGATGTTACCAGTCAGGGTGATGACAACACTTTAATTCACTTAACAGCCTCTTTCACAGTAACTGATGTTTTATCTGTGCTGTTTTTTGGGTTTGATTGATTGATTGGTATTTTTTTTTGTAAACAGAGCAGGCTTTTCCCACCTCGCACACAAACCAGCCGTCCCTTCGGATCAGCTCCTGTTGAGGGGCACACCAGCACGGACAGTGTTCTCAGCCTTTGTCGTGTTTTCACACGGCTGAGCCCAACAGCGTGCCGGTGGAGAATTAAGATTCCCAGAAATCTCATCTTAAGGAAAATCATGTTTGGAACCTGCTGGTACTGGTAACATATAGCTAGCTACTGTAGTTATTAACTAACCAGATGTAAGTCTCTCATATTGCAATGCAAAATATGAAACAATTCATTAGTATATACCAAATGTTCAATTCTACCAGGATAATCAGATAACAAAACATGTCATAAAACTATAAGCAAAGCACCCCTGTTTTGAATTTTTCACAATTCCACAATCACTGCCAGCACGATCAGTTCTGCTACCCAGGACAGAAAACTTATTTTCTAGTTTCAGTCTTTTTAGATCTAGATCTCAGCATCTAATTAAAAACAAGAAAAATTTAGGCAAGCTTTTTAGCAAGGCCTTGTGCTAAGCAATTATCTTTTTAATGGAAAATTTTCAGCAGGGATCCCTTGTCTGTGGACTAGTCCTGTGAGTACTACAAATGCCTCCTGATACCATGCGTGTCTAATTAGATGACTGTGGGTCCTGTTCAGAAACATCCCCAGCCCGCATATGTGCAAATTGCTTTTTGTATGTAAACAACTGTTTCACGAAATTCATTAAACCCTTTCATTAAAACCTTGTCACCCTGCATGTTCTAAGAGGAAATGTTCAGACCGTACTTGAGAAAGGTGTATCAGAAAGTCCCAGCCTCGCACAATTTTAAAAGTGCACAAAAGCAGAGGAACATGTTTTGAATGTCTGCTTTCTCATGAAAGAAGGAATTTAGCAAATGCAGAGGAAGGCCACAAGGCACCAGAAGCAAGATTAGCAGCCATGCTAAGATAGGTATGCTTATTATTTCATAATTTGCTTTTTTTTCCAGAGTAAATACTGAATCAGAGAAAAGGTATTAAATTCCAAGTACTACACAAACTCTACAGCGTCACCTGACTGTCTCAATAACGGAATAATTTACACTTATTATAGCAATTTCCAGGCTTTCTTGTTTCTTGGCATACAGTCACTTCACCAGACATTTTCCGTAGGCCAGCGTCGGCCAACGGCGCAGCGCTTCGACACGCCGGCCAGCGAGAGGTGAGCTGTCGGGAGGGCAGCAAGGCACTGCTCCTGCCTTGCCTGCAGCCGGCACGGCTCGCCAGCACAGTTCCTAGGCGGATTATCCCCCTGCAAAGGCATGGCAGCCCCAGCGGATCTCAGTGCTCTGACTGCAGGCATCTCCGCTGAAAATCCGTCCTCCCTTCCCCAGGACAGTTACAGAAAGGGTCCTGCACCTGGGGAGGAAAAACCCCATGCATCAGTACAGGCTTGGGGTGGACCTGCTGGAGAGCAGCTCTGCGGAGAGGGACCTGGGTGTCCTGGTGGACGACAGGTTGACCGTGAGCCAGCAGTGTGCCCTGGCTGCCAAG
>Ga0065711_1050464_pt1 | contig 10820 bp, 5 predicted proteins | sample Hoacrofraction12_FD_59098 | JGI IMG/M metagenome (GOLD analysis project Ga0065711, IMG submission 59098) | Hoatzin crop microbial communities from Cojedes, Venezuela - Epithelial fraction 12 v2 (version 2) | ecosystem: Host-associated > Birds > Digestive system > Esophagus > Crop | place... | reverse complement strand
TTCCCTTCCCTTCCCTTCCCTTCCCTTCCCTTCCCTTGTTTACTGCAACATGAAGATTGCACTCAGTACTTCACAGCCTGAGTGATTCTACTCTGGAGGGCAGCTGGCCAAACAGTGCAGAAAGATAAAGAAATGTTCAGGGAAATCATCACAGAATTAAACCCTGTTTCTAATTTCTTTTAAAAATGGTTTATTAAACAACTGTTAAGTCACTCTCCTGTACTAAGGTCTTCCCTGTCATTCTCTGCATTTGTATTTCCTCTGGCTTACAAGAGTTAAGTCATTCTTTGGAGCAAAAACAGGAATTGTACTTCCCAAAGGACCTGGCACACCACCACCGTAAACACCTTTGACCATACAAGTTTTAGCTACAGTGTAATCTCTCATGCACTCTAGTCTGTAAATCTTGCCATCCTGTCCCACAGGCTCTTTCTCTTAACTGTTATGTTAAAGCATCAGAAAAAATGGGGTGGGTGTGATGAAAAAAAATTCCCATTAAAAAATATACTCTGGAACACCATTTCAGCAGCTGTCAAACAGCAGAATCAATAGAGATTTGATTTAGGGGAAACAGTTCCAAAGGATTAGAGTAGAATATCCCAGCTTTCCTAAGAACTATTTGGTAATTTGAGAGCTAAAGATGCTACTTTTGCAATCCAGAGGACCAGTATCACTGTTACACTTTAGCTTCTATGTTTCCTTCTGTGCTGGTTTTGGCTGGGACAGAGTTAATTTTCTTCATAGTAGCCAGTCTGGGGCTATGTTTTGGATTTGTGCTGAACACAGTGTTGATAATACAGGGATGTTTTTATTATTGCTGAGCAGCGCTCACACAGAGTCAGGGCCTTTTCTGCTTCTCACCCCGCCCCATCAGCGAGTAGGCTGGAGGTGCAGAAGAAGCTGGGAGGGGACACAGCCGGTACAGCTGACCCCAACTGACCAAAGGGATATTCCATGCCGTATGGCATCGTGCTCAGCATATAAAGCAGGGAGGGGAGAAGAAGCAACAGGGAGGCATTTGGAGTGATGGCTTTTGTCTTCCCAAGTAACCGTTACATGTGATGGAGCCCTGCTCTCCTGGAGATGGCTGTACTGCTGCCTGCCCACTGGAAGCAGTGAATGAATTCCTTGTTTTACCTATTAAACTGTCTTTATCCCAAACCATAAGTTTTCTCACTTTTACTCTTCTGATTCTCTCCCCCATCTCACCGCGATCAAGTGAGGGAGGGAGCGAGCAGCTGTGTGGGGCTTAGTTACTGGCTGGGGTTAAACCACGACACTGTCACAGTAGTTTCACGGGCTCCAGAATACAATGGACAGGCCACCGCAGTCACTGAAAAACACTGAACCCATTCATACAAGGTGCTGGAAACTAAATGACTAATCAGCCACCAAGCAGAATGTTTCAGAGGAGTCTGTACCAGTGAACCTGAATACTGATGCTGCCAAACTGTACACATACTGTTCTTTTACATCTGTATACAGTTCTCAGCCTGTAAGAAGAGTGGATAATCGATCATATCAGATACATTTCTGATGAAACATTCTAAAAAAGCAATTGTACACCAGTGGAGTCAGCAGAATGGGAATATAAAATAGCTCTGTGTTCCATTTGCTTCTTTCCTTCTAGTTATTTTTAAAATTAAAGTAATATTTCTCCCCATAGTCCAGGTAGTTTCATCTCACGTTCCACAAATCTCTACTCATATGTTGCTTTTGTGCTTCTCAGATTCACTTTGTTTACTCTCGCAAAACTCCTGTTGGTACAGCCGGAACTTAAACTCACACAGTGACTACAAGCTTAAGTTCAAGATTAGCAAGATCATTTCACTGACATTACTGAAAAATAAAAACCCCGCTGCTCCTGCAAATTCTCTCCTTTCCATGGAGTTAAGGCAGCAGAGAACACTTCAGTATTATCCTCAAAGCGAGAAAGCAAAGGATGCTGACCACTAAAAGGCTGGGTGTGGATGCAGTAGGGAACCGGCAAATCCACCCAATCAAAAAATTCAAGGTTTTGACAATTCCATCCCTCATTTATTTCAATTTTCCCAAAGGTCTCATCCCATATACCATTACATTATGAGCATTTGCTTATATTTCAATACCTTGATTAATTAATGAGCATCTCATGAAGCTGGGACATAACGTAAAGACAGGGTACTGAGCATGCTTCCATCCTAAAACTTGCCCACTCTTACATGAAGTTAGAAACCCGACAGTGTCTGAATTTGGAACATTCTACTGCAGCAGTTCTGGAAAAACACTAAAAGCAAAGGTTCTGTTCATCCTTTTCTGAGAAAGCCTTACAGTTAACTAAAATCCCTCTGGACTAATACCTATATCATAGGTATAGATTATAACAGAGATACATTTACACAACATCCACAAAACATACCCACTAACTTACCTATAATTACATGAGCTCCCTAATACTATACCACAGGTGCAGAAGCAATGACTGGGAACACAGAATCAAAGACATTATGGAAATACAATAATTACAAACAAGAATCAAAATATTACTTAACATTTCATCTTTTCTTCTGATCCAGAATAAAAGGGATCAAACTCTATCCCTTCGAATACACATGTACAGGCACATGCAGACAATTTTCCTTGCCTGTCGATAATAGAGAGATATGTCTCAAGAAGGGCCCTTCAGTACCCTGACAGCTTTGACAGCCACTGTCACTATAGCTTACCGAAAAGATGACATAGCATGATACCAGTATGTTAAAATCCCTTTCCCACTTCTGCCCTTTCCTTAACATTTCTTATCATTTGCTGCCAACACTCCTTTGGATTGTAGGATTATCACTGACACACAAAATTTCAGAGTAAAATTTATAATAAATTAAAGACCTCGCTCTCTTCTGTCATCAATTAATTCAGAGAAGCATAAGTTTAATAGAAGCACAAAATTCACTAAAGGTCACATCCACTGCCCAAAGAAGTCAAAACTATATTTCCAGTGAATTAAAATCTGATGAGTCTGGATGAAAACCTAAAATTGTAATAGGAAACATATTTCATTAAGACACCACTTAAAAAGATCATCACTCACTTCCAGAATTAATTTGAAAGGTCTTTATTTTCAAATAAACTTTATGGTACAACTAGTTTTACTAGTAAGTTGGATGGTCCCTTTGAGAGATTTTGCCTTGCATCTTACCCGAGAGTGAAGCTGCAATGACAGAAGCTACAGAGAAACCACAAGCTGGACAGATTTGCATTTAGAGAAGCTAGGAAAGTGCTAACAAGGAAAACAGTACTTTTCACAGGTTCAAAGCAGAGCATTTCTGGTTTTGGTTTTAAGTCTCGTCTGATCAGAACTGATCTTTTAATTCCACCTTAATTCTACCCCTAGCCCTGCCTTTTTTCAGCTGAATGTAAATGAAGACCAAAGGATCCACATTTGAGGGCCTGTGCGTACCTTTAGTGAAAATGAATAAACACGTATTAAGAAGTCACAAAACCTGCTTAATTTTGGGCCCATTAATATCTTCTTTATCTCCATAGCAAATCAAGCTATATGTGAGTTGAAACAAGAACCACTGTCTACATCATCTCACAGGCTGTTTTGATGAAAACACCTCCAGCAGGGTTAGCTACGAACTTTTCAGTCCAAGCCTGAAAACGACAAACTGCTGACTTTTTAGGGACATGTATAAAACACATTAACACAACCAAAATATAGACACAGATACCTAACTGTTAGCCCAGAAAAGAAAGCAGCACTCAGAAGCTGACCAGGTGTAGCTGGAAAGGTAAGAGCATCTCTGTTGGCATCAACTACATCACACACCTCAGTTGCACAATATACTTGGGCATTAAGTTGCACCAAAATTTTATTTGATGGAGAAGATGTAGTAGGAACAAGATCTACTTTCTAGTCCACATATGACACTAAAGCCAGTCTGTCACACAGACACTTCGGTGATGAACACTTCCCTCATAAAACAATTTGTAGGATCTGGTCATTAAAAGACTACACTGAGATGCAGAAACCTGGATTTCAACTCACAGGTACGTGACAGACTTCCTCGGCAAGTCTCAGTTGTCATTTAATCCCTTTGTGATCAACATATTCAGTGAAGTTTATTATTATTTTCTTTATAATATCTGTTTGAAATAAAAACATTTATGCATTTGTCAAATCTAGCAAAACAGGGCTTGAATCACATTTCATGCCCCACAGTGCCACTGTAGTACTGAGTTCTGACACCAGTTCTTCACCATGGGAAGTCAGCTTGGAAAGGAAACTGTGGCTAAAAAAATACATGTCCAAGTGTCCTTCTGTAAAACCAGTTAAAAGCTAGCTGCCGTATCAATAAGCAAGGGATATTCTCAGGTCTGCGGAACAATTCCCTGATACAATCCATCCCTGCAGCCAAACAATGTAAAATTCACAATGAATTCACCATGTACAGACTGTAATTCACCAAGTGCTGCAAGAATGGCAGTTCTGTAAGACCTGAAGGCCTGAAGTCCATCATGCAATACAGCAGTCATCAAGCAACAAGACAACAAACTAATATGCAGTGAGAAAAGTACAGAATTCCAACCAGCTGTCCAAAAAGCATTGTTTCCTCCCTGGCACATCACAGTGCAGAAGATTATAGCATGAGAAGATGTTAATTCTCCAAAACCGCCATAAAGGCAAAACAAAGAGAATCCTAGTGCTTTGATTCTCCATCAGCTTGGTTCCAGTGACAAGAATTGTATTAATGAAATGCCTTTGATATTCACATTGACATTGCACTAATTTCCACAGGGACAGCCCTTTTCCAGGGATCCTAAGCAGCTGGCTGATTGCAAAACAAGTAGAACCATAAGAAAAGGAAGTGATGAAGTCAGGTTTCCTATGGGTTTGTGTGCCAGTTGGTTTCCAACAAGATGCAAAACTGAACTTAAAATTTCCTTTAAGTTATAATTCTCACACCAGAGCTTTTTCATTTGTTGTCTCTAGCACCTAGCAAAGATTATACTCGTGATGCTGTTTTCTCAGTAGAGCATCAAGAGCACCCCCTCTCCTGCACTGTGGTGGCTGTTGCCTTTCTTGTAAAATTTGTATTAAACTGGCCAACAGGTCCACAGCTGGAAGAGCAAAAAGATGGAAGACAACCAAGGATGGTAAAATTGTTCACAGTAACATAGGTCTTGATCCCTCATCAAGCTAGGTTTAAGATGCCATGAAGTAAACCTGTAGCATTTTTAGCCCAGTAATCTTAACCCTTTTCACAAAGCCTCCAGGGTTTCCAAAGATGGTTCAATAAATCAAGAGACAAATACAAAGCAGAAGTGGAAAATGAACAGCAGGGAGAGATGATGGGGAAGGAGAGACTTCTATATAAGCACAGAATTAGTGCTCTGTACTATTTCTGCCTCCGTGTGTCAACCTTTCTCTCTCTGCCCTCCGCTCCTCTATAGCTACCCACCATGAAATAAGTCTTTTAATTGCTAGGTAACTACAGCCATCTCTCTGGCAGACTGACTGAGAAGGCCAAGCTGGTGTCTAGGGACTACTACAGGCTCTCTGATGACCGTTTTAATTCTGGTCAGAGTAGAGAAGTCAATAAATCATTCGTAGAGAAGTTGTTACTGACCCCAAGCAAGCCCTGGGAGGACAGATGCACTCTCTATTCACTAGGAAATAAAGACTTCTTAATTTTTTTTTTTTGAGTTTCAGATACTGAACAATGAAGGAAAAAAAAAAGAAAAAAAAAAAGAGGTAAAAGAGGTAAGTTCAAGAACGGCAGGAAGAAGTGCAAAGCCCAGCCCTCAGTGACCAAGTGAACATTTATTAAGTTCTGTTGCTTGACAAAGCTAGTACTGACTCACCTAGAGCAGAGCTGCATTGCCAGTATTTCAGGATACTGACTGAAACCTCAAGGCAATAACATACAACCAGTCTTCTTGCACTGTTGTTGTGGGTTTTGTTTTTTCCTGACAATATATGAGTTTCCATTGGTCAAATTAATTTTTTCTTTTTTCCAGATTTAGACAATTTTTTCTTTAGAGTGCCTGAAAATATTTTTAGGTAATTAGCTATGTCATTATTATTTTAATGGAAATGTGCTAATTAAGTAAGGCACCCTCTCAGAGAGTGCAAATAAATACCAGTTCATCTCATGATTCTCTCCCCCAACTGTCTTTATGGTCTTTGGTGACAATGACACCTCCAGCCTGCTTTATATCCACATTTACACCATGGAACTTCACCAATCTCTGCAAGACTGTACTTTTAATGGATGGGACATGTAAGTTTCCAACTTTATTTTCTATTTTTTAATGAGATTTTAAAGAGATTGTTTCCATCAAAACAGGGAATTTATTTGGAATCCCCAAGATGTCAGACAAGCAGGAAATGAAGGACTAATGACCACACAGTTTTAAGCAAACACTGAAGGGAATTTAACCCTGTCCTTTGAGCACAACAGGTTAACACTTCCCCTTTTTTGCATTCAGGCGGCTGAAAATGCACACAACACAGTATGAGCATTTGTTACATACACACTTGCTAAACGAATCTGAAGTTAATGGTCTTCAGAGAATAGGTGGAAATGAGTAATCACCAGGCTGAAAACTCTCAGCACCTTTCATGACAGCATTAGTTGACAAGCAGCAGCTAGCAATTGCCTTCTACAGGCAATTCTGCCTTACCAGGCATACACAATGTACCTGTACAAAATGCTATAGGACAGCACACCTTAAAATCAAGTTGCAGGTATTCTAGTTTTTGCAGCATGTCTAAAACACACTTTTCATCAACAGACTGGCTAGTACAAGTTTCCAATGCCAAGTAAAGTATTCTCAAGATGCTATCATGTTAATGCCATGATGACAAGACACCTTCAAAAGTATCAGTAAGCAGATAAGCAATATTTTGTCACACATGTAAAAACTAACATGTTCTGACATCATTCCATACTTGCACAGCATCTGTTTTAGACGGTTGTCTCTAACCTTCCCTTCAACCAATATGAATTTTAGCACTGGCTTCACTGGAAACAGGAATAAGCCTTTTATGAACAAAGATCCAAAACCACCTTTTTATGATGTAAAAGGAAAAACTGAAGTGAGGAGGATTCTTGGCACACAAGAGTTAGATACAAAGGACAAATGCAGCAGCTAACAGCAGTTATTGCTGTAATCCTACATTGTTTTACTTAAGAGAAAGATGACTTCTCCACTGCACTTGGCATACCTGAAAAAATTACAATGGTGTGTCCAAGTCACAGCAGAGGTAAAGAAAACAAACCTGGCACATACATGTTTTATTATTGCTTCACTTCATTGACTAGCACACCAGAAAATCAATAAGAATCCTATACGAGCACATCCAACATAATAAAATATGTGGCTTACATATATCAAATCCTAACAAGTGTTGCTTGCATGCTCAGTGGAGAAAATCACTTCATAAAACAATCCCAGGAGAGAACTAAAAAACAAAAAAGGGGTCTAAGGAAGGGACAAAACTGAATGATGTATCCAGAGCATAAAGAGATAATAGTAGCAACTCTTCATCAATATACTGGACTTGACAGGCCAATGCTTTTATCCATTATTCTAAATCTTAGTTAACTTCACACCTCTGAAGAGCCATATGCATTTTTGTCTATGCTGGAATCAGTGGACTGAAGTGACTCTTATCTATTTATGTCCCTCTAATCCATTCGATTCCTTACAGAAGCAGCCCATGTTAAACAGAAATCACTACCTGTTTGGGTCTCGATTGTCTTCTCTGTAAGGAGAGGGAGTGCGCTGCATCACAGTTCCTGCTTCAAGAATTGCCTTGGGAAGTATCGCTCCCTGGAGCTGAAAATTTTGCATAAACACTCAATCTAGTCCTAAAGTCCTGCTAGATCAAATCATTCTTGTAAGACACACAAACAGGTCAGCTTCTATTACACAGTTTAGGTTATGGAAATACATGGAATGAAACCTAGAGTTTGCCACAATGATTTTCAGTTATTCTGATTTGCCACACTAGCACTAATTTGCTCATTACCCTCTACAACATGAATTTCAATTTACCTGAAATAGGGATTTCTCTCTTATTTGAAAGTAGATTTTTGACAGTGTTTTTCCATGTTAAAAGTCTAGTATTCCAGCTCAGGATCTGTCTCAAGTGGTTATCTATAATCTCCTCCACATTTATCTTCTTCTGACCTCCAGTAAGCAAGCCAAGATATTAAACGAGAACTGCACCAATTTCAAAAATCACATTACCCCAGGAAAGTTAAAAACCTATTCCTGTAATTACTAAGATTATTGACCAGGAGAGAGTAGACAAGATATATTTTGTTTGTGATTTTAAAATTTGTTTTACTGTTCTGTCTTTCATTCTTCGTTTCATTTGTTTGGCATATTTAGGAACTTCTACGGTGTAGCCAACTACACCACTTTCTTTGGTAGTGTGTATCCTTTCCTAGACATCAGAAAATAATTTAATAAAAAATACTACCAGCATAACTGACACAGAAGACATTTCAGCAAGAAAGACATAATGAAGAAAAACAAAGAAGAAAGAACAGGCCTGAGAATTGTCTTGGTATTGTGGCTTATGTACCTTTCTAAAAGACCTAGCATAAAAGAGAAAAAAAATAGAAAAGAAAAAAAAAAGGTTCTACAGTTAAACTGCCCTTCAGTATCACGTTGTTTTCCTAATCAGTTAAAACACAAATTCAAAGTGAGAGTGCCCCTTTAATGTTCACCTGTTCCAATTTCCTTGATCTTGGCTACTGCCTATTACTCCAGATTGCTTCTACAACATCCATTTATTGAGCTTTCTTTCCACTGCTGTCCCATATGGCCAGAGAGACTTCTAAAATCAATTCTCTGTGCACCTGAATCAATTTCTGAAGCTCACCATGTCAAGGGAGCAACCTTTTTTGAGATTGGAGCCAGTCATATGAGTGTTTAATACATTGCATTAAATTTCTTCTGCAATTCCGTGTCGGGCTTTAAACCTATTGCAGACAGTAGATGTAACACATGCTCGTAAAAACAGAGAGTAGGGTATGAACTTGCATTACAGGTATTATAGCATACATTTGACACAACAGTTCCCCCTCCATTGTGGTAACAACAACGGGATAGTCCCAATTTCTCAGCAAGATCCTGACATTTGGGCATAAATCCTCAAAGCACAAGCCTATGAATTAGTTTTACACCACAGAAACAGGACTTGAACCTCTGATAGTGGTATTTATAAGAACAAAACTAAATGGTTACTTGGATTCAGGGCAAGATTCCAAAGTCCAGAGGATTAACTAATGTATTAAGTAAGATAACCTTGTTTCTCTCACTTAAAAAGGGGGAATGACATGTAATGTATTAATAAAAGAAGTCTAGAGAAACTCACAAAATGCTGCACCTTTGTGAGCGTCTCCTAGGATCTGTACTGGGCATATTCACATGTCACATTCAGGAACTCTGCTCTCCAAGGAGCAGGCTAGCAGAGTCTACTAGTCCCACTCTCACAATTCTCATCTCCACAATAAAAAGAGTAAATGACAATAATTTCGTTTCCTCTCAGAAAAACACTACTTTCAATCTACTCTGCAGATGCTCACTCCCAAATATGCTATTATTCATTCTCTACTTCTCTAAACAGAAGTCATAGATTTGCCACATTTACTATAACACACTCAACAGATCAGAAAACATATCATTTGCCTCTTTCCTAGAGTACTCAATTGTAAGACCCAGCACTCCTTCTGCACTTATTACCACCACAAAAGTGTCATTCCTATATCCAGTTAAGAAAGAAGGTACTCTAAACTCATGAACAGAAACTTTAATTACACAGCAGCCTTGAAATATCGCTCTACTCTACACAGATTTAATCTTCTTAAAGCTGCTGCTCGCTAATAATTTCATGCGGACAAACCAGCAACTTCTTATTACCGTTATGTTGTTTACAAAATAAATTGATGGTCTTTACACATACCAAATTAATCCTGGCTAGTGCTCAAATTTTGGATACCGTTCATAAGTCATACGCCTCAAAACAGTAGTTAACTAAAAACACTTAGGAAAAGAACTGAAAAAGACTTCAGGAAAGTAGACAAAACAAGGTGCTGCATTTACCTATTCCTATTGTTAATTAGTGTAAGCACGCTAGTTCTTCATTTTCAAGAGCTCCAAGTACTCTTTCCCACTGACAAATAAATGAACAGTCCCCATGTCTTAAGTTTTCTTTCAGCTTTTTATGTTAGGTGAATGCATTTAGTTATATACCTGGATTTTGTGTATGCGTCTGCATTAAAACGTACAAATATGTACACACATATTTGTACTTACTCTCTTATCTACACAAAAGAGAGAGAAACAGGGAAAGAGGCACATGGGTATTTCCTTCTTATATGTTTCTAACACCAGGCTCAAATGCAATGAAAACTAAGCTTCTAAAAAATGGCTGGTATGAACGTTACTGTAAAGTTGAAGCCTGCAGAGACTTGGACAAGCTTTGCAGACAAAACTCCAGTGCTCTAAGCAATGTGTCTTAAAACACATCTTTCAATCTATTTCCAAACAATGCCCCATTTTAATGGCGAAACACACTATATTGCTCTACCTTAAACACTGCAAAATATAAACCCCCCTTCAAGTCACAGAATCATAGAATGGTTTGGGTTGGAAGGGACCTTATAGATCACCTAGTTCCAACCCCCCTGCCAGGGGCAGGGACACCTTCCATTAGACCAGGTTGCTCAAAGCCCCATCCAACCTGGTCTTGAACACTGCAAGGGAGGGGGCAGGCACAGCTTCTCTGGGCAGCATGTGCCAGTGCCTCACCACCCTCAGAG
>Ga0065711_1050463_pt1 | contig 10820 bp, 7 predicted proteins | sample Hoacrofraction12_FD_59098 | JGI IMG/M metagenome (GOLD analysis project Ga0065711, IMG submission 59098) | Hoatzin crop microbial communities from Cojedes, Venezuela - Epithelial fraction 12 v2 (version 2) | ecosystem: Host-associated > Birds > Digestive system > Esophagus > Crop | place... | reverse complement strand
AGCCTTCTCTTCTTCAGGCTGAACAAGCCCAGTTCCCTCAACCTCTCCTCGTAGGGGAGATGCTCCAGTCCCCTCATCATCCTTGTAGCCCTCCGCTGGACTCTCTCCAGCAGCTCCTCCTCTTTCTTGAGGTGGGGAGCCCAGAACTGGACAGAGTACTGCAGATGGGGCCTCACTAGGGCAGTGTGGAGGGGAAGGAGAACCTCCCTCGACCTGCTGGTCACACTGCTCTTAATGCACCCCAGGATCCCATTGGCCTTCTTGGCAGTCAGGGCACACTGCTGGCTCATGGTCAACCTGTCATCCACCAGGACACCCAGGTCCCTCTCTGCAGAGGTGCTCTCAATCAGGTCAGGCCCCAAGCCTGTACTGGTGCATGGGGTTGTTTTTCCCCAGGTGCAGGACCCTGCACTTGCGCTTGTTGAACGTCATCAGGTTCCTCTGTGCCCAACTCTCCACTCTGTCTAGGTCTCACCAAATTGCAGCACAGCCTGCTGGTGTATCCACCACACCTCCCAGTTTGGTGTCATCAGCGAACTTGCCGAGGGTACAGTCTTACTCTTCATCCAGGCCATTGATGAAGAAGTTGAACAAGTTTTTCCTCTGTGTAAAAGCTTAAACTTCTTCCACAAAGGTTTAAAAATATGGCATCCACTATTTATTGCCATTGCAAACTTTCAGTGCAGTTATCACTGCTTTCTGTGGCACTCACCAAAACGGGGAGCATCACAAACACTAATGAATTTACTTTGAAGTATCTGAGTTAGGTAGATAAATATCTTAATTTTATATTATAAAGAGACTATTTGCCTCAATACATCAAATATCACTAGTAGAGTGTGGCAAACCCAAAAGCAGAATCTAGGTCATCGGCTTCCCTATATGCTCTCTAAAGTAAAAGATAATGAAGAAAAAGCACAAGAAACTACAGAAAAAGAAAAGATCAATACTGAAGAGCTTTTAAAAGCTTAAGAATAAATTCAAATCTGACCCAAGCTAATGAAGCTGAAAGGAGCTGTACCCATTTTTCTCATTTTTTCAGTATTTGTACTTGTTCTGGTCTCCACAGCTACTAGCTTTGCAGATGAAATACGAGTGGTGTTCTGTGTTCTTACAGAATATCTGTGTTTTCCTCTGTCCTGACTTCTTTCATAATATGCCTCTCTTTTTCAGTAAGCCATATAGCTTTTGCTTCATTATTGGCTAAATGGAATTTTGGAATATTTCGGCTTGTGGAATATTCTGCCTATGGGATAAGCCTATTGGTTAGAATCCTTGTAGATTGTTCTTTGAGGAACAGAAACAAGTCAATGGTTTCCAAAACACAATAAATGTCTTTAATAATTCCTTGCATACAAGAGGGACACTACAAAAATGTCATTCATCTCACCTGCTTTAAAAGGCAAAGGAAAAAATTACTAACATTGGAAAATGACTCTGATATGTTAATTCACAGACTCATTTTAGGGGCATTTGATTCTGTCTCCAGAGCTTCAAACCAGGGGCCAGGGGGGCTGGGATACTATAGTGTGGGGAGAAGACCTGATACTAATCTATATGTACTTCTTATCACAATAAAGCCAGGATAGTGAGAAAAAGGGGATGTTACCTCTGCTAAAGTGAATTTGTGCTGTCCATTCTTGTCTCTTATTTATGATTAATTTTGAACAGCTCTTTAGTGATGCTGTACAGTGCCTCACTACAGCGGAAATGCTCTGTGATCTTACAGTGCAACATGATGGAGCATGTTTTCTCTACTATACAGTATCATTGCACAGAAATGCAGAAATAGACGTACTTAGATGAGGGAGGACCTACTTGTCTAGCAGTACTGAAGAGAAATTACATAAGAGTTTTTAGACCAAGGACAATAGTGTCTCAAGCAAACCAAGAATATATAATTCATACAGTTAAACCAGGAAAAAGTTTTCAGCAGTAGTTGAATTTTCTTCCCCTTAAATGTAACACCTCTCTTCTGGTGATACACTGTTATACAGGCATCTGTCAGTTGTGAAGCACTAAGGTATATTCATATTAATAAGAGTTTTCTTTTTCTCACCTATACATATATATATGCATGTGGTTTTTTTAGATTTCAAATTAGAACTCAGTCAGACCTCAGCTGGGCAGTCCTGAAAAATCTGTACATCAGGTTGCATGCTGACTGGTAGACCTAAACCCAACACTGCAGGTAATATATTTCCATGATTCTGCTTAGAGTTTAAATGCTATAGAAACTATGAAAGGTCAGGAATGAAGTTGTGCCAGAGAATCTAAATGTAGAAAGGGGAGCTAATGCTCTGTATCATTTCAAGGCAAGCAGTAGCTGGCAGCATTTTTGAATTTTCTGAAGAATGGCACATTAAATTGACATTACTAGAAACTGGCCCTGATGAAACTAAATGACTTATAAATGGTTTAATAAAAAATTGTCCTAATGATTCAGGGTCCACAATTTTATTTCAGACATTAAACATCTGAGTTTAATATGACATTAACAGATTTAATGACTTTTTCATTAATACTTTCATCATGTTGGTTTACTAAATTTACAATAAAAATTTAAAAAAAATTTAAAGTCTTTTAAAAGTTTTTATTTAACTGTTGTAAAAGGAATCAGGGTGATAACTGACTGTATGAAAATCAACAGGCAAACTATCTTCAAAAAAAGAAAATAATTTTTCTGTATGGCAAAAGCTGCTATATGAAACCACTAATTTCAAGGTAACATTCTTACCACAGTTTCATCCTCCTTGTATGAACTACCTAAATTCCTAATATATATTATCTAAATCTACCAAATTCCATGTTTCCCCTGTCACAAATCTGTAGGAAGTCCTCATAAATAATCAATGACAGACTATGTCATATAAATACGATTCAGTCTAGCTTTGGGAAAATGAAATAAAAATTCATTTGTGAACATTCTCTGTTGCTTGTAAGAATAAAGCTGTAAGAAATTAATTATTTAACTTCACGCATGCACAGGGAAAAGATTTTATTAGTCATATATAAGATAATGGAACAGTTCTGAATGTTCACAAATATTCAGAAAATAGTGAAAGCTGGTTATTAAACTTCAAAGTTCAAACAGACTAATTTGCATCTTAGATGACAAATAATAAATTGTGTAAGTAAACTGTGTAACTGAAATAAAAAATTTGTTGAAGTAAACTACATAGGAATGAGTGAGTCACAAACAAACATAAGATCTTTTTAGAAAAGCAGAAAAAAAGGCTGACTTTGTCAGGAAGATGGTGCACTGGAACGAGTTCATACAGTTCTGCCTCAGTAATGAGTGGATTTCAATCCCTCCGAGATCTGCAGTGCTCACTACTCTCACTGTCTGACTGGCCGCTCTTGTCACCTACTACAGTGCCAGTGGAGCGACTAATGCGTATAGCTGTAATGAATGTCAAAGCCAGACCCAAGCAAACATAACTCGAGTTAGTATGTGAGTGTTGTTGCCATGATTTGGTACAGGTACAGCTTCATACAGTTCATTGTAAAAAACATCACTAATTTTTGCACATTCAGTAACATTTTGAAAATAGGTGCCTTCAGACAGATACAGTCAATTTTTCCTATATAGATTTTATTCTGTATTCTTGATGTTGTGTAAAACTTTCTGTGGATGTAGGGGGAAAAGGTCAAACAGGTGTGTGTTCTGGTAATCTGCATCAACTTTTTCCTTTTTACAGAACAAGCTAACAGCACCTTGGAGCACAGTTCTAGTTTCTCATTAATTCCCTTCTTTAAATAACATGTTTGCTAGTGATATCAACATTCTGGTCAATGCCGCTGGGCATCCAGCTTCCTTGCAAGAATGTACAAAATGACCTGCAGAACTCCTCACTAACTTTAACAAGGCTTCAAAAGATTATGAAACATGAGGTTCATTATCATTATTGAAAATCCTCTGTTAGGTTTCAGTGTGTTTGAATCAAATTTTAATGAGTAAGAAGAGCCTCTGGATAATCTTAACTCAAAAAAGATACAAATTATGAAGGCTGGCTATAACAAACTAATCACCAGCTGAAAGACTCTCACGTCCTTTCCTTAACAATGTTCATGTGTATTTCATGGATATAACACACATCCACAACAGGTTAAGACTGTACTCAAAAAGCACAAAATGTCATCAAAAAAGATTCCTTTTACTATAATACATTTTCCTTCTATTGTTCTACTTTTATTTTATGTGGCAGCCTGATAGCCAAGTCCCTTTATTTGTTAATTATAATCCTCATTTATCCTGAGCACTATAAATTAAATTTCCTAGTAATGTGAACAGGAGATATATACACCACGGGTGTAAAGCCACCTCAGTTTACTACTGCCTTTGTACAGATAAGTCTGTAACTTAGCAGGGATTCCCATTTTCCCTGCTCAAATGATGCTGTCCACCAAGAGGCCCATGTCCTCTATACAGCCAATAATCTAATCTGATGCTGGGCTAAGAGGGGAGGCTGGAGAATGTAAAATCTCTGTCTGTCTTCAAGAATACCTTCCACCACCCTCTCTTTCTCTGAACCCAGCTTCAGACGATGTCACTTACTTTGCGCAGGGTTCCTCTCATCTTACCACTACCAAACAAAGACAGATATACAGTAAAAAATTTACTGTAACTCTACAGGTTGTCTCATCTGACTGGATTTTGAAAATGAGGAAATAATCCTTAAGATATATTGCTAGATATGTCAGTGATAGTTAAACAGAGTCCTAGACATGTCTGCTGGAGGATAGATAAAGGCATATAGCCACTCCACCTCTTCGTATTAGTAGTTTAGATGTAGATTTTGACAAATACCAAAAGGCCTGTTCAGTGACCATCCTTTACTTGCAAAAGCAGAAATTTAATACTGAAGCAAATGCCTGCCTCAGAAGCTTATTTTCACGTATTACACATAAGACACTGCTGAGTCAGAAGAGCTACAGTTTCTGTTATTCTTCAACTACTTCCATACAGAAGTATACAGTATAAAGATATGTGGTCCCTTTTGCTTTTTTCAGTATCTTTTGCTTCTTCATATGTTTATATCTACATACACAGGCACACAACCGCCCCTCTCAACTGCCAGACGCAGACCAGAGCTCCCTCAAATACATCTGCGCAATGCCAAATGTCTCATCAGCGGTCAGCAAATAACAAATAACATCTAATAATAATTTTAAAATTATTCCTCCCATAACTTCCTTGTGAATCTTGCTTATAATTTTCTCCCATGAGAGAGAGAATAATATTGGATTCAAGAGCTGACATTTAAATTAAAAGATGAATTTTGAAGGGACGGTCTATTATTTTCTATCCAGAGAAGTAAACTTGGTATAACAACATCACTTTGTAGGTTTACTTTATAGTTTAACTAGGGCAAATAATAAATATAATATAATGGGTCCAGGAGAAGTAAACTATCGATATTATGCTGTTATTAAAATCAAAAACTCTTAACAATTTATTCAGTATTCAGAAACTACTTTTAAATTAATTTCACTTAGGATATGGACCTTTGCTGCAATAACCACAATGATTAAAGAATCAGCATAGCATAAGCTAGCTGAGGGAATTAGAACCTGAGCTCACCCTGTAATGGCATGTATCAGCATAACAAGTCTTTGACAACCAAGAGAGGAAAACCAGATGTGGGAAAAAATACACAGATTACTACTATCTCCCAGACCTGCTGCTCCCTATGTTTTGTCTTCCCTGCCACTCATTCAGCAAAATTTTATTTTCTCCATGCCTCTCCTACCAAGTTTCTAGCTCCATTCCCTGGGACAATACATTGTACCAGAAGCTTATCTCGTAGTTCTTTGGGCGGGGAGTCTTCTGTCTTCAGAGACTAAATAGACACAAAAAACCATGAGGCTGAACTTTTCATAAAATACCTTGAGATCCAGGATTGATCCTTCTGCTCTGCAAAAGGAATGCTCTTCTGCAGCTCAGATGGAAGACATATATTCCATACTTATGAGTTTTCCAGAAATAACCCTGCTATTGGTATAGGATGGGATAAGTACTATGCAGATTTCCTTTGGAGTCTTAGGAACACACACACATACACACATGTACATGGACACAATTTCAAGGGCCATTACTCCTACTGCGAAATCAAGCAGTAGAACACACAATCTTAATTCCGCATCTCTCAGTTTCTGCGTTGTAAGAGTCTTGAATCACAACTTAATATGATACTTATTCCACATGATCCCTTCAATTCAATAAGCAGCAGAGCCAAAGGACTGTATTAACACTACACAGATCATGAATAAACTGATATATCTCTGTGCATGTTGGATTTTCCCTACATATACGCACCACTTTGAACTGCAGCCTTAAGGACGTTTCTGGAGGTATTCTTCATGAACTGACAAAATACAAGTACTTCCAGCTAACTTAATCCAGACCATGTTACCAGACAATATTAACTATATGATATGCAACAGACTAAAAGAAAAAATCCCTAATCAAAGCTTGCAACATGCCTTATGTCTCTCTAGTAGAGCACTAGAAATAGTCATGAGGAATCCACTATTTTCACTGTAAAATATTTCTGTCCAGTTTCTGCTGTGCTTTTGACTCCTGAAAACACAGATAAAGTCTCACACTCTTCATCAGCTTCTGGTGCCTTTCACTGCTTAGGAAAGTTGGATGATTCAAAGGAATTATATGCTGGTTGTAAGGGAAGAAGTCTCACAGAGAAATTTTTGCTGAAAGAGCAACAAAGTCAGGATTGCCTGTTTCACAGTTTGCCCACCTTTTACTTTTGGATATGAAAAGATTTTATTAATTTCATCTAACAAAACAATAAGAGTGCTACTTGGGTCACCCAGCTAGAGGGTGCATTAAGTCCCTCAGTTGGAGATAAACACTGCTAGTGTCAAAGCAATCCCTGACCTTGCCTGTGACATGCCTCAACAAGCACAGAGAAAACTAAACTGAACTAATTGAGTGGTGGGGTTTTTTTAACCTTTTATCCTTCATGTAAGTTCTACTACCTCTTAAATTTACGTGTCTTCTCTAAAATCTTGTCACATAAGAGAAACGATTGATACACACCAGCAACTACAGATGAATACAGTGTTTGTTTATCACTGATGGGGTAGAGGTTTGTTCTAATGTCTATTCAGACGTGCATTTCCTCTGTAACTAATGTTTCACTGAAGACAATCATTTGGAAGACATAATACATAACAAATCAGTAATTTTTACCATGCCATTTTCAATGGTAATGATGTAGTGACTTTGAATCCAATGAATGCCTTGCACAGATGATGCTTATGTAGACTCATAGAATCATAGGTTGGAAAAGACCTCTAAGATCATCAAGTTCAACCATCCACCCAACACCACCATGCCTACTAAACCATATCCTGATGCGCACTAAACCATATGTGGTTCTCTGCAAGTTATGCATTCTTGCAGTTACAATGCAAAGCCAGATGGTTCAATCAATCAAAACCCGGCAGGTGGATCCTGCTCACAAAAATGGGGAGAATGGCAGCATTCTTGACAGCATGGATATTCTATCATCTGCACATCTTGGCTTGAAATTTATCAGAGGAGAGAGTGATCAGAATTACACTTGAAGTCTGCACGCAAGTGGTTTTGGCATTATACCACAGCTACAGCAAAACCAGCCAGGCTGAAGACTTGAATTATGATCTTGCTCTTTCCCCTCCTGCCTTCCACTGCCAACTTTTTCTTAATGTCCTTTCAAAAACCTGGCAGCATAACAGAATTTTTAAAAGTGGAAAGAATGATGTTCAGATTACCTTGGATGTACTTCTTTGGCTGATCCCATCCACAGTGAGCAAGCAGCCAGTAAGTTTGCCCTTGGGGTTCTCAAGCAGGGAAATAGCCTCACATCACCTTATTCTCTTTTCTGTCTTTCTCTATTCTTATTAACAAATTAAGGTGTCGTTTGTCTTTTACTTTTTGTAGTGATTTGGGTTATGAGAAATCAAGATTAGGGAAGGTTTATTTGCTGATTCAACTCAAAATGAGCCCTTGCATTTCAGTACAGGAAGTATCATGAATAGAAATCTAAATACATATGATTTGGAAGTTCTTGTCCACATTTGAAAAACGTAGTCACTGGAAGATTATTCTCTAGAATGTAGAGCTAGCAGATATGTCAAGAGATTATTAGTTCATTACCCTGTCCCAGACCAGGACCAATTATCTGTATTGAACAGAGACTCAATTGTTTTCTTCTATTAAAGAAATAAACAAGAGCTTAAAAGAACAAGAACTAGGACAGGCTGCAGCAGCGCAAAAGCCAGACTCTAAAGTGAGCTGAACTCTACACCACTCTCCTGCTCCCCGGGGCCAGCAGGGGATGTGTTGGCCTTCACCATAACTGAATAAAGTTTACTGGCTGCTCTAATTTCTCGCAGGTGAAGGTTTGGTCTACCCTTCAGGCCCCTGTAAGCATCTCCGGTGTTAGGAAGCGAGTAAGAAGCAAGAGGTCAACTTATCTGGCTTCACAACAGCTGAGAAACAGCTCAGTCCCCTAAAGTCCTGATAAGTTGTTTTGATTTGGTGCAGTTTTTTGCCACTTTTTATGCTTGCATTGCTCCAGCTGTACAAATGGAAGTTGAAAACACAAGATAATGCTGCAAACTATATTATTTCAACAAATTGTTATCAGCAATGTTTTTGACAAGAAACTAATCTTTTCTATGGTCTAGTCTATGTACAGATACTCTTATTTGGTATTGATGCCAGCCACCAACAATAGTACCCCTTACGACAACTGTTAGCCATTTTTGTAAGCTCAGCAGAATCTCTCCTACACTATCTCTTCACTGCTGAGGCAAAATACTTATGTTTCAAAACCAGACGAAGAAACATTTGTACAGAAGCTACACTGTAAGGAATATAACTGAGACATCACAATGTATTCATCACTTGGTCTGAAATACAACTTTCTGTTTTTTTCTTCTTCCTTCAGCCTATCTCACAAAGCAACCACAGTGTTTAAACGCTGCTTCTGTTACAGCTGAAGTTAGACGTGACCTGTTAGCCATCCTGATAGAGTAGGAACAATACAATTCATCTCAAGCACCTCAAATCCTCTGGAAGACAAAAGGCAAATAACTGATACTACATTGATAATAAATTTATTATTTTCAAACTTACTTAGTGAAAGAGACAATACCAGAATTATGTATTTCTTAGCTTTTTTTCCATGCTTCAGAAGCATTCACAACTGGCTGAAATTAGGTACCCTGTTTAGATATGCAAGTCAGGAAGCTGGTCTCTCTGGGATCACAGAACAGTGAAAAAAACCCAAGCTTATTAGAAATCAGTGGATAAATTTCTACATCCCCTGGGGATCTTCTGAAATAACCTGAGTACAATCCAAAATTTCAGCATACTTCCTTTCTCATAGATATTTCTCTACAACTAAGAATCCACCCCCTCAAAGAGGGGTTCTATGAAAAAAAACTCTGTTAAATAGCTCCACAGAAACAGTTCTACAGCTAGTAAAAGGCTTTCATATAATTAGCCTCCTTTCTTTCAGAGGATTTATTTTTTGCTGGCAAATACAGTCCGCTGTAATTACTTTCCTCACTTTCTTACACACACAAGATAAGAACACAGAGCAAATCTTGCAATTAGACATGCAGGGGTCTTATCTGTAATAAACTATGTATGGCATGACTAAAACATTTGTTCATAATTTTCTGCAAACAGACTTTGCTATTTATGAAGCCATTGGTTATGCATAACTTTATTGGTAAGTATATTACAGCCTGGTAGGGTTTGAAAAACTATTGTTTTTTTAATTTATATTGTCTATTTGGTACTTTGTGAAGGTGCTTGTGAGTTACATGGTCAGTTATTGTTTCCTCCAAGCTGCAAATAAATCATTAGCTTCTTAACTGCTTATATATATATGCAGCCTTTCCCAGGAACTGAGATGAACAAAGGCCTGTATGCATGAGGGCACAATGAAAAATAAAAAGGAAAAACTGTCTGAATTTGTTTGAAGTAAGCATGTTTGAAAAAATATTCAGGAATACAGTTTTACAGTATTTACTTAGCTTCACACTTTAGCTTGGTTTTTTTCCAAGGACTAATGAGAGATGCATATGTTCCTACAGTATAACACTAAAGACATAAATTCTGCTCTCTTCTAGAAATTATATACTCCTTTTGTCAGCTTAGACTTTGTAACCATTTCAGGTACTGTGACCCAAAATATCTCACTATAGCTCTAAAAGCAGAATGACAGTAAGAAGCATGAATACTTCTGCCCGCAGTAATTTGAAGTAGAGCCTTTGCTTGAACACTTGCTTGTGTAGAATTTCCAAGCTTGGTCTCCAAAAACAGACTTGCCAGCCAACACTGGTCATTTTGTTTCCACCAATAGGTGTGTATACACTAACACATCGGGATGTTCTATCTGAAAATTATGCTTTTGGCTTGAGCTGTCCCTTCAGTATAAACATATTAGCTCCCTAATGTTTATATATCTGCTTGACAACTCTCTAGCCATGAGGATGGAATTCTGCCAACCAAAATTTTCTGTTTCACCCTTAATGTAAAGAGTTGCTTTGAAGTGCTCCAGGTTTATTGAATGAACAAATAACTTGTTTATGGAAAATATTCAGGGAAAATTTCCAAAACCCATCAGTATATAAATTCAGTTTGCCTTCTCTGGAGATATTCAAGACTCGCCTGGACAAGGTCCTCTACAACCTACTGTAGGTGACCCTGCTTCGGCAGGAGGGTTGGACTAGATGACCCACAGAGGTCCCTTCCAACCCCTACCATTCTGTGATTCTGTGATTCAGATTCATACAGTATA
>Ga0065711_1010001_pt1 | contig 10820 bp, 11 predicted proteins | sample Hoacrofraction12_FD_59098 | JGI IMG/M metagenome (GOLD analysis project Ga0065711, IMG submission 59098) | Hoatzin crop microbial communities from Cojedes, Venezuela - Epithelial fraction 12 v2 (version 2) | ecosystem: Host-associated > Birds > Digestive system > Esophagus > Crop | place... | reverse complement strand
TGGCGGGGGGCTCGTTAGTGGGCTGGAGGGGCTGCCGGCCGCCGGTCCGGAACAGCTGCTGCCCCGCTCCCCGCCGCGGGCACCGTGACTTCGCGAAGCCCGGTAGCCGTCTTGCCGCGCCTAATACCGCCTCCCCCCAGACGGTGTTCGGGGAGGGGGGGTGGGGTGGAAGGAGGAGGTGATAAAGCGGCGGTTAATAGCACAGTTACTGCAGGTACTGAGTGCTGGTATTTATTTTAGCAACAGAAACCAGCCTTGATGCGTGTTTGGTGATGTTGGGTTTGGGTTTTTTTTTTTCCTTCCAGACAGCTGTTCAGCTATTAAAATGCAGGGCTGGAAGGAAATTCTGTGTTTCGTTTTCTTTGTCCTGCCTGCCTGAAGGTATCATCGCGTTAGAGCACCAGCAAGTGCGTGTTTTGTCTGTCTTACCCTTGAAAGCTTTGGGAGGTGGAGGTTCTGGAAAGTTTCTACCTGGTTTGGTTCAATGCCTTGTGTTAAAAAGGATTTTTTTTCCTGATATAAATCTTTCTAGAAAACAGATGTCTAATTGATAATAGCTCTGAAGATAACTGTTGCTGTGTTCTGTAACACTGTTGGTGTGTTCAAATGCCATTGTATTCTATGCTTTTTTCTTTTTTTTCAATCTTAACTCTAACTTTCCCCCACCCCCAAGTTGCTAATTTCTGGGCTCTCTGGTAGGTGGAGATCAGCTGGAAATTCTGGTGCACAAAACTGGAATACAATTTTCTCATGCCACTTCAGACTAAACAGTAAAAATGCCTCCTGCATCTCTGTGGAAAATGTTCATGGTAATATGTTCCAGAATGAGTTGCATGTTGTTGTTGTGTTTTTTTTTAAACACTGCATCACACTGTTAATTCATTTGGTTTGAGGTCTTTCATAACCCCAGATGGCTTTCTGTAGGATTGCTGCCAACTCCTCATTCTGTATTTTGTTCTTCAGCATTTGATTTCCCTCTTCTTCCTCTGCTTTCTGTCTTAATAAATTATTCATCTGATTTACTGAAAAAAACATATATTCTAATTCTAGCCTCTCTGGTGGCTGCAGCTCTTCCCAGTTAGGTGCCACCTGCAAGCTTTATAAATATATTCTGTATTTTTAAATCCTTCTGGAGGCTGAGTCTAGCCTGTGGTCAAACTATTAGTTGCTAGCATGCTATTCTTAATCAGATTGGTAAATGAGTAATGGTTTAGTGGTTTTATTGGGGGAGGGAAGGTTGGTTGGCTCAGGGAGGTGGCGTTGAGTACACAGAGGTTAAATCTCAGTTGGAGCTGTGGTGGTAGAAGGCTGTTCTGTGGGACAAGTGTTGACTGAGTGGTGTCTCGACAATTTTTGATCTTGTTAGTGATATGCTAAGTACTGATACTAGGTAGCATGGTCCTGTAGGAAACAAGGTTCTGATGTCTCTTCACCCCTGCTTCACTCTTCCCCTGCCCAGCTGTTTAGTTCTGTTGGTGTTAGCAGAGGAACTGGTGAGTTACAAGTACATGCAGCTAGCTTTTGGTTGTGGGAGTGTGTGCTTAGGAGTAGGTTCTGCAAGTGTAACCATTAGGCAATGCAGAAGCATGCAAAAAGGTAGTGTTAGAGTGGCAGGCTTAAAGAGTGCGAAGCTCCAGGTTGCAAAGCTTCAGGCTAATGTAGTGAGAGAACTGCCAGAGAGAGAGACATGGATACAGTGCAGCCAGACTTGCTGAGAGAGAAAGACAAAATGTTAATACATGAGCAACCCAAGCCAAACTGGAAATCTCAAAGATTTTTAAATCCTTACGACGTTCGTGAAAGCTAGTAGCCAGAAAGTGGGCAGTTCTTTTCTAATTGCAGCATGAATTCACTCTTTATGCTTTCTCTGTTCTTAGGCTTTAGCTTGGCTCAGAAACCATTTGGAGCAACATATGTCTGGAGCAGCATTATCAATGCACTTCAAACTCAAGTGGAAGTGAAAAAACGTCGCCAGAACCTGAAGTGCTATCATGACTGTTTTATTGGTTCGGATGCGGTGGATGTTGTCTTTGCCCATCTTTTACAGAACAAGTACTTTGGGGATGTTGATATTTCTCGTGCTAAAATAGTGCGTGTATGTCAAGCGCTGATGGATTATAAAGTATTTGAGGCTGTTTCAACAAGGGTCTTTGGAAAAGACAAACGGTCTGTGTTTGAAGACAGTAGCAGTAGCCTCTACAGATTCACAAATGTCTCAAACCAAATGGAACCTGATAAAGATTACCAACAGTGTACACCACAAAGGTTAGTACATGAAATGTGAAGATAAGAATTTTTTTTACAATAGAAAAATTTTATATATTCTGCGGGAGAGAAGGGAAAATTATTGTAGAATTACAGGACCAGGGATGGAGGGGGAAGTAGATACTATACAGGTGTTTGTGGCTGGAAGACAGGTAGGAAATAGCAATCCGAAGTGAGTAAATCGTTCGGCCTGCATAGTCACTTGTTTTCTGTCTCTGTTATCACATTGCCTTGCAGGAGTGGGGTAGCAGAGTGGAAATTAAGTACCTTACAGATACAGATCTGTTGGGCTCTAAACCAGTGTAACCAACTGGAATTCAGGTGCATCAGGCTAATGCAATGGAAAAATCTTTAGTCACTGTGCACCTAAGTCTGGCATAAGCCAGTAATCTATCCAGTTTTTAAGGAAAAAACAGGCAAAAATAGCTTCCTTTCATTATCTTAACTTCACTACACTTCAAATCTAGCTTTTTGAAATGTTTTCAGCTGTTTCTGTGAGGGTGTATGACTTGTTCCTAGGCTAGGTAGCATGCTGTTATGCTATTGCAAGCCATCGTAGAACCAGACAGAAATGCAGTTGTGAGGTTTTGTTTCCCCGTCTCTTTAGGAATGGGCAAAGAAAATCCTGGTACTAACTAAACCATCACAGTACAGATCACACTGCTATGTAGATGACACTTTGCCAAATAATTTCCCTTAAACAGTTTTTGTCAGGTGTTCATCTTTGAACATATTCCAACATATTCTTACAAGAAATTACATTCACATAGTTATTTGCAGATTCTGGCAATATGCATTTTTGAAAATTGCAAATAGTACTGACCTAAAAAGAAAATACCTCATGTGATTGATGTGTTCATGGGAGTAGCAAATGTGAACTTCAGCCCAGCTGATCAGAAAATTCTAAAAGCAGAGATTAAAACCAGATAGTTCCTTGGTCCTGCTTCTCCCCCCTCATTCCCCTCCCCCCCCCTTAACTAGCTCTTGTTCTATGCTAAACTGTCACACGTATTTATTTGGAAAGATGAGAATTTGTGAGAAATTAAAAACAATTTAATCAAACATGGTATTTAAAAATATATTCATCACAAGGGTTGTTAAAGCAAGATGTAGAATACATCAAACAAACAGTCATGAGACAAGGTTATTCATATCCGATTAGTATAGAATAAAGGTGTTTTCCTTCTGGGTAGGTCACAGATCCATTGGATTGCATTTCTTCATTTAGTGAAAGGAACACGTCTGTTGATACCGGCAGCTTGTCACATACATACCAAAGATAGTGGACATCAAAAGAATTTTGCTGGGCCCTAAAACAAAGAATCTATAAAAATTGATATTAAACAAATATGCTTGGAGGAATAGTAATTTTGCGGCCGGAGGTATTATGCTATCTACCTGATAGTGTGTGAAAGCAGTTATGAGAGGAACCAGCTAACACACAGAAATGGGTGACAGGTTTCTGGAGCCTTCCATTTGTTGATGGCATGAACAAGCCGCATAACTTAGCAATGGTGTTGCTGTGGAGTGACCACCTTCTAGGTTTTTCAAGAACAGCTCTTAATTTTTTCTGTTCTCACTTCGCCATCAGGAATAATGTCTTAAAATTTTGGAGGTTTTGAGGGGGGAATTTTGTTTGGGTTTGTTTTTTTTTCTTTTTGCTAAATTTCCCCTCCTTAAACATTTCCTCTGCTTAGACTTTCTCTGTAGTAGTTGAGGTAGCTGGCTGATGCTGGCTGTGACAAGTTCCAAGAGAGGAACTATGCACTTGCATGCAACTGTTTCACGCAAATAATTCTTTTAAGGTTTCATGTGTGACTTGGATGGAGAAAGTGTTGATGGGGGAGAGGAGGGAGAAGATTATGTAAATATTTGTATAGAGAAAACATGTTTTTGATCTCAGACAGTTACCCCTGTCTATATGTTACATGATATGTTTGGTTATCCATATATATGCATATAAACATATATATAAACTGTTTCTTAATCTCAGACATGAGAAGAGCGTGTTGTTTCACTCTACTCCTGTCAAACCAGAAAGCTTGGAGGATCTCTGGGAAAACCTAAGTTTAAAGCCTGCAAATACCCCTCAAGTGAACATCTCGGACAGTTTGTCCCGTCGAGGTAAGCCAAATAATGTCTCAGCCCTTTATTTGTGGGAGAAGGAAGATAATAACTGTATGACTGGAAAGGCTTATGTCTGTCAGATTAGAGATGGAGTCAAACTGACTCTCATAGTATTTTGTTTTGAACACAATGTCATAACAAAGGCAAATTTTATTTGTTGCAGGCTTGCTTTTTACCTTTTTATTTCATCAGACAGGAACCNTTATGTCTAGCTGAAATACATCAGTGCTGAATTTTTGTTGGAGAGGTAATATACAATTGTGTAGACCTTGACTTCAGTTAGGAACGTTCTTCATGATATTCAAGTACCTGCACTACTTCTGTGCTTGACTTAATCATGGCCAGTAGTCTACTGTTAGCTAAAACTCTTCCCTAGCTTTTTAACTGTGTACCTGCACTGTCCTGAACTGCTCTTTCAGTATTGTAAGAAACTGTTCCTGACAATTCATGTCTTCTCTCTGACTAAACTATGATCTAATATGTTTTTTTCCTTTGGTTAAAAGTGCTAATGCATCCTAGGAACTCTAAAAACTCATAATTGTGGAAGCTGTGATAAGGATAGTGTCACTGTTAGACTTCTCTTTTAATCCCTTATCGAGAACAAAGAAGGCTTGCAAATTGGAGCACCTAGAACATAGGGCACTTCAGACTTATCCAAAAAGCAATTCCCTGACCTTTGTAGTTAACTAAACAAATGGCTAATTCTTTCCTTTTGCGGTGATAAAATGCNCTTAAAGCTGATAAGGGCCACACTCTCTGCTACTGTAAAACTTTATTTTGGTAAAATTAGTCTGTTAGGTTAGGACTGATGGGAGAAAGGGGAGTTGTCTCTTTCATAATCTCTCTTTCTGCACATGCTGAATCTCTGTGTGCTTTGTCTATTCCACCCTTCCCAGTTATTAATGAAGTATGGCAAGAACAAACAATTGCTCGTCTGCTGCAGCTTGTAGACCTTCCACTCCTGGAGTCTTTACTTGAGCACCAAGAGATCAGACCTCAGCTTCCACAGCCCAGGAAGGGAACTGGGTACGTCATCACAAGTAACTACCTAGACAGAGAGATTCTCAAGGCTTTCAGTGACTCACAGTAAGTATTCATCACTCACCTCTGCAACTTTGAAAAACTTTCTGCTTTCTTAGGAATGTAAAGCACGGTTGATCTTTGGGTAGAAATGTAGTAGTTTCCAGTGCTACAGAAAGGATGCGAGTTTCTGCCTGTTAGACTTGACTGGATTAATTGGTAAATACCAGTTGCTAAGCTCTAAACCAAAGGTAGCTGTGACAATTTGTGCTGAACACTGGAAGAGTTTTTGAATGCAGTGGTAGTATTTGATAGTATTCAGAGGGGAAATTGTTTGCTGCATTAACGGAAGAATAAAACATTTTGCTATCATCTTGACTTTTTTAAGTGAAAAAAATACCTGTGAGGGAATAGTTTAGTTTCTCCTACTATGCTAAAAAAGCCAAGAACACTGAGCCTGAAACTGTTAAAAATAGAGTCCGAAAAACTTTTACCAACCTGAGTCAGGTCGAGGTTCAGGTTTCTGTTTGTTTAGCAATAATTATGTCCTTGTCTAACAGCAGAGGACATCACTAACTTTAGGTTTAACTGCTTGTGACTGTTTACCTGTGTGGGTTACTAATTCTTCATCTTGATTAAATATGTAACAAATAGGTACATGGCTATGATCTACCTAAGTGTGTCAGGAAACGTGTCGTGGTTTTTTTGTGTCAATTACTAATGTATTTAAGTACTATGTGTTTAAGTACTCTCACACAGTGAGAAACCAGTCTTTCTGTGAAAAACAATGCAAGTGACTCTGAAAGACATGGGTAAGTAATGCTACAAAGTTAAATCCCCTGTCTCTCAGAACAGATGAATGGCTCTCGGCAGCAATAGATTGCTTGGAATATCTTCCAGATCATATGGTGGTAGATATTAGCAGGAACTTGCCTGATCAACCAGATAAAGCAGACATGTGGAAACTACTGCTGTTTGAAAATATTGGTAGATACTATGGCCAAAAAAAGGAGCCGTTGTTAAGCCATGCATCTGAAATTCATTTGGGAATTGCAGAACTACTAGGTAAGTAAAATAAAACTATATTCCTACGCCTATGAGATATGTACTGACAAACTGAGTATTTACTCCAGCAGCCAAGCTTAAAGGTTGATTTCTGCGAAGGTTTTTTATTTTCTAGTCGTGAAGACTGTGCTTTGAAATAAAGAGAAATTTTGATCCTGACTCTGTGTTCAGTTCTGTGTAGAACGGCTGTGAAAATGGAGTGCTATAATTTGGTAGTAGTTGGTATCCATGGAAATTAAATATCCATGGGAAATGAAATATAAATATGGCCTAATATTAAATACTTACGCCATAAGATCTAGAGTTAAAGCTGTGTGGATGCTTTGTATCCCATTCACAACTCTCCACTCCTGTCTGTAGAAATGTGCATTTTAAAAATTTTATGTTTAGACAGCATTTTAGAAAGCTTTTGATGTTTTAGTGGTCAGTTAACATCTCTCATCCCTATTCTCCTTATTTTTCATCCTTCTCTGCCTTGATGATTATTCTTGTTCAATGTTGGTAGGAATATTTTGTATTTATCCCATTCCTCCTCCCTACTTGATAAAGGGAGGATACTAGTACAACCCACATCATTTCAATAATTTACACATCTAAAATGGGTGTTCTGCATAGTAAGGCTAATCAAAACTTAGCGAAGCTCTACAAAATGGTTTGCAATTAATTCATCAAGCTAGCCCATTTATCTAGGATGTATTCCTCATTTCTTGTTAGATCTTGTTTCCACAACAAGAGGTCATTAATTTTCTAAGTAGAACTATTTTCCTCTTTCAGTATTTTGCATTCCATTCAAGATGGCTGAACTGCAATTCAACTTAATGGAAAGCGAGCTTTCTTAAATATTAGGCTAAAAGCCTGGGTGTGAGCTGTACACAGATTGTATGCAAGCAGCTCTCATCAGCCTGTGAGGAACTTTTGTGAGAATAAATTGCTTTGTTTGACCAGTTTGGTTTAGAGAGATGAACTTCTCTTCAGTGGCTAATTTAGGTGTTTTATTGGAACATTTATTTACATAAATATGGCAATAGGTACCTTTATGTCTCCCCAGTGAATGGGAAGATGGAGCAATCCTTAGAAGCTGTTCAGCTCTATTTGAAACTTCTAGACAGCCAAGTCAGGGAGGAGTTCAGAAGACTGCTGTACTTCATGGCTGTCGCAGCACATAGTTCCGAGCTCAAACTACAGAAGGAGGTAAATGTGCATACTTAACCGTTACGTGCTGCTTTACACTTACTGAAATCTAGAGTTCTCTGACACTGGTCAGAAACACATTTGTAGCTTAAGTATGTGACTACAGGAGAAGCAGGGATTCTAAAAACAAAGACAGTGCCTTTCTTAAAGGGGGAGACTAATTATCCTCTTCTGATCATATTTCACGTTATCCTTTAGAGTGATAACAGGATGGTTGTGAAAAGAACGTTCTCTAAAGCTATTATCAACAATAAAACCTTATCCAGAGGAAAAACTGACCTCTTGATCTTGTTCCTTGTGGATCACCAAAAAGACGTGTTAAAGGTAAGTGCTATAAAATGACCAGGCTTTTATTAGCTTGTATGATGCTGAGGCAGAATTGCCTTTTTCTAAGCTGCTGTTTGACTGTTTTCTCTTTCAATTCAAGATCCCAGGGACACTGCATAAAATGGTCAGCAATAAACTGTTGGCTTTGCAGAAAGGCCAAGATCCTAGTAAGATAACAGGTAACAGTTTAAACTGAACTTCTTATTCTTGTCATGCACCCAGATGAGAAATAGAAAGGACTGAGATGATGCAAAAAGACTCNCTGTAACAATGACCAGTTTGACTCTCAAGGAGGATGAGTCAGTAGAATCTCGAGGGTGGCTGAGTGTGGTGTTAACTACCTGAATGTCTCATGTTTCCTTTTAGGCTATACCTTTTGCCAAAAAACTTGATGAAAGAGAGTATCGCTCCAATACAGAGAAGACCACAAAAGTATGAGCTATTGTCTTTATTGAAAGCTATTGATGAAGATTCAAAGCTCTCTGACAAAGAGAGAAAGAGACTGCTAGGTCAGTTTCATAGTAGTAATCCAAGTATTTTTATGCAGTATTTTGGAGACAGAGTTACTAATATGTGTGTGTGATTTTTAGATTACTTTCTATACTTCAGCACTGAAAACACTAATATATTTGTAAATCTTTTGTATCCATGTATCTAATAAAATTATTTTGTGGAAATGGATGGAATTTATACAATTATTACCAAAGCCAATGGTATCCAAGTTTAGCCTGTACTTATAGTTTAGCTTTGCTCATGCTTATTTGCTGTAGGGCCAAAATAATCCTTCCTTTTCCTCACCTAAAGCTGACTCTGACTCCCTCTGTTCACGTATCAAAATTACTGTGATGGCAAACACCTCTCCATTAATGAGATCACTCTGCCTTCTTTTGCGCCAGCACTGAATTTTATGCTGAGCAGGTTTTTTCCTAATGGGCCTTGCATTATGTGCCTCTGTCACGTGGCATTGATCTTTGACTTGCTGTGTAGTGGACTGAGCTGATTAACATCATCTGCTTGATATTCCACAGCTTTTCTTCAAGCTTGCCAGCTAACTATACTGTGTGTGTGTATATAACAAATTGCTATGCTGTTTTAAGTTGAAATGGCAACATATTGAGGAACTACCAGGGAAGATGAATCTTTTTCCCAGCTGAATCCTGCTCTGTACCCTGAACTCCCATTGACTCTCCTGGGATGGTAAAGATATTCTGGATTTTAAAGTCAGTCTGGCTTTAGTTGCCACAGAACATGCTGTTTATGGCTGGTTATCTTCATCCCTGCAGTGTTGTGCTGTGTCTGTAAGTCTTAGTGATGTCACCAGCTGTAATTAGAAAAGAGCTGGAACAAATGAAAGGCCCTTGGGTTTTCTTATGGCTGTATATTTTTATCTATGTCTAGTCTACAGTGGAAATCCCAAGCTGTGCAACACAGGTAATTGCAAGCAGGAAACTATACCGCATGGTTGGAGATCTAGTTTTGACTCTTGTGGAGTTATCTTTGGGATGATGCCAGCCAAACCTCGTTAGAGTTACTGCTGCAAGAAATCACAAGTATTTGTTCCATATGCAGTGTCGATAGAGCTCTGTTCTCTTCTTTGCAGGGGAAAAAAGTTGGTTTAATTGGGATCAAAGGTAATTTAATAATGAAAACCGAGGGGTAATAACTGTTACAAACCCTTGCGGTGAGCTTCTTGAAAAACGCAATCCAATCTGAGATACTACTTTGCAATATATATCACTAAGTAACTCTTCAGCCCTTAGTGGGGTCTGTTGCCACTGGTGATTGCCTCTCCAGAGCGCTTTCTATGAAAGTGAGAGGGGCACTTGGTGTGCAACAGGACAATGTATTACTGTATTCTGGTGGGGGATGGAAGGCAAACGTTTAAGAGCCTTATTCTAGTCAGTTAGAAAGGACTTCTAACAGTCAGTTCTGGAAAACTGATAGTAGGGGGGAAGTGTAACCCTTTTTAGTAGCTATTTTTCTGTAGTTCTTAGTTTTAACTGAAAGCTCTTCATTATAATATGCAGTTTCTCTGAAAAAGTGGCTTAACCCACACTTTAGAATGTGGGGATGGAAAGCCAGTGTTGTGTTCTTAGAGTGATCTTCCTGATCATATTTTTCTGAAGTTACTGGTGCTGTTGCATCGGCTGCCTCTGCAGCAGAAGCATCTTCCCTTTGTGTCTCCTGACTCTGGGCTGTCTGGGCTGACCTCACTGCTCAGAGGAGGAGATTTCCATCTTGAAAATGAGTTCCTGGCTCTGGGCATCGCCTGCTGCAGCAGGAGTTCTGAATTACAGGTACCGCCGTGCTGTGTGCGTCACCGGGCTGGCGGGGGCCCCAGGCTGGCTCTCGCGCCCCTGAGAAGTGGTCTGCAGAGAAGAGCTGGGCAGGAGGGTGTTTGCGGGTGGGTGCAAGGCAGGGCCTTTCCTCTGCTGGGGTGTGATGCAGCTCCTCCAGCAGTGCCCAAGCCTGGAGTTTGGCTGGAGGGCCTGGTGTTCCGCAGTGTGAGCTGGAGGAGGTAGTCCAGGGCGACGGCAACGAGCAGCCGTGGCTTCTGGCTGCTCTCCGTGGTTGCCCCTGGCCGAGGCCCGTGCCTTCACTTGCGCGGTGCGTTTCATTTCCTGAGCACGGCGCGGGTTGCTGCTGGCGGGAGCCGCTCGGTGCTCAGTTACACAGCGGCACCCCCGAAGGAGCAGCTGAGGAGCGTTCCCCACCCTTGGTACTGCGCGGAGCCCACCGCCGCCCCTCTGGGACCGCTTTGCGGGGAGGAAAGCCCCGGCCGCTGCCGCTCGCCCCGCCCCGGCGCGGCGCGGGAGGCGGCGGGT
>Ga0065711_1050462_pt1 | contig 10821 bp, 11 predicted proteins | sample Hoacrofraction12_FD_59098 | JGI IMG/M metagenome (GOLD analysis project Ga0065711, IMG submission 59098) | Hoatzin crop microbial communities from Cojedes, Venezuela - Epithelial fraction 12 v2 (version 2) | ecosystem: Host-associated > Birds > Digestive system > Esophagus > Crop | place... | reverse complement strand
CCGAAAATGTGCCGCGGGGGGAGGGGGGAAACTTTCTTTTTTTTAAATTATTTTTGTTGTTTTGTTTTTTTTTTTTCTTCCTGTTTTTAATCCTCCAGGGAAAGCGCTGCGGGGTTCGGGGTGCTCGGGGCGGGGGGGAGCCCCGCACTTCGCAGAGTGCTGGGGACAGCCCGTCTGCGGGGTGCGGGCACCCCGGGGGCCTCTTTTCACCCCCCTCCTTGATTTATTTTATTATTTATTTATTTCCCTCCTTCTCCTTTCAGTTCTGCTTTATTTTTCACCTCTTGCCCCAAGGGCCTTTTTTCACCCCCCTCCTTTATTTATTTATTTAATTTTATTTAATTTATTTATATATTTCCCTCCTTCTCCTTTCTCCTTTATTTTTTGCCTCCTGCCCCCCGCACGTATCCGAAGCCGGTGGTTTCGCATTGACAGGAGAGCCTGGAGAAACGCATCCTCACCCAAGGCGTCGTCTGACGCCGGGTGGGAAACCCAGCCCCGGCACCCCAGAAATGGGTGGGTTGGGGGAGAGGGCTGGGGTGCGGGAGGGGGGGCAGCGGGAGCTGCGGGGGTCCCGTCTGTGGCGATGGATGTGGCGTTCGGTGGCTGGGGTGGAGATGTTTGAGGTGGGTAAACAGGGCTGGCGTCTGCAGGCAACAAGTGTACGTTTCTCTAAATCCCAGCTGCGGTCTCCGGAGAGATGGCTTTGTTTTTTTGGTCGATTCTTATAATTTCCTCTTCCTTCTTCTCCCTCGGCCCTTCCTCCTGCTCCCTTGCCCTGACAATGCATAAAGAGCGGGTGCAGCGGGCGCGGGCAGCTGCCTGCCATGTGGGCAGCTGCCAAAGCCACTGAAGCAGCAAAACCTCGGGCCCTCCCGGGGCTCTCACCGCCCGGGGCGCGGGGCCGTGCTGACCCCGTAAACCCATCACTCCGGCCGCCGCTTCGCACCCCACGGACGTCCCTGCCTGCCGGCGCTTCTGCCTGCGCCCGGAGCCCGGCTCCGCTCTCTGAACTCTGCGTTTTGGGTCAGCTGAAGAATTCGCCCCGGAGAAGGGTGCTGCTGGAGGCGATCTGTGCAGTGGGTATTTCCTAATACCGCCCTTTCGGCTCGCAGGGTTTATGGTTTGAACTCTGTCTGCGACCTCTCCCTCAGCGTTCGCACGAAGCAAAGGTTGGCGCTCTGAAAGCCTGAAAACGGCAGGGTTTTGCTGAATCCGGTATTTTTAATCTGATTTTGGTGGATGTGATGTTCCGCTGGTATTCCTTGGCCACGTGGGGTGAGAGTTTTTTCATTTAGCGCAGGGTTTTATCAGCAAGGTTAAGCCTTAGTTTGCTGTGCACTTTACAAAGTTTGGTGCCACTACCGATTCATAAAGGGAAGGAATGTGAGTTGGAACAACCGGGTGAGTGCTTCCAAATCGTTTGAAAGTGGCAGCAAAGCTCCTGGAGGGCTTCAGTGAAGCTGTGCTTTCCTGGATGGCTTTAGTGAAGTCGCACTTAATTCTCTGAATTTCGCCGCTCACTCGTTGGGTGATTTTTGGGACCTAGCTCAGCCCCCTGTGTGCCTGGGTCCGCGGAGGAGCCGTGCCCTGGGTGGGGAGCATGGTAAGCAAGGCTCGCCGAGTGTTTTGGGGCTGAGTCCCAGGATGCCATGGGAGGGGAGGGAAGTTCTGTGTGCGACAAGATTTTATAACTCCAATTGAGTAAGTTTCAGTATGAGAGAGACTCTTGCAAAACGCATCTAGTTTATTGAAAGCAAATGCACTCAAAGCCCGGTTTGTTGTTGCCGAAAGGGAAAAAGTAGAAGCTATTTTTGGTGCGAGAGAGGAGATGGGGCATGCACATGTCTGGGGCAGGAAAACACTGGTACTTTGTTCTTCTGGCTTCATGTGGGTGGTGGTTTCTGTTACTTAGCTGTGTGTTTCTGCCAAGTCGCAAAACATACCTGGTTCTGCAAACCCTGCGGAGGTCAGAGCTGGCTCTGTGCGGCTGGTACCGGGCCGGTACGAGAACGCCTCCCACGCCGGCATCTCCAGCGCTGGAGAAGTGGGTGGATGCTTCTGGCTTCACACCTCCGAGCGCCAGGGTGGTGACTGGCATTTTTTCATGACGGGATCTGGACTGAAACCATAAACTTGTTTCACGCAAGCCACCGAGCAGCTGCTGCTTGGCAATACCTTTCACTTGCTAATGGCTGTGGTTGGATTTGGACCAAGTTGCCTCGAGTGGAGGTTGTACGGGTCCCTGGAGCCATCCTGCGCTGAATCCAAAGAGGGTTTGGTTCAGGCTGTGTTCACATCTTGTAATGAGGAGATCCAGTCTGGTGAAGGCAGTTTTGTTATGATTGGCGATGAAGGCGTGCGTGCAGCTGTGCCGATAGCTACATGTGTTAAGAGAGCTGCCCGTCTCATCTCCACGGCATCTCTGGGCTGTGCTGCTGGAATTGGGTCACAGGAGACGTCTTCATCTTTCCTGACACGGCTGCGAATTATTTGTCCCCTTGATGGCTCCTGGTGTTCCTCCCGCTGCTGATTCTGGTTGTTAGTGGCCTCTGCTGAAATGCAGTCCTGTTTGCGGTCAGGTCATCATGGGAGAAACCTGCTTGAAGTCAACCTTAATTTACATGTTAGAGATACCGTCACCTTCACAGCGCTTTGGGGAGGAGGAGCGTTACAGTCTCCCCGGTTTCTAGATGAGTGGATAGGAAAGGAGGATTAAATCGGTAAATTTTCAGAAGTGGGTTTTGGGCGGCTGATTTGAGCAGTAGCGAAGGGGCATGGGTTGGAGAGGGCCTGTGTTTGGTGTGCGGCACTGCCCATCCCTAACCCCATGGCTCGTTCTGCCCCGATCGCTGGACTTGTCTGCGAGTTGAGGCGGGGAGGGTTAAGTGAAGTTCAGTGTGTTGGAGCGAGTCTGCCGGAGAGCTGGTGAAGAGGAGTCTCCTTCCTCGCGAGTGCTTTGCCCGTTTGGCACAAGGGCTTGTGACTCCAGCGGCAAAGTGTTGGTTCCTGCCTGGGTTTTGTGCCTCTGAGCACCAATCCTCCAAATGCAGACTGCGGGCTGGATGCAGGGCTGCTCGAGGACAGAAATCCAGAGCGATGTCTGCTTTAAAGGAACGTTATCTTCGCGCAGCTGCGTTTATGTGAGCTCTGGCTTGCTTTAGTCTTCCGCTGAGAGATTCAGCGGAGAGCAGGGTCAGCTCTAATGGAGTTAAAAATGAGGTGTAGCAGCACCCAGCCACCTCTGTGATTAGCGACGGAGGCTTTTGCAGCCGCTTAAGGATTTGGGCATCGTGAGGTCATGGATTCTTGTCTAGGATGCTGTGGCGTGGGCTCCTGCATGGCTTTGAAGGGCCCTTGCTGTGTATTGACATAGGAAAGTGGTGGAGAATTGCTTTTTGTGGCTGGGCTTGTGCTGGCACGCAGGTGTCAGGGTCTCCGATTTGCCCTGTAACGTTGAAGGGATAGATCTTTGCATCACAGCAGAAAATGAAAATGCGTGTCATTGAGTGAGCATGGCTAAAGCAGAGATGCTTCATAAAAAAAATGATTGAAAAGGGAGCTGGAGCTCCGGAACAGAGGGCGTGAAAATGACCGCCAGAGCCTGGGCAGAGTGAGGGAGGGATCTGGTGGGAAGGGGAGGACAGAAGAGCAGAAGGAAATGAGTGATTTGGCATTTTTGGGAAGTGAACCTTGACCTGCGCACGAGGCAGCAGTGGGACCATACTGGGAATTGAGAAATCTGGGTTGCACCCCCAGTCCCGCTGCCCACCCCAGTTGTCACTTCCCTTCTGGAGGCCACCAGTTCTCCCTGCCAGCCTGCCTCGGGCAGCTGGAGGCTCTCTGGGGTCTGGGCTGTCCCTTGTAAAAGCTGTCTGCACCATGGGAAGTTCAGAGGTGGGACGTGGTTGTGGCTGGGCAAGCAAGAAGCGGTGCTGGTCGCTGCCGACCCTGCTGCTAACGGTGTGTGCTTGGCTGCTGCTCCAAATTTGGCTTGGAGACGTCTGGAGAGAAGGGGTGACCCATGCTGGAGGAAAAGCGATGAAGATGGAGCTGTGTGGCCGTGATTGCCACCATGGTGCTGGGGTGCTGGGGGGACGGCACAGGGAGAGCCAAGCGACCGGCACGGCTGTGTGCCTGGTGGGTGGCTCAGAGGGTGCTGGTAGTGGTTACTGCTCTCAGGCACTGAGCAAGCGTTAACGTATGTAAAGGATAGCAGCTTTGTCTAGTTACAGAGGAGGGAAGTTAACTCCAAATTAACTTTATGATCCGTGAAACTGAAGGTTATTTAAAAAAATAATAACGTAAATGGGAATGCTGAAGTTTTGCAGAGTCGCTGAGTACGCTGCTTGTTGTTTAATGCCTTCCATTTTTTCACTCCCAGTCTGTGTTTTTGGCTCGGGAACAAATTGCAAGCAATATCGGCTTACGCTTGGATTTGAACCCACGTTACTCTTAGTCAGCTGAAATATTTCCCCTTATTGCTGCTCCCATAATGTTTATTTTAGACCGGATAGAATCATGGCTTTTCTGCTAGCTGTAGGGAAGAAGCCAGTCTTTGAAACACCCTAGGACCTTGGAAAGAAATGATCTCAAAGCCGGTTTGCTTTCCAGAGGAGGTACAGCTTCATTTTCCACCGAGAGTTTTATGCAGGGCTGTATCCCAGAACCATTCGTGGCATTAAAAACCCAGGAGGCAGCAGATGGATGAATAGCTGACAGATTTAAAATCGTATGACAAACGTAAAGCATTCAGACGTGAGGCCAGGGCGGGAGGAAGGTTACGGGGGGTGGGGGTGGTGGAGGCAGAAAGGTCGAGCAAGTTATTCTGGGCGGGAGGAGATGTGTAGGCGAAGGCAGGCTCCAGCGGGCTCAGCCTGCGATGGGAAGGGGAGGTCTTCAAGGGGAGGGATGTGGCAAGGAGCGTGTTCCCATCAAAGGCAGGGAGCCCTCTGTGTCCTGCACCCATGGTGGGAGGAGGAGGAGGAGGAGGAAGGGGACTGAGTCCAGCCTCGCTGAGGCCAGGGGAGCGGGGCTGCCTGCGGAGGGACAGTGTGGCATGGGGACAGCGTGGCACGGCCCTCATGGTTTCCTCCTCTGGGCAGGGGTGCGAGGGAGCCCAGGGAGGCAGGGGACGGCGCAGGCATTGGCTTTGGTTGCTGCGGCCCCGGCTGCGGCTCTCCTGTGCGTGTGTCCAGGGAGGGAGAGCAGGCAGGATTTCCTCTCTGCGGCGCTGGCTCCCGGGTTAATAACTAACCAAGCAGTCGAGGTTTATCCTTTCATTGTGGAAGAGAATTATTTACATAATACCACTCGGCGTAATCTTTATTTAGCATTGTTTCCCTGGCGTGACACTGGACAGAGTGGCGGTGCCCAGAAATGTGGTTTCGGCCCAAATACGTGGGAAGTTAACCCTGACCGTCTGGGTGTGCCTCACCCTGCCTGTGCAGGGAGCTGGCTGCAAATTTAAGAAATACTCTAGCGGCGTGGCCATCTGCCGTGTGGTTTTGGGGACCTTTAAATCTTCTAAACTCTGTTTTCTGCAGTCTCCAGGCTGGTGCTCTGTGCTGGTACCTGAAAGCTTCTCACCCAACACAAAGTTAAGGTTTGTCCTGTGCGTGTTAGGGCAAGCGAGTGGTTTGTGTTGCGCTCTCCTGTCTCTCTACGTTGAAGAAGACAGGAGGAGGGAGATGTGTCAGCCCGTGGGTGGAGGCTGACAGGATTTGGGAAGGTTCCTGGTGCGGATCATCCCGTCGTCTGCCATCAGTCCCTGAGGACTCGCTGTCTCCCAGGTGGGCAGGTTTCATCCTCCTTGGGGAGCGTGTGATTGCAAGGTCCGGAGGCTTAGGTGGTATGAAGAGCTGGGGCCTCATTATCGTGGCGCGCTGCGGTGAAGGACTGAACCCCGGGCTTGGGTTTCAGTGGGATGCGGTGGGAGAGCGAATAGGTGAGTAGGACGGCAGGCGAAGCCGAGCTTTCTGAAAAATCTGCCTGTACCCCCAGCTGTGCAGCGCTGGCTGGAGAGGGTGGAGGGTGTCTTTCCTCTCGCCGCAGGATGCGTGGGCTGCTGACAAGCTGTGGCAAACAATGGAAAGTTGGCTTTCTTCTGAAAATATTTTAAAACCTTGTAAAAGGACTCCAGCAGCTACATTTTTATAGGACCAGGTCTCAGCTGCGTGGCGCTTGATCACTTTGTAAATAGCTCGGTCTTTGGCCTCTGCGAACTGGTGGAGCACGTACCTCCAGCGCTGCAGAAGCACGGTTAGCACGTGGTTTGTCCGTGGCAGCACCTGGCCCGTGGAGCAGAAGCGCTTTGCGGCGTGGCGTAAGTATTTGCTGCCGAGCCCTCCTGATCTCTTTGGCCGGGTGTTGCAAGGAGCTGGGTTTGCACGGGCTGCGCGTCCCCAGCGACTGACGCCGGATTGCCCGGTGGGACGCGTGCAGTCCAGGCATTCCTGGTCGACCTTCGCGGAGGGCGATGCAGAGCCAGTGTGTCAGTCTTATGCCCGTGATGTGGACGTTACCCAATTGTGCCTGGAACTTGCTGGAACAACGGTAACTTGTTAACACCCTCCTTGAACCAATTAAACCTGGCAGGGTGAGTTTGTGTTGGATCAGCGTGGAGACGTGTGACTGCAGCGTTCCCGATCCACTGCTTGAAGCCCTAAAGCTTTGTCTACTGACTTGTCAAGCCCTTGCCGTTACCGTCATGCGACTCATGATACCTTGTGGTATGTAAATCTTGGATGCGTAACAGCGCGGTGGTGTTTGGTATCAGAGCTGTGTGCTTGGCAGGTTTCTCCAGTCGTTTGCCTGGGGGTGTTCTTCCTGCAGCGGGACCTTAAAAAGCTGTGTCCCCTCTTGTGCTTGGTGAAGGGGGTGACTCTGTCCTCTTGGAAAGACTTGCTTGATCGATCACTTGTTTTTCTGCAGGTACCACGTCATAGAATTCCGTTAATGAACTTTTCAAGCTTCATCTTGAAAGCAGTTACAGCTTGCTTTTTTTTATTTGCCTTTGCTGCAGAGTTTTTCAAGCTCAAGCCAAAGGCTGAGCTTCGTTTCTAGGTCACTGGTCTGCCCTTTCATTTCCCCCCTCACACTGAAGCTGGCCGGCTTGTTTTGATTTGGTAATATGTGAGGTGGTGTCCACAGACAAAAACAGGCAGGCCAGTGAAATTCATGTTTCCCTGCAGCCTTGTTCCTGTTGTGTGTGAATAATAATTTCCAAATGCTAGACCAGAGGTGATTAAAAACTGTCAAAGAAATAAAATGCAGCAAAGTCTGTGTTACGGGAATCTGTGCATCCAGTGTTTTGGGACAACTCTGAGCTGGCAGTGGAAAAAGCCTCCAGTATTCTGCTTGAAGGCTTTCTAGTCTTAAATAAATGGTACTTCTTTGGGAGGTGCTGATGAGGCTGTGCGGGAGGCTGGCTGCCGCTGGCTGCGTGCGGGGCCCGGGGCCGGCAGCACTGCCTTTTTCTGCGCCCGCGCTGCGGAGGTGTTTGGGGACCCGGGCCGCAGCTGAGATGGCTTTGCTTGGCGTGGCACAGGCACCTGGGCAGCTCGCTCGGCTGCGCGCTCGTGGCTGGAGCTGCTGAGCGTGACTGGCAAAGGGTAGACGGGTGAAAGGCTGCTCTGCGGCTCGAGTGGATGCTTGAGTGGGTGTGAAGAGCTGAAAATCCTACTGGGGAGCAGTGTGCAGTGTCTGTTGCTGGCTCTGAGCAAGTACAAGTGCTTGTTATTTGCTGAGCTGCAAGGCAATGGATATTCAGAGGGTTTTATGCAACTCCGGTGTTGGGACCGTGAAGCAGTTGTCAGGTTACATCAGTTTGATGTATTGAGGATCTTTATTTTTGGAGCAAATGATCCTACTGACAGCATGTATAGGAGGTGTCAGCCAGACCTTTTTTCTTCTTCCTCTCTATCTTTTCTTGTTGGTTTATAGGTTTTAGTCTTGGCTTTGCTTTGCTCTCTTGACAGGGTAGCTGCTAAAAGATTTTTGTTGTGTTTTCTGATTTGGGATGTCTACGTGCCTTAAGATGCCACGATTAGAGGTGCACGTAAAGAGCTGCTGTGGTTTTGGTCCAGAACCCAGCCAGCCGTCGGCAGCATTCCTGAGGGTTGTGTGGTGATGGACGGAGAAACACTGCAGGATTTTGGGTTTTCTCCAGCATTATGAAACAAAAGTAGAAAGGGATGTCTGCGCATACCTTAAGGGTTGTGTTTTTGTTCTAACTCTCGCTGTGGAAGGCTGTTTGCATCTTCTCCACTGAGACTGGTGCTCGTGAAATCTAGAGCACTTCTATGAATGTCCTTAAACTCTTCCAACAGCAGGTGAAAGCTGAGAAATGGGGAGTTTGGTTTGCCCGGAGGTGGAGGAGTCATGCTGCAGCGGCAGATGCGAGCGTGCAGGCTCCCCGGTTGCTCCTGCTTCCCCTGCCAAAGACCGTGCGAGTTTTGCTGTCCGTTTCAATGGGACGAGAACGTCAAGCTCCATCTGTGGCTCTTTTTTCTTTCCTGCATTTTGTTCAGTTGTGCTTTTGAAATGTCTGTGGATTTCTTCTCAGCAGGAGGTTGAATTCCCCACACAATGTGTTATTGTGTTTGTCTTGCTCTAGTTCCTTGTTCATGCGGAAACACCTTGAACCTTTGCCTGAGTTGGAAGATGGGTGCAGAGTCAGCCCCTTGGCTGCAGGCATGGGGCTGTTCCAGGAGGAACGTGTCCGTGCACGACTCTCCAGCCTTGAGTTACCCGGTTGCTGCTTGAGGCGTTAGACGTGTTTGGCTAACGCAGGCACTCCCCTGCGTTTTGATCAGGCAATCTACACAGACTTATTTTTGTTTTACGGAGGCTGATCCCTAGGGTAAAGGAGGCTGTAGCCAGAAAAAAGTGAGTGTTCACACTTGCCTTGGTGAACTTCTGGAGTATTTCTCCAATTAATTGTTAGGTAACGGAGGGTGAAATACCTACTGTAAATGACATGGCCAGGAGCACTGCTAACCTGGGGCCTGATCCCTTCTTTACTCGTTCCAGTTTTGCATAAACTTGACAAAGGCACCTGTGCTGTCTCGGCCATTTGCAGTCTGCTTTATGAAGCCTCTCAACCAGCAGAAGAAACGTCTCAATAAATACAGCAGCTTCGCCTTGCAGTCTTGCCAAGTCAATTTAGTCTGTATGTTGAGGAGGCAGAACAATTAGTTACGGAGACAAATGGGTCTTCTCTCTGTTCTGTGCTCTCATCGCACGGCCAGCTCCCAGCGTTGCGATAAGCGTAACAGTGAAATCTGTATTAAGCAACCAATTAAGGCATTTGCACAAGGTGTATGGGGGGGGAGTACGAGCTTAACGTTAACCTGCTAAGAAAGGTGGAGCTGAATCGTATCTCTGAATGGGTTTGGGGCTGTCAAACAAGGGTGATTTCTTCTGCGTTTTTCACAGCATCTTGCTGACTTGTTGTAGGCTGTATTTCTGGGATGTGGGGGCTTTGGCTGCAGAGCTGGCTAAAGGCGTCTCTACCTGACTGCCCCTCACCAGGTTCCTATCACAGCGCTTCTCCTTCCCGTTACGTTTGACCTGAGCAGTTGAATGGATGTCTTCAGCAAGCGGTCACGCTTTTGGTTGGGTTGGCACCGCTTTGGGGGTGGTATGGGTGCTGCAGGGAAGGATGGGGAGCCCGGGGACAGACAACCTGAAACCAGGGGGGGATGGCAGTAATTTACACAGCTTGATTACGTTGCAAGCCTCTGTCTTTTGCAGGAGTGAAACCACTGTCCTGAAATTCTCCTCTAACCAAAACATTTTTCTCTCAGACTTCTTCTGCACAGACCTGTGCTTATCTCTGCTGAGTCTCCCTTAGCAGGGAATAAACTGATTTAGCAGCAGCAGTGATTTCAGCCTGGAGTCATGCTCAGGCAATACTGGTGGAAGTTAGGTCCGTTTCTGCTGTGGCCTGGGCAGCTGGGAAGGTCTGTGGCCCTTGCTCCTTTTCCATGGGCTGGAAACCGACTGCCTGGTTCAGAAACGTGGCTGGGACTGCTGGTCCATGGCAGGATTTGGGCTTTTCACATCGCCCTCCAAGTCCCCGTCACTGCTTTGTGTTAGCTGCCGGCTGCGCTACCTTTGTTCCTCGAACCTTGGTGGTCCTCCCTGGGAGACTTGGGTAGTCTGGTTTGGTGCCGTCATCCCCGCATGTCCAGGGGAGAGCTGATGAAGAAGAAGGTTGGGCAGATGCCGTCCTCTGTGCTGTGTGGCAGCTTCTGCCAGCGGCAGTCGTGGCTCAGTTGGGCGCTTGAACGCAGAACAAGAGGGAGGGGAGGGTGCTTGTCCTGGGAGAGTTTAACACTGCTCTTCTGCAGGAGCTTTGCTGAATTGCAGATTGCTGTTTCTCTCCTACTTCTTTTCTAAATCTGCTGCTGTTCTCTGCTGGAAGTGGCAGCAGTTTTTGCTGATGTGCTGTAGTACATGGATGGATGTGTGCTGCAGCGCAGAGCTGTAACTGACTGGGCAGAGGGTAGCTGGTGACACTGAAACATGCTGGCTTTTTTGGGGAAATGCGGTAACTCGCAGTGGTCTCTTCCCAGGCACTGAAATAGTTCACAGAATCCCGGCGTGGTAGGGATTGGAAGGGACCTCTGTGGGTCACCCAGTCCAACCCCCTGCCGAAGCAGGGTCACCCAGAGCAGGCTGCACAGGACCGCATCCAGGCAGGTCTGGAATATCTCCAGAGAAGGAGACTCCACAACCTCCCTGGGCAGCCTGGGCCAGGGCTCTGTCACCCTCAGAGGGAAGAAGTTCTTCCTCATGTTCAGCTGGAACTTCCCA
>Ga0065711_1050461_pt1 | contig 10823 bp, 8 predicted proteins | sample Hoacrofraction12_FD_59098 | JGI IMG/M metagenome (GOLD analysis project Ga0065711, IMG submission 59098) | Hoatzin crop microbial communities from Cojedes, Venezuela - Epithelial fraction 12 v2 (version 2) | ecosystem: Host-associated > Birds > Digestive system > Esophagus > Crop | place... | reverse complement strand
AGAGGGGGAGAAGGGGGGGAATGGTGAGCATCTGAACTATTGTTTAGCACATTAATTATGTTTTCCAGAAAAAAAAATATTTTAAGGAATAACTTTTCAATATATAGGTAACCATCTTCTACACCTGTGTGTACATAAATGCATACACACATCTTTGTAAAAAGGAACAGGTGAAAAGGGGTTGGCAAAAGACACCTCAGGTGGCCAGGAGGATTACTAATATCAAAACTCTTCTTATATGTTAGTATCATGCTAATTGTGATGCTTGCAGCATTGTAAATCATCTTGCTGCATCAAGCTGACTGAACAACTTATAAAAAAACAGAGACAGGAGAGATGGGACGTGATGATTAAAAAAATAATTCAAAGAAGCATAAGGATGATCTGCTAAACTGTGAAGATTATTGTGAATGAGCTCAGCTTTTCTGAGTTCCAGCAGATGAATCTGGTCCTTAAAATTAGGAAAGTGAGATTTTGACAGCGTTTTCCTTTTATGAAGCCCAAATTGTCAGTGAGCCTAAAGTTTGCTCCTGCAAATCTGCCCTCAGCACCTGCAGCCATGGGCTTAGTATCTTGCCGGATTAAGCCTATAAGCACCTGATCAGATTTGGCAGAGTTCCCCGCAAAGGTACAAGGCTGATCCATGTGAAAAGCACATCAACATTTTTTGCTGCTGGCCTTGCACTCAGAATACTCCTTTTGGGGAGGGGGACAGGGAAGTAATCTCCTCTCTTGCTGCTCCAGTGTACAACATGATCTGTAACTGATGAAGGGTATGCCTGTGAAAGGAAAATAACCCAGAAACACTGAGACACAGTCCGTGTGCCATGGACAACCGTGCCTCCATACAACTACCAAAGGAGGTAAGAATGAGAACCTGTGTCCTTTTCCTCCAAACATACTACCATGATTCATTAACAGGAGAACTGACCCTTCCGGAAGTAAAGCCTCTATCACCCTGATGAGCCTAAAAGTCGGTAGCACAGCAATTTATGGTTTGCCTTAGTGGGATCACTTGTAATGTAAGCAAAATAACTACATTTTCATTCTCATTTGCAAAGCAATACATTAAGGACAAAATCTCATCTTTCTTTCCTCCATCCTCTTCAGGTCTAAAGATAATGGGGGTAAAGTACCAATTTATCAAAATCTCCAAACTATTACATAATTGACTTGAACCAAACAAGAAAGAGATTTTCATGTGATTTTGTATTATAGTCAAACTAAGTATGAAAGGAAACAGTGTAAGGAGAATATGCGATATGATATAAGTTAATATTCTGGAAGATAATGAGATGTAAATTGCTAGTTGGAATAATACCTACAGGCCAAACTCTTCAAAATTATTTTTTTCTTACAAAGATAGAGGAATTTTTATGTATTAATAATTTTCTGTTCTTGAGCTCTTTATAAAGGAGATCAGTAGCAAAATTCTTTTTCTTTTCAGAGAGAGAAACAGAAGCAGTAAGAGATATGATATGCAGAGCTCCTTAGCGGATACTCATCACCATACCACAGGCTTCCTGAGTTTCCTTTTAAGTTCTGAAGTATGGTGGCTTTTACATACCATACAGTTTGTCAGGCATTAAATCCTGACAATATAGTGGGGACAGTAGTCTGAATTCAGAAATGATCTTTCAGACAAAACTAAATAGTCAAGAAATGATACTGCTCAAAGTGTGTCCCAACACATTGTATCACTTTTGCCCTCGCATTAGCCTAATGTTTAGGAAACCAGACTGTGAATACTCAGATTCCTGTTTTAAATGAGCAGGTGTTGTTTATGGGCAAGAGATGTAATTTAAGCATTTTCTGCATTTCAAAAGGGATTTAGACATCTGAGCTAGACATAGTCCTCCTTCTGGCCTAGAAGTGTGGTCTAGGGACTAAAGCACTGGATTTTAACTCAGAAGACTTGCATCCTGTTCCTCGCTCAGCTATGTGTCAGCTGGCAGCCTTGGACTTGATAGCACTTTCCTAGGACTACCTTACGTCATCCTCTTGATCGTCTCAAGACAGCTACCTCCACAGTCCTATATTCCTCCTAGGTTTATCCCTATCACATAGGTCTGCCTTCTGTAACTGCCTGGAAGATCACATTTCTGTGAAAGTCCTGTGATGCAGTCATTTAGATTTCAAACAGTTTTAAAGACTGACTACCCACACTGCACAGACAGCTGTGTCTTCCCGAACACTCTTGATCCTATGGAGGGTAAATTACAGAAGTCCAGCTGGGCAACCTGCCACAGCCATAGGTGAATATGTCGCTACTCCTTGGCCTCAGAACAATTCAATACCAATTGTTGGTCCTCCGTTGTTAATGGCTGAAAGAGATCTTCCCTGGTTCTTCTGCTGGGGTCCGGTGATTCAGAAGCAACAAGTCTAACTTCACTGTGAATTGCTTAAATGATCTGTAGCACATAGTTACAGATGCATTAGACATGGATTTGTTGGCTCCCTGATTTGTGTTCTGAGAAAGCTGGGATAAAACATTGTCTGCACTTGCATGTTTTGTGATTTATTGTTTGCAAAGTGCTTTATGATATGTAGTGCTGTGCCACTGCTGTTGCTGAAAAGTGCTGCCACAAACAGAAAGTGGCACTTTTCTGTTCCAGTCACTCGGGGACAAAATAATAGCTGCAACTGTGCCTTTGTCTGTGTAGAGCATCATGCAACTACCATCCCATCTGGGATTCTCTCAGTTTTAAGAAGAGTAAGATGTTGCTTGAAGAGAGACTTGCCTTCCTGTTTCTTTAGCCTGGCTTCTCTTACCTGTCTGAAAATATCTCTGAAATGCCAGTCTGAAACCCGTATCTCAACAAAAGGTTCCTTTTCTAAACATATATAATAATCACCAGTGTCATGATGACCCAAGCAGGACTTTCAGTTCAATATTGTGCTGAAATGCCTTTTTCTGCTATGCATGCCATGGATGAAAGAGTTCATTTGGTAGGATTGAGAGATTTTTTAATCTTGCAAAGGAAGAGATGAACTTCTTATTGCAAAATAAATGTTATACAGCTTTGTCCTCTGGACAATTGCCATTGTCTCTACTACATAGAGATGGCTAACTATGTGGAAGAATATATCCATTTTCCTTGACGGAAGCTGGATACTGGGCTGGTAGGAAAACTAACATGAATATGCAGTAAGTAGAAAAACTGAAAAGTTTCTCTGTCCTGAAGTCTGATTAAAAAGGTGGAAAAAAGTCCACCCCTGTAGCAGTCACGCATTTCAGGTCCGAATTCTGATCAATATAGTTGTGATCTTTTTTTTTTCATTAATTTAGGGTGAATCTTATAGGTTTCAGTTCACACAGCCAAGAAGCAGAAAAAGTCTTGCTGCATAAATCATGATGAAAAATCTAGGGGTAGGAGACATCCCTTTTATATTTTTGTATAAATAAATAAATTAATGAATGAATAAAAACCAAAAGCAATGAAAGATTAAATCATTCTGCTTTAAATGCTACAAATAGAATGCTTTGACCCTGTTTTCTCATTTTATTTCAGTTTTTGAAGATTTTTCGGTTCTGAAGTTAGAGGCAGCATGTTTTGGTGAAGTGGCTTGCATATAACAAATTAGCATTTTCCAGTGGGAATAAAGTCTCTGTCACTTCTCTGCAGAGTTGAACCACTACCATAAGGTGACTGTCAGCACTGGGGACAGAGAGAGATATCTCCAGATGAAGTCAGATGTCTCTACAATAAGAACGACGGTGCTGGGCACTGAGAGCTCTGGCTATAATAGCTTTCCTATATCTTATTTTGGGTATGTCAAGGACTGACCAGTGTTATAGCAACCTCAGAACAGTGCAGTGGTGTTATTCCAAGCTGGCAAATGGAAAGGGTTTTTTTTCTGATCGCAAGGGTTGGTTGAGAGATGTTTGTGGTTTAAAAAATGTTTGCTTCATATCCAACTCCAGAAAAAACACCTTACCAGCATACATTAAGGTTTCTGCTGCTCACTGACAAAGGAAAACAGCATCAAAGTTTTTAACCTCCTTTCAGAGGATAAAAAGTAGTAATGCCTTCATCAGTCAAACAGAAACCACTGAGAACTCAAGTTGTGATAGCCAGTGGTTGGTAGTAACTTCTAACCCTACAATTATAGATTAGGATAAAAAATTGGTGGTCATGGTGATGCTGTCCACATAGATAGATGAAGATCATACTCTTGTTGCTAATTCAAAACCTTTAAAGCAGTCTTTCCTTGGAACAGGGTGCTAGGACTAAACAGATCTGGGTGACAAAAGGATGAGAGAAATCAATAGGCCACAGTGACTATTCGGTGTCCTTTGCCAATGGTGTAGTAAAAATAAAAGTTTGCTGTAAGAACAGCTCCTTGCAAAGTTAAGTTGTCCTGAAGGGAGTTGATCAAAGTTTTCTTGGGATCATTTTGTATTGCACAACAGTATTGTCCCACTGTAGATAAGTTTCACCCCAGAAATGCAAATTATCACTGCAACTACAAGCATGGACTAAGCTTTTATTTCTGGCCCTGTGATTTTTTCCTATTCATCTCCCTTTGAACACGTCATTTCATTAGGATTTAGCCAGGATATTAGAAAAATAGCGTGACAAGAATAAGCAGCTTTGGGATTGGTACCTCAAGATGTTCTGTACCTGTGGCTCTCTACTGCTCTACCAGTTGTGCAACAGGGTAGTCAAGAGTCTTTTAATTCTGACGATAGAGAGACAAGCAAAGAGCAATTTGTAACTCAGGCTGGAGTAAGGATATGGGTCAGTTCATGGATTATTTGTTATTTTTTTTGCTAATGTGGTCTAGGATAGAATTTACAATCTGTCTTTCACTGAGCATGCCCAGTGTCTGGGCTCAACAGGCCTGTCACCTGGAGGTAAATAAAATCACAATCTCCTGTCTAGGCATTTGATTTTTAAATAACTGAAAAAAACCAAGCATATCAACTCTTAGTTCAGATTTCCTAAGATCTTCTTCTTCAAGCTTGAGTTTCCAGTGAGGAAAGATTCCTGGGTTTTGTTCCTGGTCATGCCTTTCACTTTAGCAATTTTCACATATTCACAATTTGTGCCCCAAATGGCCATCAAACTATTAGATGGCTTTGGGACAGCTGACCTTTGCTGCTAAGTGAACTTTCTTCTCCCAGTTACACCAAATCCCACCTTGACTGCCTGCAGCAGTTAAAAGAGAATGCAGGTTTCTAAGATCACCCCTGGATAGGCATACCAGCAACAGCTCTGGGGTATTTTATTGCATTCTTACCTTGTGTAGATCTGTAGCTGTGTTGCCCTGTTATACGTACTACGCAACAGGTTTAGGATATACTTTGAGAAACCAGCATGATTCATATACAGCTGGGTTTTACTGGCACATCTTATATGCATATACATACGTATATGTGTGTGTTTCTTTAAGAAACAAACTAATAGTTCTTCCTTGTGATTTAAGCACAGATTATAATTCCACATGAATGACTAGGGATGCCAGTAATTTTGTGAGAGGGGGTTGATCATCTTGAGAATTTTCCCAACAGAAGTATGGAAAAGGATAAAAAGGATATGCTTTATCATCTTGTCTTGAACTCCCCTTTCCTCCCCCCCCCAATAACAGCCAAAAACCATGCTGCTGAAGGATCTGTTGCACATTCATCACTTCTTTCTTCTGAATCACGAAGCTTTGCAGCCTTCAGTGATTCCAGCCTCTGAGGTGCTGCTAGTCACAGGTGACAGGAACAGGACCCTTGAGCAGAGAAGTTGGTGGGTCAGTGATAGGATGGGTGCATGGGCCAGTGCTAGGTTTAGACTCCAGGAGCACTGGCTTTCCCTCTCGGCTCTGCTGACACTTTATAGCTTATTGCCTTGACTTCCTGGCTGGAACATGTTAACGATGACATTTACTCCTGTCTGTTTTGACAGAGGGATGCAACAGCCGAGCTGTTGCAGGGACTTCCTGTGAATTTAAGGGCACAGGGTCAAGCTGAGTTGTGGCCTTGAGGTGAAGTTGATCTATTTCTCTTCTCTTCCCCCATTCAGCCAGCTCCATAGAGGAGGGTAGGACATAGGGATGCTGGCTACAGAAACTGCAGGCCATCTCTAGGCAAAGCTTTTTCTCTTTCAACTTTTTTTTTCAAGATGAGTTTCAGATATGTGTTTCGTGGCATTTTTATTCAGATGTGTCTTTTGATAATACTTGTTTTCTTGTCTGTGCAGACAGTAATTTGACCTTAGCTGTGGCCTGCTAGAACAAGTCAGAAACCAAGCAAGAGACCAGCTCCTTGCTCCCTCCAGTGCCCTGTTGCTCTCTCTGTGCCTCTCCGTCTGCATTGATTCACTGTCTGCCCATCTCTAGTTCTGAACAGCCGGAGCTGCAGCAAACCTCTGTTTCTGCCTGCGGCTGTATTTCTGTAGGCTGTGATCATCTCAGATCACACACATGCAAAGGTCAGGTAGCAGAGCACCAAACCGTCCCGAAGCCCAAGGGTGATGCAGGTGTCAGCAGTGACAAGCCAGCGTGCTGCAGGATGACCCCCGTGCCACAGCGGGACACAGAGGAGAACTGTGCCATTGGATATCTCTCTGATGAGAGCTAAACCTCAGCTCCTTGCTGCTACTGAACAGTGCAAATCCCACGTGCTTTCTTTCATCAAAGAAGAGATATAGAAATTCATATGTCCCAGTTGTATTTACCAGCTTGGTTTTTCTAGATGTGTTTATGAAGAGGGAAAGACACTATGTGATGTGACTATGGCTGAGAGAAGGAAAATGGAGTCTCCTGTTCTACCTCACATCTCAGCTCAGGCAACTAAACATCCTGTCTTAAAGCATTAGTGCATATAAATCCAGCTTTTTCCAAATTGGTTCCAAAGCTACAACTCCAGATCTTTGTATATATATGTTTAGGCAGCTGATTCAGAGGCAGTCACTGGAAGGTTTGTCCATGCTGGAAATGGAGCAGGGGCGCTACCCCCAGCTGTAAGCTCTGACATTAATTAGCCGTTGGAGGGAGACAAAGAGCTGTGTTTCTTGCACTTCACCACGGTTCTGCAGAGGCAGTTACTCAGTATTACCCAGCTACTCGATCCAGATGTTGTTTTATTTAGCAATGGGTAAACTGACTTCTGAGCAACTTCTGCTGCCATGGGGATGGGACAGCTGCAGGGATCCTCACTATTTTAGGGGAAGTAGTAGAACTAAAATGCATGCATTGCTCACAGAAATGTGAAATAAGGCCACCTTTGGTTACATAGGGCTGGCTTTTATTTTCTACAGTGGTTCAGATAACCACAGAAGGCTCGAACTACGTACAAACACTGCAGCCCAACTTCCCTACTTGCCTTAACAGTTCAGCTGGGTCATGTCTTTCTTTAGTCTGTGACCCAAACAGAAGCTGACACCCTCTTCTTACCCTGGCATATTTCACCTTTCTGTTGACTCAGGAGCAGGAGGAAGGAGTTTCCTAATAAACTCTCCTTTCTTTCACCTGTATATCTCTACAAAGGGAGATCCACAGCCTAATGCTGAGCACTCTAGCATCCCTTCAAATCCCTTCTGTGGCTCCATTATCCTGAGTGCTACCCCAGAGATAAAACAGTCCCAAAACAGGAGAAATAATTCCATTATCCATAGCAAAAAATTTAAACCTTGCCTCTCATCATTGGAAAATGGCAAACCTTTGGTTTTCTGACACTATTCACACGCAGGGAAAGTCAGATATTAGCGTATGCTGCTCAGCTGAGGCTGCTCTCACCTGAAGATTTTCAATGCAGGCAATACACTAAAAGGCAGGTATATCAGGGACAAACAGAGCTAAGGTGTTTATAAATCTCTTGAACAATACAGCATGCATTTAGCCCATAACATGGGTAGCTGAATTCAGGTCTGTTTGCACATATACACAGAGGTGTCTTTTAAACACTATGATCTCATAATTTTCTAGAATTATTTTCCCAAGGGTTCATTTGACTGGTGACATGCAGCGTAAGACAAGGGACACAGGCAGGCTCATCGTAATTCTCTCTATGAAATCTGTGAAACTGATTGAGGAAGAAGTGTGGGGCAGAAGGGAACAAAAAAATTTGCCAAAATTTGAGACCAGACATGCAAACATTAAACTCCAAATCTTTCTGTCATTGTATTTTAGTAGTTTAATTCACCACAGAAATGTTAAGAAGGGGGAGACAGCAGAAGCTGAGCATATTGGAAAGTAATATGGAAGGGAGGGAGGTAATACAACTTTTCATATTCTTGACAAGGTTGCTCTTGAAAGTCCCCCACTTTCAGTCTGTGTTCTCCCTTAATATTTGCATCAAAATGAATTGGGGCAGAGCACTCAAACAGGTTCCAGCTGGGGATTCATGGAGGTAACCTCATTGCTGGGGAAGTAGCAAGCATTGCATTTCAAATTGCCCTCAGCATCAAACCCCTGCATTAATGTAATCACACAGGACTTCAGCTAAATAAGCAAAATGAAGAGGAAAAGCAGTATGTCTTCTTTGTACAAAGGCTTTACATGATGCTCTAACAATACTGTACACAAGATTTTAACAAGAAAAATATTGTTTCTGTTGTAAAACAGCAACACAAATATTCAGGCAGGTAAGAAGCACTTTCCCACCTCTATGATTGGCTTCTACTGAACAAGTATGCCTGAAAATGTTTCAGGCTCATTTTTCCACCTGTGGAATGCACGCAAGGTGTCTCGGGGCCAGCTTCTGAACTGGCAGAAATCAGGACAGCTCTGTTGACTCTGGGGGAGAGTGTGATTTTCACCAACTGAAATTGTTACAGGCAAAAAAATAGTTTGAGCAATGCATGCCACCAGGCAGCAGATAATTGGGTGTACACATGGGAGGAGGACAATGACCACAAACGAATTTATTGGCTACTTATGCATTGTAGTCTACTGCCCCACTTGTAGACTGTTTAGGCTGGGAAAACAGGAGACTTCGGGGATTGAAAACCGAGGAGGCTGTTCAAAAAAAGGTTCCCAGAAAGAAGTGGTTTCAGGAGGAGGAAGTGGGGCCGGAAAGAAGAATGTGAATGTATTGCTGCAGGAAAGATGTGGTGTGGGGAGAAGAGCATGGAGATCAGGAAGATGAATGCTGGGGGACAGTCAGTGACCTTGGCTCATAATGCCACGTCCCTGTGGAAGCTGAGACCTGGTGAATGCTGTGTTGGGGGAGAGCGAGTGTACGAGTGTGTGCGTGACATAATCAAGTAAGATAAAGGCTGTAATCTAACTTGTTCTTATATAAATGCGAGTATCTAGATCCACCGTGGGCTGTGGTTTACTCTGTCTCATCGGTGTCAAAGACCCAATCCCCATCAGTCGTTGTAATTTCATTGTCCTGTATGTAGCTTAGCAGAAGTTGCTTTCTCTCCAGAGTTGTCCCAGTCCCTGTGAAAGGGATGAGCTCAACTGATAATGCAACTCACAGCACAATATTGAACTACACAGTCAATCAGAAACACACCAGTTAAATCCTTTTCTTTCCTTATGTGTCTTCTTTGGGCTGTTTCACACTGATGAAATTCATTGAAAATCAAAATAAGTACAACCCTACACAGGGAAAATTGCATTTGAAGGTTTCCCAGAGACTCAGTGGTGACCAGCACTGAGAGATTACTTTATGAGCCTTGAAAGAAATATTTGTCACTGTTCTGGCAGCTTTGTCGTTCAAGTAGCAAGAAGAATTCAGTTTTCCATTCGGCAGGTACTAATATAGTTATATCAAATGCTAAGCATGGGAAAAAATAATCCACGCATGCATGTACACGCACAGTGCTCCTGCCCTTCCCCCACCACCTCTTCAAAGCTTGTCAGTGGAAGGGATCTGACCTGAAACGTTAGAGCCAATTTCTTATTTCGTGCCCAGTAAACATGCACCAGATGATTGCGTTTCCCTGTCAGGCAGCAGGATGGAAAATATTGGGTCCTCACTTGCCAACCAGCCTTGAGACTCAATGTGCTTCTCACTTTAAATACCAGATCTGCTGCTTTGTAGTTGGAAGTCTTTTCACAGCTTCCCTTCAGTCCTGCTAAAGATGTGGCTTTAGTCTCTGAATGTTGGCACGACTGAGAAGAACTCAAAATTTATTTGGGAGGGACAAGAACTGAACTGAGTATGGAACACCAGAGGAAATGTCACTTAAATGAGGGACATGTGTTCTTTTCAGAGCCCTAGCCCTTGATTTGTCAAAAAAATGGGAGCTTGGTGCAGAAGAAAAAGGTTTCCTTCAAAGGGATGTCTTTGTGAATGGGATACCAACACACATTTGATACTATGAGCCCTGTGGAATTATTAGTGAAATTAAGGTTTACATATGAAAATTAAGGCTTATATGAAAAATGTAGCATTGTTCACCTATTGAGGAAAAGCATAAAATCAAGAAGAGTCCAAGGATGGGACAGAGCTGCAGCAGGCATGCGAGGAATCCACTAACACAGCAACTCCCTGCAATGTACCATAGAGGGTAGAGCGGAGTGGAGACTCCGTGGCCATGCTCCGTGATGATATAGCGGGAAGAAATGGTCCTCTAGAACTGATAAGCAGCTCATCTGGTCCCCTGAGCCAATAGGTTTTCGAAACCTTGCCAAAATGCTATCCTTTCGTGAACTTTGCTCATTTTAATGTCATTTTAATACCAAAACACACCTCCATCCCAAAGGCTATCCAAAGGTGGTGCGACCACCCCTCTTCGAGTCTGTGTCCTCGATTTTTTGTAAACTATACCTTTAAACGTGAAGCGAGAGAATTTTACACCAGTCATGATAAAAGGTATGTATGACTACAGTCACTCAAACTCCACCTTAAAGGTAGAAAGAATATAAAAATAGCCAGG
>Ga0065711_1050460_pt1 | contig 10823 bp, 5 predicted proteins | sample Hoacrofraction12_FD_59098 | JGI IMG/M metagenome (GOLD analysis project Ga0065711, IMG submission 59098) | Hoatzin crop microbial communities from Cojedes, Venezuela - Epithelial fraction 12 v2 (version 2) | ecosystem: Host-associated > Birds > Digestive system > Esophagus > Crop | place... | reverse complement strand
AAGAAGGAAGGAGTATACTTCTAAGCGAAGTGTGTAACATGATGAACCAACCAGACACTAACAAGTAATTTATTTGTTTTTGTAAGAGTAGTGGTTGTGACTCTGCTAAGAGGTGTGCTAGCTTTGTGCAGTTATCACCTAGCGCCCATATCTGCACAAATATGCAATAAAGACAAGGCCTCCGCTCTGTGTGTGTATTAGTGTATCGCACACTGGGTAAACGATCCCACTTTTGAGACATCCCTACTATCATCTATTTGTATTTTCAGTGTACATTTTTGCTCTCTAAGGTACAGTAGAACATGATTTTAGGGATGAGTCATGTTTGCATGGTGATTTCCATCATTCTTCTTTATAGCTATTATTGTATATAGATGATCAGAACATAAGAGTGAATGGAGTTTTGGTGAATTAGAAATTTCTCTATAGTCCCAGATCTCAGTGTGAATGGAAGATGAGGGGGATATTAACCTTGTAACAAGGGCAGTTCAAGGAGAAATTCTGTCTTGAAAGTTTTCTACTATCAAATCTCTCAAGATGCGTTTTCCTTGCATTTTGCCAGTCAGTCACTCAAATTTTCCCTTCCCCAAATTTTTCAGAACCCTATGGGAGAGTCACAGGGAAACTCAAAGGACTTGAAGTCAGCATCACCTAGGGGACTTACGTATCTATCCTGGCCTTTCATATCCATCTGGTTTTGCTTTCAGGAGGGTACAGGCAGAAGACTTTTCTTGTAAGCAAGGACTGGTACATTTGTAACCTTACACATGCATTCTTCTGGGGGCCTGCAGTTTGCACATACTCTTTGTTCCCTCAGTACAGGGAATCTGTAGCTTCCAGCACACTTCACTGCCAGCCAGACCCCTCCGATAAGAGCTTTGCCTTATCCATACATCCTTCAAAAATATAGGCTTTGAGCTAAATGGCGAAAGGATAATCACAGTTGCATAAGCAGTCAATAAAAAACCCCTTTGAATTTCTACAAAGCATTTTCTGCAGAGAAGGCTGTGACTCAAGGTTTATAGTATTTCTTGGTACGGAATTTTTGAAATTTGAAATGTCATATAAACACAAAGTGGTGCAAATGTGAAGACCTGACAGAAGGAAGGATGCCATTCCCATGCATAGCATCTTGCTACCAAGACAGGACTATCTAAGGATTTACAGTTCTTCATACACTGAAAATGCACTGGAGTTTCTAATATCCATTGTTGGGTCTCCATCTCTAACGAACAGTACCTTCAGGCAATAGTTAATTGGGTAGTACAGTAATTTTGTGATCAAAATATAAATAAATTCATTACAGACTAGATTGCAACTGACAAACTTGTTTCACCTGTGACCTAAACTGAATATGAACTCAACTCTTCTCAGGTAAGAAGCTGATGTATAAAATTTTCAACTCATTACCAGGGGATTTAGAGTGCATGTTTTTAGTGGCCTAATCTGCGATTTAAACCTGAAACCTGTTACTTCAAGAGCTGGGCAAAACCAAGATATACAGATAAGGCATATGTTTTTTTTCAAAACAGGATCACTTCATGGAATTTTAGTGTTACCAAAATAGTGCTTTTGATGGGGAAAGAAAAAATGCTTAATTTTTCTTTTAGCATTGGAATATATGCATGTAATATTTATCAGAAATATGTCTACATGCTATGTTCTTGACTACACATCATAATTACAAAAGAGAAATAAATGTTAGAGTGCTCCCAACATTTATGTTTTGTATATTTCACTGGTGATGACAAATTTGGCACAGTTTTAAAAGATACTTTCTGTAAAGTGGAATACAGACAGCCCTAGTGGCAGATGTTGGCCAATATCCTTTTTAAAACAGATCCTAAAATTTGCCACAAATGGAGAGTCCAGCTGGAAGGGTAGAGAATGGCTATCTCGGACATTTTAATATGTTGGAAATGAGCAAAGCAAAAATTACATTTACGCTGCACAATTAATATCTTTTAATAGTCATTAAAAGTTTCTCTTCTCAACAGAAACTAGCTTCATGCTTGGGTGAACAAAGACCTTTCAAGAACATTTCACTGCTATTCTGAAAGTTTATTGTCTTAATAGATATTCCCATTGATCACTGTTTGCTTTACATTTTTTCACTACATATTTAAAATTGACATATATTTGAATACTTACTATTATATTGTCAGTGGAGCTATTTAATAGGTCACATAATCATTATATTTCACTAGGATGCTGGGTTTTAATTCATTTAGCATTTTAATCTTCTATCAGTTTTTCCTTTAAGAGGATTTCAGTCCATATACAGGATTTGTATAAATCTGTGCAGTAAATTTATTCTTTTAACAGTTTTATTCTTTCATCAGAAATTCATTTAAATGGATTCTACTATATATCACATTCACTGCCAGTGTGGCTTTAGGTCAGGCTGTAATTGATGCAAAAGCAATGAGGTATTAAAGGAGAAAGGAAATATCTGAAATTGGAAAGGGTTCAAAAAGCATGCCATTGTAAGGCCATGACATTCTTCAGATATGATGGGGGTGGGGGATGGACCACTAATAAACCATTTTGATCCAAAGCCTGGTATAGTTGCTAATTTCAGGTTTTGCTAAAGTCAGAATCTGTGCTGCAAGGATGGTTGCCTTGAAAGGGGCAAGTCAACTCAAGAATCACTTATCAGGGTATAAATATGGTCCCCTCAATTGTGATCAATAAGTCTAGAAGTATCAAAAAAGAAAAATGTAGAGAAAATTCTTTATTCTTTTTCAGTTTGTTCATGGGATGCATTTGACATGTTCAGCTTTTTTGTTTTGATGATGCAGGTTGCTCTGTTGGTATGAAACACACAGAGGAGTAACTGTAATACCTGCCTTTTTCCAAATCTTAAGGTAGATTGGCAATGACGAAGAATAACACAAAAGAATGAAGTTAAAACTAGTAAGGGATTTCATGTAAATGTGTGTGATCAGAGAGAAAGGAAGTCCAGCAAAAAGGAGAATTATGGGAATAATGTAAATATGTTAAGATTTCCTACATACAGAAAGATAGTAGGGAAAAATTAATTTCTAATTTTCTACATGTCATCTATTACCATTTAATATATGCATCATAAGGATGTACTTTTAAAAATATTAAGCATAGTTAATTTAACTGTGACCTTTTGATGAGACAGCTAAGGTGTTTCACTGCAGAGCTAGACGTTCATTTCTTGTTCTAGATTCCGCTCCAAAGCTGTCTATTGCTACCCTCACTGATGATAGCTTCCTGTTGATGCGCATGGGGAAATCAAAGTCAGTCAGAAATGCAGCTTGTTTATATGACACCTTCAGTGCTATCCGCTGCAGAAGCTGGTGTATCTTTACTCCTCTGGAAACAAAAGGTCCAGGATATATGGGGTGTATCAACTGTGGCTTGGGGTCCCAGGCTACAGGTCACAGCACAACACGTTTTAGGCTTGTGGTTAAAAGTGCAGTGAACATTAGGTTTAGTGTTAGGACAGAGACAATGCCTAGATCTCCAGCTGTAGTGGGGCTGCAAAAGGACTGGCAGGAGGAGAGGTATCCTGCAGAACAGTTTCTCTCCTGACAGCTCTTTTACCTGGGTGATGGCTTCTGAGTGTGGGCCAACTCTCAGCCCATCCTGGTGGTTAGGGTTAAGGTCAGGAGAGAGGCGGTTTGGATTTTCTTCACTCAACCTGATAATCAGTTTTTCGTTTTCCTTTCTAACAGAGGTCTGTATTTATAGGATATCCTTCCATTGCACTTGAAGTTACACCCTTAGACTGGTATGATGGCTCTGTATGTCAGGGAGTGAGTTCCTTCAGCTTGCTGCAGTTAATTTACTTCTGACAACCAAGAAATTTGATTTTTATAATGAAGTGTAAATCACAGGAAAGGGTTGTCTATAATGGACTTCAGCAGAGTTAGGAGCAAGAGTGCAGTAGTTCATATGAACAGGATTTTAGAACAGAAAGCTGCAGAGTAAAGGGCATACTCTTCATGGAGAAGGGGAATTTAGATAAGTGTGGGACAGCTAGGTAATAGTTACACAGCTTGGAGGTTTAAAAGCGTTGTTTTGTTATGGTCCATGGTTGCTCTGGTGTGGTACTTGATTTAATATATAAGAATACCACTGAGCCATGAGGCTGGCTGAAAACAGAAAGATGGGGTGAAGTGCAGCAAGCCTGAAACAGCTGCAGTATGTCTCACTGCTCAGCACACTGACCTGCCTGTTTGTTAAATTGAATTATACCTTTAAATTAATTCAATTGGATGTGAGATGAATGAATTATAAATAATTCTCGGTCAGGCTATAAATATGGCTTGATAGAACTTACCACCACAAATAGGAAAAGTCTATAAAAATTTATTTGCATGTTTACATATCGCTCCCCTGTGGTGGATTAGCAAGCAGAAAGAAGTCTAAAACCACAGGGGGAAAATTTAAATAGGATGATGCAGACATTAGTGAATGATTAACAGTAATTTCACAAAGGTGGAGGGTAAGCTGCTCATTTTGCAGAATCTCACAAATGTGTTTTGAGCGATTAACTGAATTTGCTCGGCAAAAGTTTAATTAAGGCCACCACCGATTGACCACAATTATTTAACTCAGTGTGTAGATGTGTAGACTGGCTCTACACGCTATGTGGAAAGCACAGCATTAACCAACATGCAGGTGTTCAAGGGTTCTTAGGCCTGTCTGGGCTCTCTACCCCTTCGACACCTCATCTCCAGAGAACAGAGGGATTCATTACGAGAACATTACACAGTTCTCCTGAAAGCCCTCTGGTAGCCTCTGACCCTCTGACCGAGTCTTCTTAATAGGGTGCATGTACACATACAGCATACATGCACAGCCAGCTCTGTGGGCCAATACATGAGTGAGCAGGGTCAAATCCCTTTCCCCTTTGGTGAAATGACGGATGCTGCTTTCAACGCTTGACATTTCTACAAAGCTGCAAAAACTAGACTGGGTCTTATGTCTGCAAGTGAACTGAAGGCAAGGAATGAACGGAGCTCTCTTGTGTCCTCCTTTGCTTCTGCTTCCTCTAACACCCCCACCCTCCCCTTCCTTCTCGTTGCTCTTGTTCTTTATGAGCCTGGATGTAATCTGTCCCTGGCTGGTTACACTAATATTTTCAAATGCTGCTTACTGTCTTTTAAGGGTAATACTATTTTGGCACATTTGGACACACTCATGAGAACAAGTGACATCTGTGTCATTTTATTGCTTTATTTTCCTTTTCAGAGGGAGAAAAAAAGACTAGTGCCCTCAATAATAACTTCTGATTAGAGCTGACTAGGAAATAAGTATTTCCTGGAAAGCATTTTGAGAGGAAGCACAAATTTTCCTTTAAAAAAAGAACAAAGAATTCTTTTCATAGTTTTATCAAAACCTTCTTACCTGTCATTTTACTCTATTAAACATTCTCCCAGCTTTTCATGTCATACATTCTGGTTTAACAATAAGACTCTGGTTGTTCTGTATCCCAAGCTCCAGTGAAGAGGTCTTGATTGTCAGATAATGGCAGGCCAGGTAAATCTCTCTGATGGCTACTGAATGCAGCTTTTCCTTCTAAACAGTTCCATGAAGATCATTAAAAAATTAGTAGGAAATGTGGTGCACTTGCATGGTAGACATAGTGATATGTGAGTTAAATACTGTTTATTATTAATGTTCTTTACTATTAAGGAGATCTCTGCATCCCAGTCAAGATTCGTGTGGCTTCACAAGACTTGACAAAGAGGTCTTATAGAAACAGATCCCCCTGTGACTTAACTCCCTGCTGCTTTTATGCTTAAATCACACAATTTACTTGTATTCCATCCGTTGGCTTGGTGCTCCACAATGTACTTTGAATATACTTTGAATATTTAATATTTTGGATATACTTCGTCTTTAATTTACAACTATGCTGTGATGTTTGCAGTCGTAGTGTTATTCAAGCAGTAACTTCACACATCTCAGAAATCTCAACATTACTTCTTTAGCAGTTTATATGAATGCTCAGTTCCAAAATATCTCAGTTATCTTGTTTACAAAGATTTCCAACCTAATACACAAATTTACTAAAAGGCTAACTAATTTTCTTGTTCCATTAAGAAAATTGCACGCTTTTCTCTATATTTGCATATAAGGCCAAAACATACACAGTATAAGAAGTATAGTATTTTTAATCTTTTATTGACAAGTTATAAAAACTAACTATTAGGTAGCCATTTTAAAAGCCTCCTTGCTTTCTGTTTGTACACTTTTAAATTGTTATTGCGTACAGCAGTACAATAAACAACACATAGTCAAGCAGTATCACAGCCACAAAAAAAAAAAAATGCTCAGGACGGGAAACCATGAATTATCTTTGGATCAGGTTATTAAGAGTGTTCATATCAATCTGTTTACATGCTTTGTTTGTCTTAATATCACTTTGATTATTTATAAGTCATGGAATTGCAGAGTCACAGAATGTTAGGAGTTGGAAGGGACATCTGTGGTCATCTAGTCCAACCCCCTGCCAAAGCAGAGTCACCTAGAGCAGGCTGCACAGGACTGTGTCCAGGTGGGTCTTGAGTATCTCCAGAGAAGGAGACTCCACAGCCCCTTTAGGCAGCCTGTTCCAGTGTTCTGTCACCCTCAGAGTGAAGAAGTTCTTCCTCATGTTCAGACGGAACTTCCTCTGCTTCAGTTTGTGCCCATTGCCCCTTGTCCTGTCACTGGGCACCACTGAGAAGAGTCTGGCCCCCTCCTCTTGATACCCACCCTTAAGATTTTTATAGGCATTCATAAGATCACCTCTCAGCCTTCTCCAGGCTGAACAAGCCCAGCTCCCTCAGCCTTTCCTCATAGGACAGATGCTCCAGTCCCCTCACCATCCTCATAGCCCTCCGCTAGACTCTCTCCAGTAGCTCCTCATCATTCTTGAACTGGGGAGCCCAGAACTGGACCCAGTACTCCAGATGGGGCCTCACTTGGGCAGAATAGAGGGGGAGGAGAACCTCCCTTGACCTGCTGGCCACTCTCTTCTTAATGCACCATAGAATACCACTGCCCTTCTTGGCAGCAAGGACACACTGCTCATCTTCCTCTATCAGTGTCTTAAATAAAGGACTAATAATCTCAGGACAGCTTGCTTTGGAATTTATGAAACATGCTATGATCTACCTGTTACTGATTGTAGGGGTCGCTGGAAGAGCATATTTTTAGATTGATCATTTTCTGTTATCAGAAAATCTCTCAACCTTAGCTGTAAGGCTTTAGCAGTTCCCCTACTTCAAGGAGGCCTCTACAATGTGTCATGCCCTTGAGAAGCATCTGTTGTTTAATTTTATGAAATGATGTTCAGGTTAAAATGCAGAAGAGTAGTCAGGTCCTCCTCCTCCTCTCTTTTTTTCCCTGTCCTGTTCTTCAGAGTGTCTGGAGGTGTGTGGGAGCCGACCACTGTCCTTGAGGAGTGGGCAGCTGCCATCCACCTTCCCGGCGAGGGCCTTGGGACAGGGGTGAGGCAGGACGCAGGGGAGAAGCAGGCTGTTGCCAGCAGCTCCCCCTATTCTCCGACCTTCTTGGGCTCAAGGTAGCTCATTCGCTTGCTTTTTGAGGCATCAGCTTTGAAGCGAGTTTTCCTTCCCTCCCCGAGGCAGGGTTTAGACCCCCTCCCTGCTTCTCCTTCACGATCCTTTGGATCACTGTCAGTATTGACTAACATCACACTAGGTACACAAAAGGGCAAACTTAAGACCACAAGAATGCCTTATGTTCAAATATTTCGAATTTTTCGAAAGCTTTCTGAAACTTCTGTCTTTACAGTAGCATAGCTGTGCCACTTCATTATTCCTTTAACAATATGCAACAATAATTTAGCCACAATGGCTAGGTTTCCATTGCTACCAAGCTGTCTTCCAACTCCCTGTGTCACTTCTCCCGCTGCCAAGCACAAATCCAGGTTTACCTGCCAAGGTGCTCTTTGCTCCCCACCCACCCCTCACCGCGCTGGAGGAGCAGATGTGTGTGGGTAGGGTGGTGAAGATGGGAGCCTGTTCCTTAGCAATCCCAGCAGCCGGCATGTGGCAATGAAGACCTAGAGAAAATAAAATGAAAAGGGGGAGTTTCTTACTGGCATATGCAGTGTGAAGCCGCCCTGTTTCAATGTCAGCAGGCTCTCCTCTGCAAAGCTGGGTTACCTGCCTCCACAGAAAAATCTACAGAACCTGTTTCTCCACCCTGAATTCAGAACATTCAGTTCGGGTTTGACAATTGAGCAGCATTAGAAGCAATTGTCAAGTCTCAGCAAAAGTGCTGGATTGCCATAATCTGGTTGTGAGGTGACAGACGTTTATTTAGCTGAGTTTAGGTCATCAGGTGGGATGGACTATATTCTTCAGGTTAGTCCCAGGACATAAGATAGGTAGTAAGATCTTGTTTTGAAATTCAAAGTAACAAAAAGGGCTACAGAGAAACTCTTTTTTCTGGCAGAATATTTTGATGATTTGTGGCTGTCTGTCTTAGATGCCGCACTGTGGCTGCAGATTCTTGAAAGTATCTGCTGCTTCCTGTAAATATAATCTCAATTCTGTGATGGTTTAACATTAACCAGCTGTTCTACAACCATATGGTGACCTGAGCAAGACACTGGACTGACTGGATATCCGTGGTGTTATTGAATGTAGGTTTTTATGTGGATGCAGAAAAATGCAAGATAGAGAAGTTTATTAAATCAGTCTCTCTCCCTCTGTATTCACTTCTATTCTTGGAGCAGCTGCTTATGCTCAGCCTCTGAACCGAGTCAGTCAATTTACTCCAACAGACACTAAAGCAGTCCCTTTATCCATAATGATCAGACAGCAGCAAAATGCACGTCTGATAAAACGGGGAGAAATCCAGCACAAAACTTAAGCTTCCCTTACAGAGAAAGAAATGAACCCTAACCGTGACTGAACAGGTTAATGGCAAAACTGTACCAAGTAAAGTCATTCTGCAACATGAGAGCAGAATCAAAGACATTACGCACAGGGAATCACATATTTAAGCTAGAATAAAAAGAGTGCCTCAAACTGTATTAGTCAGCAACTATTCCTGCATAAAGAGTGTCTTAGAATTAACTAGAGATTACAATTGAGCTAAATCTTAACACTTTGTGTTGCAGATTTTCTGTAAACAAAGTGATTAGTTTGGCTTAACTTTGTATTTCAAGCAACATTTATGAAAGGTCTGCTTCACTGAAAACTACCTTCCATGTCTTAAATTCAACAGTTTTATCTGACCTGACTTCCTTAAACATTTTGCTTTTTTTACAAAGATTAAAAAATACACTGTGGAGTAAAATTATCTCAGCTTTGAAAATATGAAATTGCATCTGAAGCATTGCTTCGGTATGTAGTAATTTACTATGGTAGCTCTAAAGCACAGATGGGAGAGTATAGAAAGAGGATTAAACTGCTTTCCATATCCTGAACTTTATCAGGGATAGCACAGAAAACTGTGTCATTCGTTAATGCCTGGGGAGTTCTTAAGTGTTAACAATTCATCTAGCTGATACATTAGGAAAGCAAGGAAGTATTTTTTTTCATTAGCAATAACAGACTGCAACTAAAATGAAAGTCAAAGTTGCATTGCAAGAGTTTTATTCACATGCCAAAAAGAGGAAATTAATTGCTTCACCTGGAAATATTGATCATAGTACATCTAAGCCAAAATCTAAGTGCACAGACCCAAGAAATGCACTGCTGAAAAATTTATTTTACTGAGTCTTTATTTCTAAAAAGCCTATTTTTTCTGCATTACAAATAAAGAACAATGAGATGCTATTTGTGGTACTTCATGTCACACAACGTTTGTGTTCATACACCGTGCTTCACATCACGAAAAAAGAATGTTTTAAGAAAAGTTCAGAACCTATGAAAATCAAAAGAAATACCCTCATTAACATTCAGCAGATTTTGGATCAGGCCTGTCCAAAGATTCAGCTGATAATACCAATTCATGCAAGAGATTACAACCAAAGTCTCGTTATCCCTTGTAATTATATCTCCCTCATGTTTGTTTTCACTTGCATGCTTTAGTATTTTTTCTAGACACTTCTGCTTAAGCTGTGCACTCAGATTTATCAGAGCTTCATGACAGCATTAGTTTTTCAATGATTTCTGAGTTTCTACAAATCCAAAGTTATAATGCTCAAGTAGTAAGTTTACTGTGATTTTCTGTAAAACGCATGACAGAGTTCTTCGTCAGTTTACAGAAAAACCCATTAATATAACATGGATTTTAAGAAAAAAGAGAGCAGCAGATCTATACTTGCAGGGTTTTCCAGATGGTATTTTAAACCAGTTTATGGAATCCAATATACACATATACTTCTCTGCCTCAAGCATATACACTTCACAGAATCACAGAATCACAGAATCACAGAATCACAGAATCACAGAATCACAGAATGTTCAGGGTTGGAAGCGACCTCTGTGGGTCATCTACTCCAACCCTCCTGCCAAAGCAGGGTCACCTACAGCAGGCTGCACAGGACTGCGTCCAGGCGGGTCTTGAATATCTCCAGAGAAGGAGACTCCACAGCCTCCTTGGGCAGCCTGTTCCAGTGCTTCGTCATCCTCAGGGGAAAGAAGTTCTTCCTCATGTTCAGACGGAACTTCCTCTGCTTCAGTTTGTGCCCACTGCCCCTTGTCCTGTCGCTGAGCACCACTGAAAAGAGTTTCTCCTCATCCTCCTGACACCCACCCTTGAGATATTTATAAGCATTTATAAGGTCCCCTCTCAGCCTTCTCTTCTTCAGGCTAAACAAGCCCAGCTCCCTCAGCCTTTCCTCATAGGACAGATGCTCCAGTCCCCTCACCATCCTC
>Ga0065711_1050456_pt1 | contig 10824 bp, 6 predicted proteins | sample Hoacrofraction12_FD_59098 | JGI IMG/M metagenome (GOLD analysis project Ga0065711, IMG submission 59098) | Hoatzin crop microbial communities from Cojedes, Venezuela - Epithelial fraction 12 v2 (version 2) | ecosystem: Host-associated > Birds > Digestive system > Esophagus > Crop | place... | reverse complement strand
CCTGTTCCCTTTGTTTGCTGTTCTGTTAAACTGCCCTTATCCCGACCCACCAGTTTCTGCCTGTTTCTTTCCATTCTCCTCCGCACCCCAGCGGGGGGAGGGGCGGCCGGGTGGCGCTTTTGTTGCCAGCTGCAGCCAAACCATAACAGGTATAGAGTAGCAGCTTGCTCCTAGTGGCATATTTACAGGGAGCAAGACTCCTTTAGAAGAATTCAACTTCCCTTAAGAATAATGTGAAAATACCAAATAGTGTCTTAAGGGTGTTGACAAGTGCAGCCCTGCAAAGACAGCTTCAGTAAGTAAGACAACAAGCTCCAAAACTAGGAAGCCACCTGACAAGTTTACTTTATCCTAACTCTCCACTGGAAAGTTATGGATAGTAATTCCTCTAAAGGCCAAATAGAAAGAGAAACAGTATTTCTGAAAGTTACAGTACAACTTACTCATGTTGTGCATTATAACAATAGCTCCAGTGGGACATTATGGCAACAGCTCTGGTGGGACTGTCAGTTACTAAACTAGCAGGTACTTTTGAATCTAGCATTCATAAAGCACTAAGAATTTAATTTTGCACTCAAAGCACCTTTGTGCAAACACTCCAAGAAAGAATTTCAAGCATGTGAAATAGGAAAGGTTTCGCCTGCACCTCTTAGCTGCAGGCTTTCAGGTATCACCATGCAAGTGCCCTTTGGAACAAGTCCGATTAGGAGACCTGAGACTTCCACAACAATTAGCATGGTAAGAGAACCCTGGAAGTGATAGGAACTAGACACTCCTTGCAGTGTGATGGCAGTAAAGAACATCACATTCTGCTCGCAGCTGGTGCAGTTTAGAAACATGCTTTTTAAAACCTGGGAACAATACATTTGTTTATAGCTCCCAGACATCAGAACAGAAACAGACAACAGATTAGAAAAGGAGCAAGTCAAAAACTTGTAGTTTCACACTACAGCAGAAACTATAGGAGTAGCTATTGAAGATACCTACTGGAGATCAGTTTTTTTACAATGACTTGGCAGTTTTTAATCATAGTCTGGGTTAGAGGTTGTTCTTCTGATTCTTGTAAGACCTACGTTGTGTCTAAAATATACATTGCATATTGCTTGGTTTGTTGTGTTGAGCATAAGGTATGTATAATACATTCATTTTACTAGGTATTTTTTTGGTATGTGATCTTGTTATGGGTTTGCGTGACAAGGTTTTGGTAGCTGGGGTGCTATAGGGGTGGCTGCTGCAAGAAGCTTCCCCCATGTCTGATAAAGCCAGTGCTAGCTGGCTCTAAGACGGACCTGCTGCTGGCCAAGGCCAAGCCAATCAGGGATCACAGAATCACAGAATCACAGAATAGTAGGGATTGGAAGGGACCTCTGTGGGTCATCTAGTCCAACCCTCCTGTCGAAGCAGGGTCACCTACAGCAGGCCGCACAGGACCTTGTCCAGGCAAGGATGGTGGTAGTGCCTCTGTGATAACATATTTAAGAAAGGGAAGAAAAAAAAGCTTGGCAATGAAACGGCAGTATAGAGAGAGGAGTGAGACGATGTGAGAAAGAACTCTGCAGGCACCAAGGTCAGTGAAGAAGGAGGGGAGGGAGGAGGTACCCAAAATGTTGGAGCAGAGAGTCTTCCTTTGCAGCTCATGATGAAGACCATGGCGCGAGAGGTTGTCTCCCTGCAGTCCATGGAGATCCACGGTGGAGCAGTTATCCACCTGTAGCCCATGCCAGAGCAGGTGGATGCCTGAAGGAAGCTGTGACCCTGTGGGGAGCCCGCGCTGGAGCAGGCCCCTGCCAGGACCTGCAGACCCGTGGAGAGAGGAGCCCACGCCGGAGCAGTTTGCTGGCAGGGCTTGTGACCCTGTGGGGGACCCATGCTAGAGCAGCCTGTTCCTGAAGGACCGCACCCTGTGGAAGGGACCCACACTGGGACAGTTTGTGAAGAGCTGCAGCCCGTGGGAAGGACTCACGTTGGAGAAGTTTGTGGAGAACTGTCTTCCATGAGAGGAACCTTCACACTGGAGCAGAGGAAGAGCGTGAGGAGTCTTCCCCACGAGGGACAAGGAGCAGCAGAGACAACGTGTGATGAACTGACCACAACCCCCATTCCCCGTCCCCCTGCACCACTTGGGGGGAGGAGGGAGAGAAATCGGGACTGAACCTGAGCCCGGGAAGAAGGGAGGGGTGGGGGGAAGGTGTTTTATATCTGGATTTATTTCTCACTATCCTACTCTGATTTGATTGGTGATGAATTAAACCCCCTTTTCTCCCCAAGTTCAGTCTGCTTTGTCCGTGACAGTTATTGGTGAGTGATGTCTCCCTGTCCTTATCTCAACCCTCGAGCCTTTCATCATATTTCCTTTCCCCTGTTCAGTTGTGGTTTTGGTGGGCACCTGGCATTTATCCAGGCCAAACCAAAACAGATCTATCACACACCTAAATGCTCTTTCATTGCGTTAGTGAAAAAAATGTAATATGAATTACCACCTCCAAATGGGCCAACAAAGTTCACCCAGATAATTTACACTTCTTCCCTTTTCATTTTTACACAAATACTGCCCCACCCTTAACCTTGGATGTAGGAAATCAGTTTATTATAACTCCCAGAAATAGTTATTCTGGGTATCAAACCCAATGACTATTCTTTAGCCTGTTTTTGCAATGCTTAGACTAAGTAATGGCAAACGTTTAGGTGAACTGTAGCTAAATATTGCAGTGGTTTAGTTAGAAATGCAGGCAATAGGCAGTCTTCAGGTATATGCAAAAAATATTACACTGAAGGAACGACCAAAGTATAAATAAATCAATGATATCCAGTAAAAAAATTATCCTGGATTTTTTGTGTGAATCATACAAAATTTAAAACTGCAGTACAATCTGTGAAGAATTAAAACTGCAACATAATCTGTAAGAATTTCAGCCAGCAGCTATTAAATTTGAGCACTGTTTATTTTACTATACCTGGCAGACAAGCCTGACAAAGCCCTTTTGAGGATTTCTGGAGTGCTGTCTGTTGGTGGAGGAACATCAGAAACACGTGAATCACTTCTAAGATCCAACTCACCAAGTCTTTCTTCCAAATCCACTTCCTAGGACAGAAAAAAAAAAAAAGAAAACCAACACAACATGCAAGATTATTAGTTATTATGTCAGAAAACAGTATTCAGAGTCATAAACATTACTTTAGGAACTGATAATATCTATATCACCTTCTAAAAAGACAGCAATGGTTTACTAGTGAAACTAGTGTTATAGGAGACAAATGTATCCCAATAAATGCTTATAAGAAGGCCAGTACTTAGATGTTGTGACACTACCTGCTGTGCTCAAGAAACTTCACATTCTAGGCACTCTTTCAACCCACATACAGAAGCATGAGGATATAAATTTCCATAAATACTATAGCTGACATAGAACATATGAGTTTAACAGAAATCCCCAACCCTCTACCACATTCCCTCACCTACATCTCAAACTAACCTTTTATGGAATAAGGAGAAGGGTCTTCTGGTGGTTCATGTCACATTAAGAAAAGAAATGGAATATGTGAAAAAACAGTCCCTTTGCACAGTGAAAAGAGGTTGCTGGCACAGTCTCATACATACATACGCTAGGACTTGAGCCCTCTGGCTTTAAAAGAACGATCCAAAAACAAACTGTGAAGTGACCAATTGTCCTATGGACACAGTATTACTCAGAATAATTTTTTATATGACTCCAACAGTGCAGTTGTTTCTTCTGTATTCACTAATGACCACTCAGGAAGACACCATCTAGACAGACTGTCTAATCCAAATGCAAAATAAGCAGTACGTGTTTTGGTGACAACGTACAAATTGTCACCAATGGTCAGAGCAGACTATTCTTCCCCTCAGTTAAAGCCAACACTAAGGATGCTGCTGATTTACTTCACTCGTTCTAATGTTACAAACCCCACAACTCCAGGGAGTCAGAGGGCTGCACTCGGCCCTGATGCAGCAGTAAGGCAGACAGCTGTCTCCAGCTCAGTGTCTGGCTCTCTTGAGACCTGAACTTCCTCCTGATCGCCCTGCCTTGCCTCACCTCCTTATAATCCCAAACAGATTCCAGCCTGCCCTGCTGCCTCAGGTTCATCAGTTCATAACAGCTCTGGGAACTGTGAAGTAACTGCACTTGAATACTTTTTTCACCACTGCTATACTGCTATTTCTCAGTCTCCCTCTCTTTCCAACTTCCTCATTGCACATCTCAGTTCTTTCTCCTTAATCTGTTTCCATGAATGTGACTGATTTTCTCTCCTACTTTTCCTTAATAACATTATTTTCTTCCCTTGTTCTGAGTATTTTTGGCATTTTGGAAGACAGCAGAGGTGTATCTTCCCTCTCAGCCCTTCCACAAGACATCACAGAATTAAGGCAGCCTACAGTCCCAGCCATCTCACGGTTACTCTGTTTATAGGCTATCACCTTTTCCTCTCAGACCCGTTTTCCTTCCCAGGAAGCTACGCCTCAGTGAGTGACCTCTGTAAGCAGCACAGGTGGAGGAGGCAAGGCTTTTCAGACCTCGCGGCGCAGAGCCAAGGACCCAGCCTGTGCCCAGACGCCGGGCAGAGGCGGCCGCGGGCGGGGCCGGGGTCTGGCCGGGGCGTGGGGCGGCGGGGAGCTGGCCAGGGTGCTGCAGGCCGGCCCTCTCCGCAGCGCCGCGCTCGGGCGCTGGACCCTCCCACGGCGCTCTATCCAGGGACACCACTTCCAGGGAAAATACCATCCCTTCCATTTTTAAATTGTTTTTACCTGTTTAGAACCCGAGACTTGTGCTACGCACATGCACAAGGGAAACGGGTAACAACAGGAAGAATAACTCTCTTTTATAACATGTCAGGCCTGTATTTTTCTCATTCGCTTTGGGTCCCGCACACACGCCCAAGATGAAATTCCTGAATGGATTTTGTATCATTTGCTTCTTTGAAAAAAATGATCAATGCTTTCCCTACTCCTTGAAAGCCCACAGTTGAATAATTATTCGACAGACATTGTCCATAATTAATACAAGTAAAAAGAGCAAATACTCTGTGGTCCAGACTTCAGAAAGTCTGTAGAACACCTGAAAAAGCACATAAATAAATAAAAAATTACTGTGCTTGAAACCTTGTTATTCAGAGATGTTTCTCATAGTGTTGTACCATAGTTCAAGAAACCAACTATTGATGTGATTGGGGGGATCACAGGTCTCTCCCAAAGCCATGTTCCAACTTCTGCGACCTGCACTGGAGTGCAACAAGCTATCTGTGCAATTCTAGGAGACCCTACCCATCGTGCAGGCGACAGGCAGTAATCCTGGCCCTAAGACCACAACTTAGTGTCTTTAATATTAATCCCTGCTTGCACAAGGCAGAGATGTTCTCTCTTTTAAGCACTCAGTACTAAGAACACCCCAAAATTTTTTTGTTCCATTTTTGTGCTTTTGGTATTGCAGAACACATTTCCGTCCTCCACCAGTGTTAAACATTTAAACCAAACACACAAACAAACAAAACCCCCCCACATACTTACTTTTATCCCCCTGATACTTAACACACAACTGTCACTTACATATCTCATTAGAAGCAGTGTTTTAGATTTGCTATTTCCAGCAGCTGAATTCACAGGTGCATGTCATTTTTCAGAGTATCTGAACACCTTGAAGAAGGAGTCTGTGTTTATCCAATTGGGTTTTTAGCAGCTCGTGTATCATACTGCCGCTACTGGGAGCTTGGCTGGTGCAGCCTGCAAGCTGCATAAAATTTGGTGCATTTGGTCATTTTTTTCGCTTTACGTTGCTACAACAACCAGCGGGAGACAAACCCCCGACTATCTTCAACTTCCCTTTGTAACATACCTCAAAAAAGACCCTGAATACTTTATTTTCCAGTTAATTGCTATAATCACCACTGCTGTCTTCTGCATCATGGAGTGCTTAGAGAATCCCATCACTGTGGGACAAGTCTTTCTTGCTAATTGTTTTCTTAATTATGTTACATGATTGATTGTAAACATTCCAGTTTATAGTCACAAATAACAACAAAAGAAAACACTAAGTTAATCACTACCAAAGCACTCAAAACCAACTCCGCCTGCCCCCCCCTCCCCCAAATAAAAAGAAATCAAGAGCCTTGCTACTTCAGCTTGACCTTGTAGAAACAGTTCTGAAGTTCAGTATAAAACCAAGAAGCCCTCACTTCTCCTGCTCTTCAGGTTTGAGATTTGGCCAAGCTGAACACACAGTCACCACAAAGACTTGCAAGGGGTATTAACTGAAATGCCATGCATTTCGTATCGTTAGCAGATATTTAGCAGGTTTGCAAAGGTTAGTTGAAAACAGCAGAAGTTGTACAGTTCTAAGTGACCAAGACACCTTTCAACTCCAGCTTCAAATTAAATGTTTGATCCGAGGTGTTTTCATTTTTTCCTACAGTTCTCAAACTGCAAGTGACAGAGCCTTTTACATGAAGAATGTGTGCCACTCCCATCTCCTTGATTCACATTTGAAGCATCTGCAACAGACAGATGTTGTAATGAGGTCATTGCCTTGCTTCTCTTCATTTGAAGCCATACATTCCTTCAAGAGAACCTATTTGATCAGCTCATAGAATACAAGTCCAACAAGGATGAAATGATGCAGGCCTAACAAGTACAGGGAAGAAAGCAAACATGAGTTATTCACATGCTACGAACAGCTCAGTGTATAACAAACACACCTATCTGACACACTATGATGCTCATCAGTTTTCATCATTTCCAAACCACCCCAAGACAAAGGTTTATTTAGTTGTAGGGTTTTGTTTGAATTTTGGTGTTCTTAAAGACAAGACTTTCATCCTTAAGCTAAATCTTCTGTAGAAGACCACAAATACCTGGCCATACAAAGGAGGAACTCACACAGTCAAGAGCCTGAGCCTCCCTAACAGGAATTCAAAATGTGAAATCTTGCCACAAATTAAGCTTTCACGTAGAATTCTGCTTGCTGGCTACTTCATAACAGCTACCAGAATACAGCCATGTGTCATGCAGAAAAAAATAGACATGTCAATCTTTCATCATCTAAAAGGACATACGCATCTGAATTGCTGTTTTGTACCACACACCCTCCACTACAAATAGAATGTGTCAAGTGAACCACGCACAGGAATTATTCTAGTTACAAAGGCACTTGAAATCTTTTGCTTGTACTGCATTTTTTCCAGGACGTCATAAGGAACTCCCAAGTAGACAGCAAATATGTTCTTGGAGAATGCAGCGCCTACATGAAAAGCAACTGAGAAAATGAAGACATTTTCCAACACCTTACATGAAAAACGTTAGCAAGCAAAAGAATTTAATTATTGGGTAACACTTATACAGGCAAAATGACAAAGTTTTCTCCTCCAGCTTTGACCTTTCTGCAGTCTCTCTCACAAGTTCCACAGTGAAGTCAATAGCTCAGTTAAACAACATTGTAGCATATTTAATTAGATGTACCTTGATGACTTCAGAGGGAGGTAAGATATCAGTGTCGGAAGATCCTGAATAATGAAACCTTTTTCCAAACTGTTGAAGCCTGACATGCAGAAACACAACCAAGAGAACTGCACACACTGAATTGAAGATGGAAACCTACAGATCCTTTACTATCTGCATTGATACTAATTCACCACCACTTCCAAGAAAACAGAGGTTTGGAAATAGTCAGCCCTTATTATTATTACCATGCTTGTAGCAGAAAGCATGGAGGTCAGGCTTCTCTGTGAAAAGTAAGCAGATCCATTTTCTAGATATTCCAAAGAAGTAAGTCAAATGAAGTAACTAAGTGATCCATGACAGACTCTAATGTTCCACTGTAACCCACACCGCTGTCAGGAATTTCATCTGTCTCAAGTAGGTTTGGGAGGTTTTGGCCATCAAAGACCTCAGTCCCAAATCCAGCTTCACAGGTCTGAGTAACTTACCTAGCAATTGATTCCCTGGAAGGGCTGTCTCACTGAACAGAAACAGCTTTTTCAATACCATAGGAGAGATGGTGGTCAGTGATTCCAGGCTTGTTTTAATTACAAATAATTAACAACGACTCTAGGCAAACAGTCACTTGTTCCCACCACCAGTAATGCAACACGATTCCACTGCCCTCTCCCTGTCCTACTCTGGGAACTCTGCACCGTACAGAGAGGAATAACTGTGTGATTACTTCCAGGATACACTAAACTTTTTGAAGCATTTGAAAGCAATGTCACTTGCTTTTTAGTAAAGAATGCAAACAACTGAAATTTTAAAAGAAGTGTGAACATGCGCAGAAGATCAATCTGTAAAACTTTAACTGACTTATATGTATTTAGTATTTGAATGCCAAATTGTTCCTCTTGCTCCTAAGAGCTGCAGAGTATTTATGAACACTTTGACAAGAGTGAAGGAAAAGAGCATCCAGGGCAAGCAGCAGCAAATGAGAAAGGGACAAACGAAAAATCACTCCTGCATGCTGCAGGGCAATGCAAAGAAACAACAAACTAGTGAAACTGCAAAGCCCTACAGGGCAAAGGCACGTTTACAGGCATTTTGTAAAAAAGTCATCAGCTCAACAAGCTAGTGAGCAACTGAAGACACCAAGACTTGCAGAGCTCAGGAACTTCAGGAAGAAGCTTCACGAAGGGCAGACCATATTCCTTCATACAAAACCAGGGAAGTTAACTTTTATTTGAAATTATATGGATGTAGAAATTGCTACCAGTTGTTTCCAGTTAGTGGTAAAAAAAGATGTAAATAAGAAAAAACACAGTTTCACTTACATTCAGTAGGTAATGAGCATCTATGGACACTGTAATCTGATACTTTTCATATTAGGCTTACTTACTGAAAACAGGAGTAAAAGTACAAAAGATAAAACCCTCCAGACATATTTAGTGATGATGTAGTTCTTCAGCAAACATAGAGCCCTTCCATACTTTGGCAAACAAGGTGCTTTAAAGCACGTTGCCTTTATGTATCTGGAAGTCTGAATTAATTAGGTCAACAAGACCAGAAGCAGCACATAGCAGTTACCATATGAAAGGAGACAACCAAGTTTTCTCCTTCATTACAAGCGAGGAAGAGGGTGACAGTTCTGAGCTGTGTATTAGGAAGCAGTGGAAACCCACTGCACCACAGCCATCCTGAGTAGTTATGAACAAAAGAACAAGTCTTGGGCCTAAATGCACAAGTACCATCCCAAATAGCCAAAGGACAATAAGGTACCCACTTGTCACAAAGGCCAGGCAAGCAGTAGAGCAGAGAGATAACCATCTAAGAAGGCATATAATGTGGCATCTGTGAATCCAGATGACCAGATGCTTCCCACCAAATCATCTATAGCAGATACCTGCGTACTCATATTCAAAACAGAGACCCAAGTGCTCATTTATCTTTACAGTTACCAAGGTCACTAAAGACAGCTTAATAAGTAAAATTTATTTTATTTTTTGTAAAATTTTGTGAGCCATGACTAGGGTCACTGGTGCTGTGCACATCACAGATAGCTTTAACAACTCTAATGAGAACAAGGAGGGTCCCCCCAGTAATCTGTCAAAAAGTCTTCTGTGCAGTGGAAAAGGCTTTCCATATCTAACAGTCCAAGCCATCATCACAAATGTACGCACATGGAAATTCATCACCTGTAACCAACATCCTAGCTGCAGATACAGCAGCAGCGTCCTTTCTGTTCAACGTCACCTGAAACTGGATGAGAGTCTAGAGTAAGTAAAAGTTTAGGTTTATAGGCAAGAATAGCATTTTCCTCTCTGGAAATCACGTGGGTAAACCAAGAATATTATTAGCAAGTTTCAAGTGCACCCTTCTGAAGTCCAGAGAGTAGAGGCTTTGAATGGGAAGAATTCTTTGAAGGCAGCTCACTGCACACCTCAGAAATTAACTTAGCCTACAAAATACAGCAAATCTGAACAGTGCCACAGAAAAACAAGTTTGAGCACACTGCTGCAAGAAATCATGTTTAAAAGTTAATTCTCATCTACAGAGAAATACTCTCTGCACAGCTACAGTCTGAACATTACCTTATTCGATCACAGCCCTCAATGCAGCACAGTACTGCAAATTTTCAAGCTCATTGGCTTTGAGTTCATGCAACCAAAGCGCAGAATAAAAACTGACTATTGAGCTTCACTTTCCAATTCCTTGCCACAACGCCTAAGGCAGACCGCACACTCTGCAGCTTCGACATCCACACAGGTTTAGTCACCAGTCTGGGAGCCCTCCACCATGAACTGCAAACTCAATTTAGGAATCAGAAAGCTTTTTTTTTTTTTTTTTTAATTCCAGTTACCAAAATTAGAGCATCTCTTTCATTTTATTCAGACAATTAGCAACTGTGATGTGCTTAGCTTTTGCAGAGATAAGCCTTAACTCCACGGCAAACAAAAGAACAGCTCTTTTGCCACTGTAATGAACCTGATGCACAGACAGTATTTCGAAAACCCCCTGCCTTAGCAGAAATGCCGTACTGTGAGTCCTTTCCGGGCCAGAGGTAAATGCCTGTCATTGAAAGGCCATAAAACAGGGCCGGCTGCCGGGAAAAGCGCTGACGCAGCCGCTGACCGGAGCAGGTCGCAACTGCGTGTCGGCTCCCGCGCCGCCACACCGGCCCACCCACGCTGCACGGCGCCCTGCCTGGGCCAGCGACCGCGGCGAGGGGCGAACTGCGACACGCAGCCTGACAGCTCCACGGCGCGGGGCTGTTGCTGCGGGCCCGGAGAGAGACCGGACGTCCCCACTCCGGTCTTGCCAGGGAGAGGGGTGGCAGCGGGGCGGGGCAGGCCACGCGCGGGCCCCGCGCCCCGCGCGCCGGGCCCGAGGCC
>Ga0065711_1011039_pt1 | contig 10824 bp, 5 predicted proteins | sample Hoacrofraction12_FD_59098 | JGI IMG/M metagenome (GOLD analysis project Ga0065711, IMG submission 59098) | Hoatzin crop microbial communities from Cojedes, Venezuela - Epithelial fraction 12 v2 (version 2) | ecosystem: Host-associated > Birds > Digestive system > Esophagus > Crop | place... | reverse complement strand
AAGCAGTTTGGCATCATCGATAATCTGACGGATGTTAGATTTGCGGCTGAGCGACACACTGATAGGCTCGTCCGGATGATAGTCAACCACGAGTACCAAGTCTCTTTGCACCCGTTTCAATACAGGTTCAATCTTATCTTCCACAATAGGAAGAATTTCGTTCTTGATGATGTCTTCTTCGAGCTTGTTTAACTCCTCAAGGATGTCGTCGATAGGCTTGTTCAATCCTCGCAATGTTCGCATCGTTGTGTATAATTCTTCAAGTGTTGCTGCCATAATGTATATTCTTTAGTCGTTATTTGTGGTACAAAGGTAAACAATAAATTTCAAACGACAAAATTTTTAAACACAAAACTTATAATTTACGGTTTTTATAGGTTAGTTGGATTGATTAGCTTGTCTTTAAATTCTTCTTTGATAGGGTAGAGACTGCTTTGTTCGGTGACGCCGACAAAAAAGATTTTCTCGGCGCATTGGGCGACGTATCTGTTCCTTTCTGTAGCCAACTTTTTTCCTTGGCGCGGATAGTCATTTAGGGAGATGATGAGCAGGCGATTGTTGGCAAATGCGGCTTCCCATTCATCGGGCATAGTTTTATACATCCGCCTTGCTAAGACGATAATGATTGGTTGTTTTCCTTTCAACAGAAATTGGAGAACGTCTTTTTCGAGTTTCGATGAGAAACCGCTAATCACGCATTGCCCATTGTCTCTCATTGAAGTTGCCCAGTCGTATGTTTTCAACACCATATTTGCTGGTATCGTGCTGGATGCCAGAAATGCGGTTTTCTGTATTTGAAGCAAATCTTTGTTGCCGTAATATTCAATCTTAATCATTAGGTAGTTTTATTTTTAATCATTAGGTGGTTTGGGGTGGATGCGGCATTATGACGCTAAATTACGCTTGGGCATTTGTTGTATAATCCTTCCATTTAACAACTTGCCATTTTTATGCTTGTTTCGTTTTATTCCGTCGCTGCCCCATGTACCCCATTGTTTGAAGAAGAAGGCAGAATCGGCTTCTTCCACTTGCTTCATAATATTTGTTACCCACGAGGGTTGCATAGGTCGTGCTTTCGGTCCGCTTTCCCCGCCAACTATAACCCAATCTATGTCCGTAAGGTTCATCTCACCCAAATCCTCCAACAACGGTTCGCAAGACAGGAAACGAACGGATGCTGGAATATTTCGGAGGCAATCAATACGATAAAGAGATGATTTGCATTCCACAGTAGTGCCGAGCCATACATTTTCAGGAATACTATGCGTGAGAAAATATTCCGCCATTCTCTCTGCTCTTTTGGTAAGTATTTGATAGCGATGTTGCGGCGTGGACTTAATCACATCCATTATCTTGTCGATGAAATCGAATGACACATCCTCGTGGAACAAATCGCTCATAGAACACACAAAGATGTTGTGTGATTTAATCCACTGTTTCGGCTCGTCGAGATTCTCCGGATGTAACGTGAGATTGAAGCTATTACTATATTTCTCAAGTCCCATAGCTTTCAACCTACGAGACATTACTTCGGCATAGCAATGGGCGCAACCCATTGACTTTTTTGTGCATCCCGTTATAGGATTCCAAGTCTTGTCAGTCCATTCAATCTTAGTTGACCTCATAGTTTTTTTTCCCCCTGTTATTCTATAATTAATAATGTTCTGTGTTTTATAGTTCTTATATGTAATCATTGGCGATTTAGCTTCATAACTTATTAATTTATTTTTCTCCATCTCTTTTATCTCATCTGCAGCATGTCTAGGAATGTGTCCATTTTCTAGCGTATAAAGATATGCTTGAATATTGTTGGTTATAACACCTTTCAATATCAGTGTACGAAGATTTTGTTTGAATTGTTCTATTTTGGATAATTTAAGTGGTTCAAATAAATCTAATTGTATTTTATTGCTTTCATCATTAATGTCAAAATTAGCCTCCCCATTTTCTTTGTTTATGCGCCAAGCTGTTGAGAGAAACTTATCAACGGCAAGAATGTGAGAAGCTCCAAAAATTATACCATATATACCATTAGCCTTCTTGATTGTAAAAGGATAAAGTTTTGTGTGATTACCTTGAGGAATTTTTTTTCTAAATTCCTCAAGTACGATTTTATGTATGTTTTCAGGATGAGCTTTGGCTTCGTCTATATTGATTTGTAAAATTTTTTGAAAAGCGGGAGTCCCTCCAAATCTTAGATAATAAGATGACGAAAAGAAAAACAAGAAATCGGTTTTGTTACATTTTATTAGTGTATTTAACACATCATCATTTATAAACTTAATTCCATTTTGATCAAAGAAAGCCAAAGAGGGATACTTGATTATTATTTCTTTATATTTTGCAAAAGCCACATTGAAATCTAACTGAGTTATATTGCAATGTAGAAGATTTAATTTCTTCATTTTTGCAAGGTCAGAATGCTCTAAAATGAAATTTTCTACTGAACTTATTAATTGATTATTTTTAATTTTGTTGTATTCATTAAATAAAAGGTTGATTGTTGTCCCCTTTCTTAAAATATTTTCTGCTTGCTTGTTTATTTGGCATAATATTCTTATTGGACTTCCTTTATCATCATTACTTATACCAGGACCAGCAAAAAAATCAAAAATCCATAGTTCTCGTTCACCACTCATGACAAATACAGGAAGCCACTCTTGAGCATATTTTTCAAATATTTCAAGTTTACATAACGTACCTTCGTCAAATTTTTGATTGTGAATATCTTTTCCCATAAATTACATTTCCTCAATATCGTTATCATTTTCATCTCTACCTGTAAGGACAGAGCTAGCAATATAATTCTCAATCTCTTCTTTTGCCAATATAGGATTTTCGCAGATGTACTTTAAGAAAATCAGGTCGCTTTCGTCTGTAATATTCCAGAGTTGAGAAGTGTTATAACTTCCAGATCTTATACCTGCATTTGTCTTAAATTGTAAAGTTGACGGTAACTCGCTTAGAAATTTATCTGCTATCTCATTGAGCTTATTAACATCTTCTTTGGATAACTTTTCAAAGGGATATGGATAACTCGTAATATTTGTTTTTGTCACATGAAACTCATCACCATAAGTCAACCATTTGGTATATGAAATTTTACCATCTAAATATAGCATAATTATTTTTGCAAAGTCTTTTTTTACCATAACAGAGGCAATTCCATGATGTTCGGTTCTTTCTCCTGCTAATGTGAAACAAGGTGCGGCTTCTAACGATATAGAAAGCCGATTATACGCAGTGTTATTAAAATATAGGCAAGTTCCATTTCTTCTATCCTCAAATCCTATAATGCTATTTCCTTTTTCATAAATTGTTTGAACCATTTCCGAATTAATCATTGGGATACAATCTGTGATGGAGCAATTGGAATATTTGATGCATTGAAGAATACACGGCTTCTTTTCCGAAAACCATCGATGAAGCCTTGTCGAAAAAATAGAATCACCATTATGGTTGTAGATGTAAATGCAGTTTCTAACTCTAACATTTCCGTCAAAAAGGCCATCGGGTATTCTTCCATAAAAAGAAAACCATTTAGAACCTTTCATTTTTAATAAATTCTTTCTTACATCTTGAAAGTCTCTGCTGAATGCAATGTTGTGCATCACAATAAAACTATGTGATCCATTCTCATTAATTAAGCTTAGTACACGTTTTATGACGTGACCATATAAATCAGTGCATCTGAAAGATTCCGTGTTTCTTATATAGTTTATTCTTCCCATCGAAATATAAGGAGGATTGCCAATTATTACATCAAAACCACCGTTACCATGAATGATATCATAGAATTCACCTAACCAATGGAATGGCAAATGAGTGGAATACCAAGTTTTGTAATCTTCGTTATTTTGAAGATTCCCTTCTGGTATTTCCCCATCAGCCACTGTCCTATACATAATTCTGTCAAGAGAAATACGGAGTTTTGAAAGTCTTTCTTTCAATTCTTTTTTGGCATCTTTATAGTTTACAGCTTCTTCATTTTGGGCTAATTGGATTGTTTTAAATGCCTCGTATGCTTGTGAGACTTTTTGCATTTCATCTTCGATTTTGTCTCTTTCCTGAGAAGCCATTGCATCTGAGATAATATCCCTTACCAATTCCTTTTCTGTTGCATAACCAACAAGTGTGTTGCCGGCACGAATATTGAAATCTACATCTGGCAGAGGGTCAAGTCCCATATTCTCATCACGCAAATCAACGTCAACAACAGCTACCAACTTCAAGAAAAGACGCAATTTGGCTATTTCTGTTGCCTCAACCATAATGTCAACACCATACAGATTGCGGAGTATTATACTCTTATAAATGAAATATTGAATGTTTGAGCGATATTTTTGTGAAACCTCCTTTAATTCCTCTTTGAATAAGTTTTCATTGTTGTCATGAAATTCTTGCATCCTGCTAAGACATATTTCATACAGTGGTTCTAAAATATTTAGTGCGGCAAAGAGGAATGCCCCACTACCACAGGTAGGGTCGAGGATGGTTACTTTACGAAGCTCATTATAGAAATGACCAACAAAATTATGATTGTTGGTAGTGTTTAAGAAATCGCAGACGAATTGGCGGATGTCAAGATTGTAAGTGATAAAGTCATTAATACTGTTTATCTCTCCATTCGCTATTTTTTCTTTGATGTCATTATATCTTTGTAAGCGTTCGATCGTTTCTCTCCATATCTCTGTCGGCAGTCCCCATTCTTCTGGGGTTCTTTCATTCCAATGTTTGCGTCTTTCAATAAGGTTGGCTAATGCGGTATCTATACCTTCAGCTATCTCTTGTGGTATGTCGGCTTGCTTGTCACCACCTTTTTTAACAGCATCGTAAATATATTTGTCGCCGCTTTCCTTTAAGAAATTCCAAAAATCACCGTTGTCCTTGAATACTTTTTCTTCTTTCTTTTTCACTGCGTCAAGGAGGAATGGCACTATTGTATTGCGCCCGATATATTCTGTGATATCCTCTTTCGTATAGTATGCGCCCATCGCAGCACGGTCGTTGATATATTGTTCAAAGATATAGCCTAACACATCTGGATTGATGTCCCGTCCTGTTGCTGTGATACGGTCATCAAGATGCCAGTGCCAATTATCAAAGAAAGCGAACAGACTTTCGAATGCGGCATCCGAAATGTCTATATCAGGATATTGTTGCTCTAATTGATGTTCGTCGAACATACCACCATTCAGATAAGGTATGCGGCCGAATTTTTCTGTGAATCCAATCTCTTTTTGTGGCGAGTTAAGACCGTCATGGAAAAGGATTCTAAGAAACCTTTTATAAAAAGTTCCATAGAATTGGTCTTCTCCATTTTTCTCCCTTACCCAGTTGAGCTTATCTCCAAGATAGTTTTTATTGTTGTCAAGGAAACCTTTCTTTTGTATAAAATAGCAGAACATCAGACGGTTGAGCATCACCGATGTGTACCATTGTTTGTCGCGGTTGTTTCTAACAGCCACTTCATCATTTATTCCAGTAATGAATGCGGCAAATCTATTATGCTCTTGTCTGAAACCTGTATAGAAGCTTCTGGTAATTTGTTCAGAGTTTACAAGGAATGCGGATTTTACACGTTCTTTGACTTCTGTTATTAATGAAGATGTGCCAAGGTCGAATGTCAACTCGTCAATTTTTCCATAAAGGAATTCAGTCTGTTCAACATTCTCATATTCCACTTTCACCAAGTCTCTCTTCTCCACTTTTTTCAATGGTATTATCCAAAGATGGTGAATCGTATTGGGTATATGAAAAATACAAATGTAGTCTTCTGCGTTGCGCCTGATTTTCGTGTCTAATTTTTTGCATACCGCAACCCCTGGGATTTCATTTGCTACACAATGTAATATTTGAAAGCCACTGCGTTCTGCAACTTTCTCTACCATGAAGGTAATATCATCTACTATGTAGGGAGGAAGATTTTTATTACCTTGAGGATTGTTCCACCCCATTTCAGAAATAAACAGACTCGTGAAATCAGCCCGTTCTATATAAGATTTAAATTCTTGTCTGGTCATAGTTCTAATCGTTTATCTTGTTAATACCCATAGAGCAGATAATCTCCGGCTCTTTTGAATTAATATTCTCATCGTCTATCTTACAAAGTTCCTGCTTTTGATACATCTCAATAATAGTGTCAATTACAGTGTCCTCGTCACTGTTGCGCATCATACGGCCGATAAGAACTCTGCTGCTTTCTTTCAATGGGAAATTATAAATCTGATCTATAATCAGCCGTAGTGTGTCGCGTTTTTCTTCTGTGAAGAAGAGGTCGGTTTCTCTATGCTCTATAGCGTTATTCAGTCTTTCATAAATCTTTCTCTTAGTGCTGAACCGTGTGCCTATGGAGCCAGCAAAGCTAGTATTCTGGCTTTTGATAGCAGAAACAGCTTTTTCCACGAGGTCAAAGTGATTGTCAAGTGTTTCCTCGGCCGGCTCGTCAATGCTACATTCCATAGCATTAAGAATTCTGTTTTGTGATTGACTTATCACCTTTCCATCGGGTGCCAACCAAGTCAACACATCAAAATCGTTGTAAGTGCGAGCATACGTTATTACTCCAGACTTCTTTGCGTCATCAGTCTTCTTTGTGGAATAAATCATATTGCTCAGAGCCGGTATTATTTCTTTTAGCTTCGGATTTGCGTCAGTGGCATTTTTCCATATCTGATATGCCTGCGATGCAATGTCAATGTCGTCGTCATCATCGCTTTCATCAAGAATGCCAGCTTTTTCATTATACATATCGGTGAGATTTTGCTGGTTGCCTTCGAAAAATACCTCATCGCTTCCTATGACATTAGCATTTATGTTTATACGGTTGTTCAGTCTTCCTCGCAGGTTAATGATATTTTCTATTCCATCAGCAGGGAAGAAAGAATAACAATAGACATCCTCCGCTTTTTGGTCAATTCTGTCAACACGTCCAGCTCTTTGTATAAGGCGGATAATGGCCCAAGGCAAATCATAGTTCACCACAATGTGGCAATCCTGAAGGTTCTGACCCTCACTAAGAACGTCTGTTGATACAAGTATTCTTAATTCTGAGCTTTTATCAATGTTTACTTTATTACTTATAGGTGAGAATCGTTCAACAATTTCAGTTGTGTTCTGCGTGTTGCCAGTGGTTTTTTCCACTTGTTTTACTCCACGTTTTTTCAACTGGTTATAAACATAGTTGGCTGTGTCGGAGTATTGTGTGAATATCAGAATTTTTTCATCACCGTGCTTCTTTGTTATAAGTTTCTCAAGATGATTTAGCTTCTCGTCTGTTTCTGTATTCCATGCACCACACAACTTAATAACACTGATGAGTGTTTCACAATCTTTTTTTAGAGATTGTTTAAGTGTTTTTTTAAAGAATCTGGAGCTCAGCCATTTGATATTACTCTTGTCGCTTAGACTATTGTAATAAGATTCAGCTTTTTGCATATAAGCTTCTAATTTAGAGGGTATTGAAATCAGGTTGTCCCCCGACATTTTCTCCTCTTCTTTATCGTCATCGTGGAAGATGTCGTTTATGTCTTGGTCGTCCAAGAAATCCTCTGGGAATGTATTTTCATCACCTATGGGCAAATCGAGCTTGTTGTCCAGTGCATATATGAAGACAGTATTGCGTAGTATATGGCGGAATATCGTAATCAGAAACGCGAAGCCGCTACTGTCCATACGTTTAAAGAATGTGCTTTTACAGAAGCCTAACATACGGAAACCAGCACGGGCAAGATTATCAAGAATTTTTTTCTCGCTTTCAGATGCGTCATTAGCTGCTTCTGGTTTTAAATACACGCTAAGACAATAGCGTGGCAATATCAAGGTTTCCATAATGTCAAGCATTTCGTCTGAATACATACGGCTATACTGGTCGCCTTCTTTAGTTTCAAATTTTTCTGCTTTGGGTATTCTGTTAGGGAAATAAGAGCGGTGGTCGGGAAATTCGAGATAGTAGCGATTTGCTTCTTTGTCGAATTTAGCATAATTGCGCTTGATAAATGTTCTTGTCCTCCTGATAAGGAATAGCTTCATAAGGTCTTGCCAGTCTTCGGGGCAGTTGCTGCGCTCGAAAGCTTTAATGCTTCTGATGAAGTCCTCGTGTTTCTCGCTGAATTTATATTCTCCTCCAATTTCCTCTATGTATTTTTCCGGGCGGATGCCAAGGTCGGCATCATCATCAATGAACAACCGTAGCTGGCTGCTCAAATCCCTATAGTCTTTGTTATATGGAGTGGCTGTAAGCAATAATACTTTGCAGTTTTGCTTTTGAATTAATTCACGGATGTTCTGATACCTTTTACCTTCGCTATTTCGCAAGTTATGGCTTTCGTCAACAATAATCAGACGATAGTATCGTGAATTGTCAACGTCAATCTGTTTTGCCATTGAGATAATGTCGGCTTTTAAATCGTATTTCTTCCGATACTTATCCCACATGTCTTGCAAATTTGCCGGGCAAATTATTAGCGTGCTGCTTCCGTATGTGTTTTCAAACATTTTTGCCACAGCACAAGCCGTGATAGTTTTACCTAATCCCACCACGTCGCCAATCATAGCACCACCACGCTTATCGTTATTAAGGTATTTTGCTGCAAGTTTTGCCGCTGTCTGTTGAAAATCGAATAATTCATTTTGAAACACTGGAGGCAAAGAGAACTCTTTTAATCCGTTTCGTGCATCTTCGCTAAGATGATAAGCTGTTTTGAGGTATATATAATATGGTGGAATATCTTCCTCGCCAGCCCAACTGTTATCGATAACTTCGATTAGGTCTTGTGTTATATCGAGGCAGAAATTGTCATTCCACCTTTCGTCAAACCATTTAGCCAGCTTCTTTGCGTTGTCAGAGTCTCCAATCTCCGCATTCAGTTCTCCGTTGCCGGTAAGACCGGAGTAGGTGAGGTTGCTGCTGCCCATAAGTGCAAGCACAGGTGTGGGGTCATCCACAGGGCGATATGTCAAATATAGTTTTGCGTGCAGAGGCGTTTTTAGGTAGAGTTTAACGCATACTGTTCCGTCTTTTAGCTGACCTGATAAACGCCGAAGTGTTTGCTCATCTTTTTTTGTGGGAAGACCTAACAGCAGTTGCTTCTTAAAATCTCTGGCTATTTCAAGCTTGCATCTTATAACTTCATTGTTGTCAACGGGTCTTTGCTCTTTAGAGTATAGCATACGCACAAGCTCTGCGTCTGGTCTGTGCATTCCGATTAGGAGCCTGCATTTACGCAGTTGTCTGTCTGTATAGTTCTGCCCTTCGCTCACATAATCGCCTGGCAGTTCGCCTACTTCGTTAATGACTAAGTCCCAACCGCGCAGGTTAAAATAACCAACGCAGAAATCGGCTCTTTTCACCTCTGCAGCAGAAATGTTCCTTTGTAGTCCATTTACGAAATTCAGTTCTATATTGTCAAAAATTTTTGCCATTCGTTCTTAGGTTTTATTATTACGTTTTTCTTTTGTGGGCAAAGTTACGAAATTTTTCAATACCCTCCAAATATTTTTAAAGAAAAATCGGTATTTGATGAAAAAAGCCCTGTATTACAAATGAATTATGCAATACAGGACAATGTAATGTTTAACACTGTGCGGTTATTCTATTGAANTTACTTTCTTCCAAGTTGTAGTTACACCATCTTGATATAGAACAAGGTTTGTTGAGCTGATTGAAACGATTGTGCACGACTCAGTCTTTCCGAAATTAACTGATTTTACGGTGATTGTGTTTCCACTAACAGTGTAGGTGTAGTTTGTGCCTTTCCACTTGCTTATGTACTCATAAGCAATATGGGTACCATCTTTCCCAAAGTAGATAGCCACATCGCTCCAATCTTCAGTTTCACCATTTTCTGTTCGTGATACACCTAACCAATAACCAATAAGGTCTGATGTTGAATTACTCGATGTGTCATCGTCAGACGAGCTACAGCTGATGAACAGCAGTGGCATCAATGCCAAAAATAAAATCTTTTTCATGACAAATTGTTTTTAATTAATGTTAATTGATAAATGAATAATATGTAAATTCGACTTAAACATTCCAGTAAGCACTCTCTTTTTTAGAGGCTATAATAATAGGCTCTTATTTTCTCGGCCATCATTTTTCTACGCTGATTCAGGAAATCATCATACTTGTAATAGTCCATGTCAAGGATTCTCTCTGGAATGCAATTTTCTTTTAAGTTCGCTAAGAGTTCGTTTTTATCCTTTATATTGCCGTATGTGAAATTGTCGGTGTCTAAATTATCGAAAGCCTCTTTAAAATAAAGCGAAGGCGGATTTTCGCCAATGGCTTTGTTTACCTGTGTGTCTAAGTAGGTGAAATTTGCTATCTGGTTGTATTTCTTCTTCGCTGCAACCCCATTCTTCATTAAATATTTCTTGGGGAAGATGTGATGCACGTCACCTATGACAGTTATAAGGTCGCTGATTTTGGATGATGTGGAGAACAGAGAATGGTCACTGTTGTGTACCTGGGCAGCTATAAATACATTAAAGTAGGGGCTGTTTATAGCGGATGTCTCAAGATTCTGAACAAGACCAATATTCCAAAAGGCATCAGATAATTCTGCTGCCTCTACATCTTTTGCAAATGCAACGAAACCAATATCTTGAATCCTTTTTATGTCTTGCTCCATTATCGTCTCAGGTGATGCGACATACCTGCCTGTAAGGGTTGTTAGCACGTACCATCTTGCCACGAGACTTTTTAGCATTGTCTTTTCTATTGTCGGGTCTGCATTGAGTATAAGATAGAGCGTGTATGCAAAATCAAGCGTCATTTGTGAGTTTATCAACTTACTTGTAATGAAACCGGCAGATTTGATT
>Ga0065711_1050458_pt1 | contig 10825 bp, 7 predicted proteins | sample Hoacrofraction12_FD_59098 | JGI IMG/M metagenome (GOLD analysis project Ga0065711, IMG submission 59098) | Hoatzin crop microbial communities from Cojedes, Venezuela - Epithelial fraction 12 v2 (version 2) | ecosystem: Host-associated > Birds > Digestive system > Esophagus > Crop | place... | reverse complement strand
CCTCTCCACAGAGCTGCTCTCCAGCAGGTCTGCCCCAAGCCTGTACTGGTGCATGGAGTTGTTCCTCCCCAGGTGCAGGACCCTGCACTTGCCCTTGTTGAACCTCATCAAGTTCCTCTCTGCCCAACTTTCCAGCCTGTCCAGGTCTCGCTGAATGGAAGCACAGCCTTCCAGTGTATCCAACACTCCTCCCAGTTTTGTGTCATCAGCAAACTTGGTGAGGGTACATTCTAACTCTTCATCCAGGTTATTGATGAAGTTAAACAAGACTGGGCCCAGTACTGACCCCTGGGGGACACCACTTGTTACCGGCCTCCAACTAGACTCAGAGCCGCTGATGACAACCCTCTGAGCTCTGCCATTCAGCCAGTTCTCAATCCAGCTCACTGACCACTCATCCAGCCCACACCTCCTGAGCTTCCCTAGGAGGATATTATGGGAGACTGTGTCGAAAGCCTTGCTGAAGTCGAAGTAGACAACATCCACGGCTCTCCCTTCATCTACCCAGCCGGTCATGCCATCGTAGCTAGAAAGTCCTCTTCAAGCACTGCAGGAAAAGTACCATATAAATCTCTGGGGACGCTGACTTCTGTTTGTAGTTTTCTAGTGTTTGGAGAGATCCTGACTTTCTGTTAACCCAGTCATTGTCCAGGACAGAGTTTATGGTTGATATATTTGTCCATGCACTCCTGTTTTTAATTTTATTATTTTAATGAAACTACTTAAGAGAAATCAAAATAATATATTTTTACTTTCATTTCATATTTGCACCAAATCCTTGGGTGAATCTAAACCCGCTGTATTACCCAGATCTGCTGCTGAACAGCCTCATTTTCTCTCTTATATATTAGAATTTTCCAAACTGTTTTCTTAAAGAACATTTACTTTTCCGTGTGATCAGTCATGTCTTCTGTACTGGTCCCTCTATCTTCCTGGGCCCTACAGTCCATTTACCCTGTGCAGTCCAGGTGCCCCAACCACACGTATGGAGTCTGACAGCTCCCAGTCCCGTGTAGCCTTCTTTTCTCACCACATTCACAGACTTCTTAGTGACATAAACCTGCAGGACAGTCACACTTGAAGGCAAAATTTCCCCTAGTTCTATCACTATTATTATTATTGTCATTGCCATTGTCTTAAATCTAAAAGCTAAGAAGTACTGATAATGGGCAAAGAAGAAGCAAATATTTATCCAAAATATACTCATTCTGAATCTAAAATACTTTCACAATGTAAATCTCCACAGTGCTAAATACCTGAAATCCCTGATGAGTTCACACTGATAGCTTATTCTCTGGCTCTGTTCTGGACCACTCCAGGTGCATCCCCCAAACAGTGCCCTGGCAGTCTGGCAGATGGTTTCTTCCAGAAAGCATTCCCAAAGGCAGTATGGACAGGACTGCATCGTGATATCTCCTTTCCCCACCCCCATGATGTTCAAGCCCTTGAAGTATTCCCTTGAGCTGTGTTCCCAGGCTCACAGCATTCTGTTCACCGGAACTAGCACCAAAGGGGCTGCAGCCTAGGGGCCACGTTATTTCATATACAGCATAGCTCCCAAACACATTTTAGCCCCCAAGCATGAGGCTGAGGCACAACTTCTTTTAAATAACTGTTTTGTTAAGTGTAAAGGAAACATAGTACCTGGCGTGATAGCTATCTTCCTATTAACCTAAAATAGACACAAGGCTACTTTCATTCAAAGCAAAACTCCCAGACTTTGACTATTTTTTTTCTCCCCCGCTAAGCAAAGAGGATCCCAAACAACCAAAACCACCACCAAAAAAGAATCTTGCAAGGAGTGAGAATTCCCCAAGTTATTGATTGCAATAAAAATACTCTACATTTGGCTTCATTTTCAAATGCACTCCGTACCCGCAGCTCTCGCTGGTACCAGATGCAAAGCTGGGAGAGCACCACATTTTTGCACCAACTCATTTAGGGGCCTTCTCGTTGCTGCAGGTGTGATGCCTCTCAGCGTGGTGTCACCTACGAATATTTAGTACTCTGCTGGACTAGATTTCATCTTTCAAGAAGTAAAAATCCCTGTCATCTGATGATGGATGGTGGCCCTTTTCTCAGTAAAAGTCTGTGTATCAGCTTCTGTCCATGCAGAAAAGCAGTCACAGAAGGAAAAGCAGAAGAGCTGGCTGAGAGAGAAACCACCAAGAATGTGGACGTGAATTAGCCTGCCGAAAGATGGTCCCTCAGCCAACAGGGAACACCAGAAAGGGGAAAAAGAGGAAGGTGGTATCATTCCTACTCCTCCTACCTGGAGCATACTTAAAAGAAGGCTCTTTGGTTTCCGGAAGCCATCCACTAAATGCTTTTTAGAGCACTGGGTGCAGCCAAATCTTTCATGAAGTTGAACTGGGACAACAAGAAGGTAAGAACAATACTAGTTACAATTGAAAAGACACCTGAAGACAGCAGAAGAATGAGCTCTTTCCTTCTCCTTCTCTCTCCTCTCAGCTATTACTTCATGTTGTATGAAGCAGAGATTAGAAGAAGGAATAGTAGCCAAAGCAGAAGGAAGAAAAAGGGGAATTATGAGATGCACAGAAAATTGAAGCTTAAGATACGTGTATATCCAGCAAGGCAAAAAAAAAAGAGGACAAAACATTAGAGTATTTGAAATAAATTATACACACAAGAAATCCCAGCAATGGAATTAGCCAGTTACCAGATGAAGGCGGTAAAATCATTAATAATGAAGAAAGCCATACTCAATAAACATGTCTCTCCTCAGTCTGGAAAAAGTAGGATGACAGCAGTATCGTATCGGGCAGCTGAAGCCTTTTTCAGTCCATTAGTAACTAAATAGGATGTTAAACATCTACTTGTGATAAAAACCTGTAATTCATCAGGCCCAGATAACTTGCACCTGAGGAGTCTCAGATAGTTGGTGGAGGAGATTCTTCCTTCCACATGTTAATTTTTAATGGGTCTTGAAATAATATAGAAATTCCAGAAGACTGGAACAAGGCTGATGTTTTGCTAGTATTCAGCAAGGACGAACATGATGACCTTGGTAAATATAAGCCAGCTAACCCAACATCAAACTGAAGAGGAGGTGAGGGGGGAGCAAAATAATAGAATATGGGATTCAACTGATAAAAAATGAAAGGACAGGAAGTAATTAATGCCAGTCAGCATGGTTTTATGGAAAATAGGTCTTGTCAGACAAACCTGATTAGATTACAAATTTGGCTGAAAAGGTAACTGCTTCACTGCGATATACTAAGACATTTGCAAGGCATTTGATTTAATTTTGCAAAACATTCTGATTAAAAATAATATTGTGCCATCTCAGTGAAGTACTTACTAGCAGAACAGTGGTCTTATTAAGCGGCAAATCTCAAAAATGAGTTAGCACTGGGAAGTCATCTCTGAATAAAGATCTTTTTAGCAAGGCTGGAAAGGGGTCAGCCTTAGGCCTGGCACTTGAGCATTTTCATTGCTGAGTTAAATTTAAATTACTGTTGATTGTACTATTAATGCAATCTTTGCACATACAAACAGAAAAGCAACCAATATGTGTATAGATGTGATGTTACATCTTTATATAGCATTAGTGTGGCTACTGAAATGCCACACAGTTTCAGTGACCACATGTTTGATGAGGCTGAAAAAAATCAGAGGTCTGGAACATAGCTCCAAAAATCACTGTTAGAACTGAAGAAAATGCCTTACAAGAGAACTTTAGAGAATACAGAGAGATTGCTGGATTACAGGGTGTGAATACCTCCATCGGCAGAAAAGCAGCTCACCCGCTTTGCTTTTGCTGCACCGCCAGTGAGCTGGGACAAAAGAGGCACGCAGTCCTAGGGCCCAGGTCACCCTGAAGGGTTTCTGTTTCCACATCAGTAGCAGGATAGGTTAAGCACGGCCCGGTGGCAATGGGGTGTCCCTCATGTCGCAAGGGATGCCTGACCTATTACACATGGCAGCACTCACGTAGGTCGTCTGCATCTGTGAAGGCTCCAAGACTTTTCTCTTGCCTGTAATCCCTCTCCAAATAAAAGGGCAAATAAAATGACCCTGAATAACTCAGGAAATGTCCTGGCCAATTATCTTAGGGAGCCTCAAGGAGTTATCAGAGGATCAAAGACCCTTCTCTAGTCTTCAACGCAGAAAAGTTGCAGCTAGATGACAAAAGGAGAGGCAGGGGAAGAATGTGACAACTTAATGATGCTGTAGTAGCACTGAGTCAGATCCTCAGCTTGAGCAAGCAGGTGCTGTTCCTTCAAAGTCAGTGGAGAGATGCTGATTTACACCAGTGAAGAATCTGACATATTATATTTTTTTATTTGCTTGAGTCCTGCCGTGGCTCCATAAGCAAAGGTTAATGCAGGTCTGCCAGGGGCAGACTGGAGTTAACACAGAATGGCAGTTGTGAGGTTGCTGATTCTGATAAAAGCAAATTGTGAACTGCAAGCATCTGAGTGTTGAGTGTCACATTCACACCTAACAGCTGCCCTTGCCTGTTCCCCACAGTCATCCAGTTCTGTCATCATGATATGTTCCTGAAACCACATTTGTGCTGCTGTCACTTTTTGTCTTTGGAAATTTGTGTACAGGCTTTCTGTAATGACATACTAAAAATGCTTGTAAACTTCAAGTGAGTGGATTAAAATATATTTAACCCAGGCAAATCACTCCCATATATTAGGCAGAAACTTGAGTTTTTACTTCTTCTAGGTCTGCACTCTCCTCTGTAAAGACTTCCAGCAGGGATGTTAATATTTACAAAGTTGTAGGAGGTATCTGATGGGTGAGGGTGGAGAAGACTTTGTTCGCTTCACTAAAAAAAATGGGGAACCTCTTTCTAGATCTCTGGGTCTTTTACTATCACAAATGTGTCTGAAGAGACAGAAACCTCTACGGGGTTGCCTGGCTTCTCTGGCTGGTTTCCACCAGCCCTCTTCGGCTGGGAACAGCCTGACTATCAGCAGAGCCAGGGCATCTCTAGAGCATTTCTGTCTGTGTATCAGCACTGGGCAATGTCAATACTGTCAACATGTCAACAATCCGTGGCGTAGATGTGGAAGATAACACGAGGACAGATTTTGAATGTCAAGCTCCGGCCCCTCCAAGGCTGGGAGCTGGGAGCACACCAGCCAGAGAGACGCACCGGTGACATGCTGTGCTTGCAGCCCTTACTGAATTCTGAACTCATTGTCATCCCTGAACTCCCACCTTGCAGGTTATCTCCCAAAAGTGATTAACTGCACTTTTCCTCTTTGAAAGGCAGCATTTTCCAGCTCCTGCTGAGTTCCTACCTTCACATTTAATCTCTGGTTCCCTAAGAATAATGTAGACTTGTGCTTACCTGCTGAAAAGGTGTGAATCTCAGAACCCAAACCCATAAATTGCCAAGGTACCAGAAGCAGCTGCCTAGCTACAGCAGGACAGAGTTTAGGGTGAGCTGTGAAATCTGCCCACAGAGCCTGTTAAACCAGCTTATGCTGAGTTTTTTGTTACTTGGACTGCACTGCGGGACGTGCTTCCAGCTGCCCCAGCTATCCTGTTGTCAGTACCTGCACTGGCCAGCGGAAAGCAGCTGATGGTACCAACAGTTTTTTTTTTTGGGGGGGGGAAAGAAAAGAAAGACAAGGTTAGTAAGCCAGATCTCTCTGGAAATAATTGCATTAAATATAGAAAAGGTTATATACGGTTTCCTTTGTCCTTTCTCTCCCCACAGGCTGCTGCCCTATGATCATTCCTTGTACCTACCCTGTAGCTGATTTTATTGTTTATTCCTAGCTTGCCCCCCAGTTTGCTCGGGGCCCTGTGTCTTAGCAAGTGACTCCCCGCTCCCTTTCCAAGTTCAGAACCTTTCTGGCTAAAGTTTGTGGTGACACGTAACACAAAAAGACAGCTCTGGACACAGGGCGCGCAGCCGTTCCTGGGGAACACGGTCTGCAGTTAGGCAGTACGGTTTCTGGAAGATTAAGTGATTAAGACTAACTAAAAGTGACTAACAGCAATGGATCTTTTCCTGTCAAACACACACGGTTTTCCATAGAGCAGCTCCAAGGTTGTGAGTGAAGGTGAACGGCTCTGCTTCTAAAGACTCCTTAATTTTAAGAAATTCAAAGAGCAGACACGACACTTTGTTCTGTGACTTTCTTAAACCTATACCCTACTTCACGTCCTTTCATGAGCCATCATCTTTCATATTTAAAACAGACGTAATGGAAGTTAAAAAAAGACAGAGGAGATAAGAAGTACAACTCTCTGTAGATGTAAGGTATAATTCAGCAAAGTACCATTTTATCACCCAATCCTGCCAGGTCCTCAACACATCCTGTGGGGTACAGACTCCTCCGCTCGTCTTGTGAGCAGTGGGGAGTGAGAGCATGCCAGTTGTCTTCTGGTTGCTTGAAACTTCCTGGTGTTGGCTATTTATTCAGCAGTTGCATGAACATTTATATGGCAAAAGCCTTGAGAGTCTTCATAAATTGATTAAGATGTCTGTGTTTTGCAATGAACAATATTTATTTAGGCATTCAAACTGATTCATAAAAACCCACGTTCAGATTATCTGACGAGCACAGTATGAAAACACAGACAAAATAGGGAGATCCCAAAGGGTAAGTTTTATTTACAGCTTTTGTATAACTATAGAAAAAGGAAGACAGGATACATATACTAACAAAGTAGCTGCAAAACTGTTTTCATCAATAACTTATCAAACCAGTTTTATTTCTTGAAAACATCCAAAGTAAGCTAAAAGCTATGGAGGCAGCTGGTTGAATTTCTCCTGGAGGGTTTGAATGGGGCTGCAGGCCGGTGCTGAATTTCACTCTTGTGAATAAATTCACCCATTATCTCTTGGAAAGCTACATTTTCCAGGGTGGAATAAAGCCTATTTAGTAAATTATTATTTTTGTTTTTAAAACTAAATGACTGTTTATTAAAAAAGAGAGCTACTGAAATTCAAATCTTTCCTCGTTACCTGAGGCATAATCAAATTGTCAGCTGTTCAGCAAGTGTGATAATGTGGAACAGGAGTGTGATAATGTTTGCCATCATCCCAGCTGGTTCCCCAAAAAAGAAGCCTCCCCACACGCTTCTCATCGGTGAACCTACATGATTTTAGAGAAGTGTATGAGCTGGCACAAGGTGTCGTTTAGAAGTAATCTGATAATGTGCATGAGTTGTTAGATCTCTTTTATTTTGACATAATATTATGTGAAACAGAAATTAAATCCTGACTTCATTAAGGAAAGCAGGAATTTGTCATTGGCTTCAGTGTGACCGGGATTTCACTACTGGAGTATATAATGCTATGTTTCAGAACAATACTGTTTGTTTCAGAAGAAAATACTGAATCATTTGATTTTACCAATGTCTACAAGTACTAATGTATGTAGAAAAAACCAAGAACTTTTCATAATAGTTTATCATGTTATAACAAGATCCAAGCTGAAAAGGCAACAGGGCATACTAAGGGGAGAAATAAAGCATATGTGTTTAGTAGTTTTTTGGTAAAACCACTTATTATGGACATTTTAAAACCAAGACTGGCTGTTTTCTAAAAATTTTGCTCTACTTTGAGCAGTAGTCAGTTCAAGGAATTCAATAGCTTGTGCAGTATAAGAAATCAGAGTAGAAGTTTTTATGAGCTATGACTCTATTTGTCTATCTATAATTGACCCATCAATTAATCAAACTGGATTGAACATAAGGGCAGTTTCCCAGTTAATGCAAATTCATTCATAAAGTGAATACAATATCGATTACTATTTTTAAATATACTTAGTTGTAGAAATGCCTATAATTAAGAGTCCAGACCTTTGAGCTAGACATCCACAGTCTACACTGCACTGGGACACAAAGAATAAGTGGCAGTCCTCGCTGGCAAAATGCGGTACTAGTTTAGTCAATTAGATACTGCTTTTATTATTCTAACTGGATGCACTAATTCCATCCCTGCTGTCCATAGATCTGCAGTGGGTCATAATTAACATTTAGCTCAGTGGTAGAGGGTGATAGCACATTTTTCAGTGACTGAGCCCATTTTCATTGCTTGCTCTTTCCTTCTAAAAAGGTGATGTTTTAACTATTTCAAATAACACTGGTCCAGAAAGATACATTATTTTTGCAGTGGCTCCATTAGTTTCATCACGTTATGATGGATGAGAACTTCAAAGATGTTAAAGATATGCAACTGGATATAAAATACGGTAGTTACATGGAACAGTTTATTGACAGGGCCCTGAGGGCACGCATACGCCTTTATTTCCCTGGCCAGCCCCACTGGGCACCCCGACCCACAACCTCTGCACCTCATCTGCCCCCCTGGGGACCCCCACCCGCAACCTCTGCACCTGATCTGCCTCCCCTGGGGACCCCCATCCACAACCTCTGCACCTCATCTGCCCCCACGGAACCCCTGCCTACAGCCTCTGCACCTCATCTGCCCCCACAGGACCCCCACCCACAGCCTCTGCCTGTGTCTCCTGCTGCCACGGCCAGGGCCCCTGGAGCTGATTCACCCCCCGGCCATGCCTGCGGCTGTCAAGGGGACCCGTTTCCAGCATGTGGCTTTGTTTGACCAGCTCAGCCCCCGTGGGACCGTGCCACGGTGGGCGAGGGGTCCAGCTTCCAAACTGGGGGAGGTTGGGGTTTGGGCAGGGTTGCATCATTTCCCTTACACTAGAGTACTTCCAAATTCTGATTCTTGGGGTGGCCCCACAAATAGTAGAGCTTATGCAGCTGGGGAGGTGCTCCACAGCTGAAAATGGGATGGGGTTAGGGCAGATGTGGACGCACCCACGCTGCAGCTCAGGCTGCGTGCTGAGGTAGCTCTGATGTGGCACAGGAGGACCGCCAGCACCCAGCCTGACGCACGTCTGTGACGCTGGGGAAAGTGCCTCGCACCTCAGCGCTGCTTTTCACCCCCGTTGTGGCCATCCCCCCGTGTCTGTGATGAGGCGGTACGGGATGTGTTACGTTTTTTGCAAATTGAATTTTGCATGCTTATTTTCTCTACTGTTAGTGTTTCTATTTCTACTTAGTTGAATTTATCCAGAGAAACAGACGGGGTTGGAATATTAATATTGAATAGCTACAGACTACTGCTGCTGTTTCAGTTTAGGACTAGATTCTTGGCTCAGCAACGCAAGAGTAGCCTTAGCAAAATGAATAGCTCTGTCACATACTGGACTGTTCATAAGATTAAAACCTAGTCCCTTCATTTTGATCCTAATGGATCAATTTTTATTTTGTTTTTATTTAGCAACATTCTCAAAGCACTTTTGCAGGCCAGTTTCTTATTTCAAGCTTGCTTCTTCAACATACTTCTTTTCTTTCCACTACTTTCTTGTGGGAAGTTTGAGCCTTAAGTTTCAACTGGTGTGTTTAGTCAAAAAGGAGCTTACCAATGATTTACTGTACAAATAATTTAACACAAAACTAAATACACAGATACTAATAGCAGATATTACAACCTTTGGATGCTTACATCAATATACACTGCTTGCGAACTACAAGTGGCACTAAAAATAAAAATATTTTCATTCACTTCCATGCTTTACTGTTATTTCTGAAAGGAATATTCTCTTAGTGCTGTATCAGGGTGTTGCACAAGTGATAATTATATGCCAAATACTTGAGCACAAAACTGTAGTACTTAGTACAGAGAGCTTTATCATTTTCCCTTGGGTTGCATTTGGATTTCAGTAATAGATTTATTCTTAATAATTCTACAATAGGAATTCTTACTTTGCGTAAATTCAGTATTTTCTTGCTGTTGGAGGTTTTGTATTTACAACATGGCTGTCGCTGTCATGTTCAGACTTTTTGTTGTTTGTTTCTCTGCCGATTGACTGACAAAGAGAAGCGCATCCCTTATGACAGTTTTTCATCAATTCCATGGGATTTTTTTTGGCTCAGACTACAGGTTATCATCCTAAAATACTAGGAGAGGATGGTCAGCTCTCCAGCCTCTGAGATGTAACCTAAACCTGGCACCCGCAAGCCATGCACAGCAGCTCTGGGCTGGCCAAGGCCCTGGCCTGACCCTCCGCAGGCCCCTTCCCCTCGTGTCTGGTGATCTCCTGCCCACTCCACCATCTCCAGCGGCCTTGCTTCCTCCCATCACCGGAGAAGTGGGTCACACAGGGGTCCCTCCACCATCGCTGCCCTGCGGTGGGTGTCGTGAACCAGGACGGGTGGTGGGGGAACCTGAATGGTGCTGGATTTGCGCATCTTTGACATTGTTCCTCACAGTATCCTCCTGGAGAACCTAGCTGCCCATGGTTTGGATGGGTGTACTCTTCACTGGATAAAGAACTGGCTGAATGGCCGAGTGCAGAGAGTGGTGGTGAACAGAGTTAAATCCAGCTGGCGGCCGGTCACAAGTGGTGTTCCCCAGGGCTCAGTATTTGGGCCAGTCTTGTTTAACATCTTTATCAATGGTCTGGATGAGGGGATTGAGTGCTCCCTCAGTAAGTTTGCAGATGACAACAAGTTGGGTAGGAGCGTTGATCTGCTCGAGGGTAGGAAGGCTCTGCAGAGGGATCTGGACAGGCTGAATTGATGGGCCAAGGCCTACTGTATGAGGTTCAACAAGGCCAAGTGCCAGGTCCTGCACTTGGGTCACAACAACCCCAGGCAACGCTACAGGCCTGGGGAGGAGTGGCTGGAAAGCTGCCCGGCCGAAAAGGACCTGGAGGTGCTGGTCGACAGCCGGCTGAATATGAGCCAGCAGTGTGCCCAGGTGGCCAAGAAGGCCAATGGCATCCTGGCTTGTGTCAGGAATAGTGTGGCCAGCAGGAGTAGGGAGGTGATCGTGCCCCTGTACTCGGCACTGGTG
>Ga0065711_1012423_pt1 | contig 10825 bp, 8 predicted proteins | sample Hoacrofraction12_FD_59098 | JGI IMG/M metagenome (GOLD analysis project Ga0065711, IMG submission 59098) | Hoatzin crop microbial communities from Cojedes, Venezuela - Epithelial fraction 12 v2 (version 2) | ecosystem: Host-associated > Birds > Digestive system > Esophagus > Crop | place... | reverse complement strand
GGGGGGGGGGTAGGGGTGTGTGTGTGTGTGTGTACCACTGCACTGGAAAGATATTTCACTGGTTAATAAATGAATGGATAAACTAAGGTCAATCTGTATGTGGAAAAATATTTATATATGTTACTATTCATAGGAAAAAACAGACAGCAGTGTGAATAAGCAAGGCTGAATTATAGCTCTACAAAGCAAATTGTGTGTGTACGTGTATGTCTAGATTTCAGTCACAGGAAAATACTGCTGGCATCTGGTAGTCATTTGGGCCCTTGGACCAGGAGAGATTTAGCAGACTTAGTAAGCCTGATTAGAGAAACATGGTACATGTGCTGATGCCCCTAACTAAAAACAACTTTAACCCTTTGCATTTCTATAATGTGTTCTTTACCAGTCATAAAAGAACCTGAGTGATGTCTCAGTAGCTGCCACTCTGCAGCACAAGCACACAATGATGAACAAAAGTTTTGGTATTGACAAAATGACTTATTAATAAGAATATTGGTTAACTGTGTCCAGAAATTTTCCTTATCGATATCTATAATCCCTGCCTATACATATCTATCTATAATCCATTGGTACTTTTTTTTTGCATGATAGCATACTGAACAAAGTTCACTTTCAGCTGTGAATGCATGATAAAATTGATTTAAAGCTGCAGATTTCACTGTACTTTTCTAAGGAGCTGTCTCACCAAATGACAGATTAAAATTGAAATAAAAATCTAATTACTAGACCTTCATTTTCCATTAAATATATACTACTGGTGGCTGATATCCCATTTAGAAAATAAGTTAAGGACATAAGCCGGGTCTTTTCTCTGCTCTGCATATCAGTTCTTCAACAGAGTAGGTCACAAGAAAGCCTCCAAGTAATGAAATTGTCTTCCTCCTTCATACAGCAGCTCTCAGTACAATGTATTCGAAGTCCATATACATTGAAGTTCTCTGGGGAATGGTATTGTTAAGGGTCTAGGAACTAAATGCCTTAACCTGTCATACTCCTCTGTTATGTGCAGCAGCACTTGGGAAAAATAAAGAAGAATCAAAACAAATTAGGTCTAGTAAAAGAAATCTGTGCCATATGTGTCTGTTAAAAACACATTCTGTTATTTACTAATATGCCTGTGAGTGCAAGGGCTCGTCATATCCATTATATTGAAAAGTAAATTGAGGAATAAAGAATGGAAATAGTTTGATCATGACTATCAAATGCAATTAACTGGTTTAGATAAGAAAATTACAAGAATTTCAAGTCCCTTGATCGTGATCCAGTTATTATTTTGTACTATTGCACACAAAGAGCAGTACAGAAGAGCTGTAATTCTATTCATAAATTAAAATCATGGCTAAGTTATCCCAGCTACCATATTTTAAAGTATACAATATTATTTAATTACGTACATTTGATATGTAATAGTGTATAGTTACAAATAATATAGATAGTATAGATATAGAATAGTTTAGATATGTAATAGTATATAATAGTTAACGGTATAATTAATTACAGGAGTTAGCTGTTTAATTTGTCATCAGAAAAGATAGAATAGGTGTGAGGAATGTTGACAGTTCACTTGAATACTTAATAATTTATAAGTTGATAATTATTTTGACTCTTATTGGTGCATGTTACAACAATACATAAGTAAACCATCTGCTAATGGTATAAAGAAATATCTTGAAACTGTATTAATTAAAAAGATTAAGATTATGCCAGTTTAGAGTCTTTATCTGTGTGCTCATACACATTTTCAGCAAGCAAAGTGTTCTTTCTCAGGACCTCTTGAATGCAATGATGTTAAACTTCCTAGGGAAAGGGACTATAAGATATTACTTGCACACACAAAAACGGTAAAGGGGAAGAGAAATAGAAAGGTATTGATTTGATTCTGGTTTATGGATCGTTCTAGCCTGATAGAGGAGTGGCCTAGGTATTAACATGACTAATGCAGTAAGCTTTTAATTAAGTTCCAGTAGTGACAAGCATATGTGTTCTGTGTTTGTCAGGGTCAATGAGATTTTATGTACTCTTCATATTATGTTTTCTGGTTGCTAATTGTGGGCTTTTTTGTAATACTATGGTCTGTGTTTCAGTGGTGGACTCTCATAGTTCAAGCGACTGATGTTGTCATCAAATTTATCACTGGTAATAGAAACATTTTCCTCTTCACTGGAACTTTTTCTTAGTGACTTGAATAAAATTGGCAAAAGAGGACTGTTGACAATGCCGAAGTGTCTTTGAGTAAATCTGAGTGGGACTGTAAATCCTTCTGCAGAAAGTTACTTCCCCACATAGATCAGAAAGAACGATGGTGTGCTAAAGGGGCATGTTTGTGTAGGGGTGCACGTGTGAATATGACCTCAGGGTCTGGAAGCAAATTTCTAGGATTTACATTCTTCACCATGATGACATCAGAAATGAAATTGTCATTCAGCTCATTAAAGTTCACAAGAAAATCTGCATTCAATAGAGAGATCAGAGAAGCCATTAATCTTCTGTGCTATGGGGAACATTTGTTTAGCGAGACAAACAGGTACTCTTGCTGACAAACAGAAGCTACATTTTAGCAACAAAAGTACAAGCCAAGGAAGTCAACCCCAAGATGCAGCTACTAGAGGAAAGACACATGTTCTTTCGTGTCTCACGCTGCTTTTAATTCCATAAAATGTCATGCATCTAGTTCATGTTGAAATGCTGGTTAAGATAAATTCTTTGTAGTTTTAATGCATGTTAAATGATTAGAGTAAAACTATGTTTCCTTGACGAACACCCAAATCAAAACTGCCTGGTCTTCACTAAGATTGTACCATAGGATAATTTAATGTAGATTATTTTTTTCCTAATTTAGCAGTGGCATATCTTGTAAGGTGATGATAAGTGGTGCGTTCCCTCATGTTAATATGGTTTGAAGGAGCTACTTCAGTTGAAAACATGCAGTTTTTCCACATATAGTCAAGGTAAAACACAAAGTGTTAGCCTAGGACCAATGAATTAGTTGCTGGAGCTGAACTGGTGTTCGTGGTCAAAAGAGATTATTTGGGTGTGTTCACTGTATCTTTTACAGTGATGCTAAGTATCCATATTTAATTGGAAAGCATTAAAAAGTAGGATTGTATTTGCAGTACAGAGTTTGTCAGCACAGTTGCAGATTATAGAAGCATCACTGTTGTGCTTGATGAATCGTTGTCTGCTAAGATTCAGAATAAACTGACTTAAAACCTGCCTCAGTCACAAAGCATAACAATTCTGTGTCTGTGGATTTCAGTACAGATAAAAGACTTATAAAAAGCAATCTTTTTTCTCCTCATCTTCCAAGAAGTAATATAATCAAAAAAGGCAGAAAAATTGAATCCTATAATAAAAGTAAACTGATTTTCAAAAAAATCTAAACAGCTACTCAGAAAAGAAATACTTCTATTGAGATTAGATGGTGTTATTTGCTGTTCTTGTTTGCTGTTGAGCTTGTTGCAGGAAAACTGTCATTCATAGCAATCCTTCATTATTTATACAAAACCATGAAGGAAATTATCATACTCTAGTACCATTGCAATAGGAATTTCTATTACCTAGTTATAGACAGATATTTTTTTGTTCTTTTAGAAAAAACACCTTCCAATGTATTTGAATGATTACTTAAAATACTACATAACTCCAAGATTTGGAAGAAAATGTATATAGGTTTTTCTTTTTGGTTTTCTTAATCTTGTTTTCTCCTCATTCTGCTCTTCTTTTATTTTACAAATCACTGTGTTTATTCAAGTTGCCAAAAGAATTTAATGAAAGTTTGACTAACTTGTACAGGGTTACTGGAATTATGTGTGTGTCTGTGTCTGTGCATGCGTCTGTTTGCATATTTCATGCTCTTTAAAAGATTTATTGAAAAACTTCAGAGCTGTTAATTGCTGTGGAAGTTTCAGACAATAAGCATTTGATATTTTAGTTGTTTTCTTAATTCATTCTAGTCATAGGACCACAGAGTCATTATAAAATATGATAGCACCAATATGTGGTTTTGTTCAGGTAGCTCCATTTTAGAATATAAATAAAAATTTCTATGTATGTCAACTAAAATAAAACAAGCCATCTAAAAAAGGATTACTTCATTGAAGTCTCAAAAAAAGCTGACATTATTAAAAATACGCCTCGGGAGAGAGCTTTTTGTGTAATTTCTTGTCTCTGGGTTCTTCAACTTAGTACAAACAATTATTTCAGGTTTTCCTTACTTTTATATATTTGTGCTCTAAAAGGCACACAGATAGACCATTCGCTATTTTATAGGAAACACACTTTCAGTGGGTGAGAGAATTTGATTTTTCCATACCGAACATTACTATTTTTCGAATCTTTTTGTTGAGTGTCTGTTTTCTTATTCCAAAGATTAGTGTAGTATTTTCTCTTTCCGTTGTTGGATGTTGTATCAATCATCCAATCTGTTATTTCCAGTTGACCAAGTCAGCCATGTTTCAATGTGAAATAATAAACAGTATCAGAAAACTTATTTGCTAGGCATATATCAGGATTTTCTTTAACCAAAATGAACAAAGGAGGGTCTGTAATATTAGCTTTACTACAACCAATACTGGGTTATACTGGAATAACTAAAGTCAATGCATACATAAGAAAACAATTAAGCATTAATTACATTTTCTCTTCCAATTTAAAAATAATGTAAACTTCATCACTATTTAATCTGCATTTGCAGTATGCTGATTCTCTGAGCAATCACACCAAATTTTGTTGCTTACGAACTGTTCAAACTTGTAGAGGACGGGATTTTACATGGCTGGTACCTCTATTCTGACATACTGTAAAGGGAAAGGTTTAAGGGGTTGTTTGGGAATTTCCCCTGCCTCTGACATCTGTGTCAGCAAACAAAGGACTGGATGGAATTGCTGCAGACAATATTTGAAATAGCCAGCTTGTGTCCCACCTGTGTTTGATTGCCTGAGGGGTCACACGTACTAGACAAAGACAGTGTGCAGAATGGGGCAGATCTTTACACTATGGTGTGTAACTGTGGCAGCTACAACAATCTCAACAGAAAAAAACATCGAAACCAAGTTAAATTTGTTTTGAATAGGATGGAGTTCTGCAGCCTTGCACAAAATTTCGTCTGTGCTGGACCTCATCTATTGATTTTCTTTCTTAGTCTTAACTACTGCAACTCTGTGTTAATGATAGAAATCTTTTCTTGAGGAAGGGCATAAAATAGCAGGCATTTTGCTAGCCCTGAGCCAGACTGAAAAGCACTTAATCACCACTGAATTAACATCCTGAAAAAAATAATTCTCATTCCTACAATGACAGGATACCGCTATAGCATTGGTAATATACTATTCTATATTCACCAAGGAACTGCTAATGTCTGATATGGTTGCGGTCTTGTATCACTACATCACATTCCTGATTGCTAGACTGTGGTAACAGAGACACTGCTAATTTCATCCAAGTACTGCAGAGTTGCTTAAATCCCCACTTCTCAGTCATAACCTCCTCTAGAGCAGATCATATCCATTCTATGTAAGAAGTCAACTTTAGGCTGTGTGTGTATTTTGCTTTCACTTTTTCTTTTTGAAATGTGTAAAGCAATATGAGGACCATGCTGCAGCTCAGCAGAGTGCTGTTTTATAGCACGAAATTGAGCGCGTGTCATATGCACTAAAGGGTGGTATGACGGCATGTGGAAGCACCTGAAATTGTAAAATTTGATCAGGCAGTTTTTGATGATTATGTGTGGTTGAGAGAGCCAAACCTGAAGCATTTGCTATCTTATTGTCCATTTGGTGGCCTCTAGAGCAAGGAATCTAGGGTACACATTTGGATTTTGCTGGCAAGTCATCTGGTTTATGGAAAAATGAATCGTATACAAGAGGATTAACATGCAGTGTGTGTGATGAGGGACTGGGACTTAGGAGTGAACTAGACATCAACTTCAGAATAGCTGTGGGTCAGCTTGTTCTTCTTATTGTTCCTGTGTCCTTCACTTCAGATGAATTTCAGTTGTCAACTACTCTCTCATACTTTCTGCAACAGCCACTAAAGAAACACAAATTTCAAAAGCCTACTGGCCATGTGGAAGTGCAAAATTGTATGAATCTCGCTAGTGTTCTTGAAAAGCTCTGCTGTCTTAGGCAGCCCTTTGCTCCTCTTCACAATATGGTAAAGAATTAAGAAATCATCTCTTTCTCTTCAACTTGAATAGTTTGTGTCGAGGTCTTGTGTGAGAGGTGCAGTTAGGTTGTTATACATTTTCTATTTTGACGAAAGCTTGACTTGATTTTGTTCAGAAGCCTATTCTTTGCGTACTACAGCATGCTGGATGCTGAAGAGATTGTCATCTTTTTTTTCCGCTAGCTAGATGTAAGGCTTCATATAGAAGTTTGCAAGTTTGCAGAAGAGGTTACCAGGGCTATGGTATGCAAATAGTTTTCATAGTGTGTTTTTTAGCTGCTTTGTTTTGTAGTATGGAAACATTCAATCATGGAATAAAATAATCTCTGCCTGTCTAATTGAGATTTAGATTCACAATGCTTGTTTCTGTATCTTCCTTCTATAAACATGGAATAAATACAAATGTTTAAGGAGATGCCTTAGCTTTTACATTGGAATGGTCTTTACTTTGCATCAGGATACACACCATACAATTTGACTTTCAAATGAGAAGTTCCTACTGTTAATACTACCTGCATCTGCAGTGCAATAACATTGCATAGAATCATACAATCATAGAATCATAGAATGGTAAGAGTTGGAAGGGACCTTAAAGATCATCTACTTCCAGCCCCCCTGATATGAGCAGGGACATCCTCCACTAGACCAGGCTGCTCAGAGCTCCATCCAGCCTGGCCTTGAACACTTCCAGGGAGGAGGCAGCCACAGCTTCTCTGGGCAACCTGTTCCAGTGCCTCACCACCCTCTTAAGAATTAAGAATTTCTTCTTAATATCTATTCTAAATCTTCCCTCTTTTAGTTTACAGCCATTCCCCCTTGTCCTATCACTACACACCCTTGCGAAAAGTCTCTCTCCATCCTTCCTGTAAGCCCCCCTCAGGTAGTGGAAGGCTGCTATAAGGTCACCCTGAAGCCTTCTCTTCTCCAGGCTGAAGAGCCCCAACTCCCTCAGCCTGTCCTCATAGGAGAGGCATTCCATCTTATAGAACAGTCTAGGAGTTTTGATCTAGGAAATTCTAGTAAAATTATTGAAGTAAAATCTGTATGGCAGGGAGAAATTTTATTCTGCTGTTAAGAAATACTAATTTTTCCCAAAACATGGTCACTTGAAAAAGCATCAGAGATTTTAGACTCCATTGGAAACTCAATCACGTTAACAGGAATCTTTCCACTAAATTCAGCATGGTCACAAGCAGTGATTTCATAGTGGGATTTCGTAGTGTAGCTGATTGTAAAAGATCATTAAAAATTATTATTATTATTAAATTACTTAATGCTTTTGAAATAGTAATTTTTTTGATAATGTTTTGAATGTGTTTGGTTTTGAATCTGTTGCTGTTTTTCAAGATTTCAGTGGTATCAACTTGGTTGCCAGATTTCTGCTGAGAGACTTGCCAAAAGAGAAGATTTCAAAAGAAAAGGTCTGTAACAGAAAAGAGTCCTTGAGATTTACAACCCAGCCATTGGAAAGGCTTTTCTTAGTCATGCTATCTTTCAGACTTTTAAAGAGGATTAACCAACAGTTATGAATGAGATTCAGTAGATGGAAAGAGGACCGGAAACCTTTCATTGTATTCTGTGTTGTTTACCGAAATCATGTACTGACAGGGAATATTTCCCTCTGCTCTAAGCAGTGGAAAAATGGCTGTACATGTCCCTTCCCATTGTGCTTTCAATCTTCACTTTCAATGGATTGTGTGCCTCTAGTGGGAAAAATATAGCTAGATTAATATTTCTATCAGTTGTACAACATACATTTATGTATATACATATCATTGTTGAGCTTAACCTAAAATTGAAGGTAGTGTTTTCTCCTGTTCTTACGGCTTTTCTAAGCAGAATGGAAAACTTCTGATCTGTAATGAAGACTTTGAAATTTGTATTTATGTCTATTTTTCTAAATGCTATAATTCTGCCTTCAGACTTACTTTCATTTACAGAGGAAGATTAAGAAAAAAACTAAAGTGTTTCTTGGGTATTTTCACCCATAAAACTAAAAAATCAACAGTATAAGTATTTTAATGAAATTTTTCCAGAATAGTAGTCAGAAAGGTTAAAAAGGCTAAAGGCAGTATGTTCTTATTGATCTTAACAGAATCAGGAATCTGAAGAGAAACAAGACAACCAAAAGAACTCATAAAGATCTTATCAAAATGCATACCAGACCTCTTTAGAACTCCTAGCAGAAATCAATTAATAATGCTAAAAAAAATCTTAGTAATGTCCTTAAACTTCAGTATTTTCTTATGAAGAATTTACACCCACAAATTCAATTTTCAGTGTGTGAGAATTGGAGAGACTGTAGAACTTTGTTTGAAGGAATGGATTAGTGAGACAGTACGGCCATATACCAGAAGTACATAAGTATGAGCATTTTAGCCTTTCAATATGTAAAGGGGGCTTATAAGAAAGAGAGAAACTTTTTACCAAGGTCTGCAGTGACAGGACAAAGGGTAATGGTTTTAAACTGAAAGAGAGTAGGTTTAGACTGGACATAAGGAAGACATTTTTTACAATAAGGATGGTGAGACATTGGCACAGGTTGTCCAGAGAAGCTTTGGATACTCCATCACTGGAAGTGTCCAAGATCAGGTTGGACGGGGCTTTGAGCAACCTGGTCTAGTGAAAGATGTCCCTGCCCATAGCAGATGGGGTGGACTACATGATCTTTGAAGATGTCTTCCAACCGAAGCCATTCTATGATTTTTCTCCTTTTGGATAATTACTTATGTTTAAGATGCACGGTTAAGTCAATAGGATCTGAAATTAGCACAGATGTGCACAGAGAGTGAGGTAAGATTATTGGACTTTTCGGTGAATAACCTTTCCTAGTACCGCTGTTCTTTCTTCTTTCCCGTCAAGGGAATCTGTCCCTTTTCTCCATTGTTTATCAAGTTAAAGTCATTCTGGTATATCATCTTTTGACCCACCGTTACCTGAAACATCTTTGTCATTTTCACAGCTGTGAGTGCTGTAACCAAAAGCCATTCCATGAAAGAAGACTAGGGAAAATGTGGGCCCTCTCCGGAAGGAAGCTGGAGACCTGGTTACCCAGGATGTGGAGAAAGCTTAGGTGCTTAACAACACTTTTTTTGCCTCAATCTCCAACAGCAAGTGCGCTAGCCACACCACCCAAATAGCAGAAGGCAAAGGCAGGGACTGGGAGAATGAAGAACTGCCCACTGTAGGAGAAGACCAGGTTCGAGACTGCCTAAGGAACCTGAAGGTGCACAAGTCCACGGGGCCTCATGAGATGCGTCAGCGGGTACTGAGGGAACTGGCGGACAGAGTTGCCAAACCACTCTCTATTGTATTTGAGAGGTCGTGGTGGTCTGGGGAGGTCCCCACTGATTGGAGAAGGGGCAACATCACCCCCATTCTTAAAAAGGGAAAAAAGGGAGACCCAGAGAACTACAGGCCAGTCAGTCTCACCTCTGTGCCTGGCAAGATGATGGAGCAGATCCTCCTCGAAACCATGCTAAGGCACATGGATAACAAGGAGGTGACTGGGGACAGTCAACAAGGCTTCACCAAGTGCAAATCATGCCTGACCAGCTTGGTAGCCTTCTATGATGGGGTTACAGTGTTGGTGGACAAAGGGCGGGCAACTGACATTGTCTATCTGGATTAGTGCAAGGCATTTGACACTGTCCCACATGATGTCCTTGTCTCTAAATTGGAAGGATGTGGATTTGGCAGATGGACAACTCATTGTCTCTAAATTGGAAGGACATGGATTTGACAGATGGACCACTCATTAAATAAGGAACTGGCTCGATGGATGCACTCAAAGAGTTACAGTCAATGGCTCGATGTCCAGGTGGAGACCAGTGACGAGTGGAGTGCCTCAGGGGTCGGTACTAAGGCCTCTGCTGTTTAGTTTTTTTGTCAGCAACATGGACAGTGGGGCTGAATGCACCTTCAGCAAGTTTGTTGACATCAAGCTGTGTGGTGTGGCTGACATGCTGAAGGGAAGGGATGCAATTCAGAGGGACCTTGACAGACTGGAGAAGTGGGCCTGCGTGAACTGCATGACGTTCAACAAGGCCAAGTGCAAGGTCCTGCACATGGGTCAGGGAAATCCCAAACACAAGTACAGGCTGGGCAGAGAGTGGCTCAAGAGCAGCCCTGAGGAGAAGGACTTGGGGGTAGTGGTGGATGAGAAGCTCAACCTGAGCTGGCAATGTGCGCTTGCAGCCCAGAAAGCCAACCGTATCCTGGGCTGCATCAAGAAAATTGTGGCCAGCAGTTCGAGGGAGGTGATTCTGCCCCTTTACTCCGCTCTCATGAGATCCCACCTGGAGTCCTGCATCCAGCTCTGTGGCCCCCAACATAACAAGGACATGGATGTGTTGGATTGGGTCTAGAGGAGGGCCACGAAGATGATCAGAGGGCTGGAGTACCTCTCTTACAAGGACAGGCTGAGGGAGTTGGGGCACTTCAGCCTGGAGAAGAGAAGGCTTCAGGGTGACCTTATAGCAGCCTTCCAGTGCCTGAAGGGGGCTTACAGGAAGGATGGAGAGAGACTTTTCACAAGGGTGTGTAGTGATAGGACAAGGGGGAATGGCTGTAAACTAAAAGAGGGAAGATTTAGAATAGATATTAAGAAGAAATTCTTAATTCTTAAGAGGGTGGTGAGGCACTGGAACAGGTTGCCCAGAGA
>Ga0065711_1009579_pt1 | contig 10825 bp, 9 predicted proteins | sample Hoacrofraction12_FD_59098 | JGI IMG/M metagenome (GOLD analysis project Ga0065711, IMG submission 59098) | Hoatzin crop microbial communities from Cojedes, Venezuela - Epithelial fraction 12 v2 (version 2) | ecosystem: Host-associated > Birds > Digestive system > Esophagus > Crop | place... | reverse complement strand
AATCAATGTCCACCCTTATAACCAGGGATTCAGGAAATATTCTCAAGGCATCCTGTTCTGATTCTTTTTCTTGATGTTTAAAGGAATTTGAGGCAACAGTGGAAGAGACATTCTTATATACTATACAGGCAAACTTGTTAACTCCTGAATACCAGGAGTATCTTAGCATGTGAAGTATTTTTGTTTAACATGGAAGAAAAAATATATTTTGCTGAAAATGTTAAAATGACACCCAGTCAGAGAACCAACTCCAAAGACATCTCCTCCCCTGCCACCTTTAGCACAGGCTGGTTAACGAGCTCCTGCAGTGCGCTCGCTGCCTCCAGCATCACTGCCCGAGCTGTGCTGTCATGCCCACCATCATGGTGAACCCTCACAGTGCCTGTTCAGAAGCAACTTCAGCATTCACACCTTGGTGTTACCAAGGGATGGTTAAGCTGTCGATACAGTAATCTGAACACATTGGAGTTAAAGTTTCCAAAGAGATACTTCATGAGCTCTTAACTGATGAGAATCTCAATGTGAGAGATAACGAACCAAGGAGACACGCCTGGAGCTCGTGGGCCTGAGCTGGGAGACCAGTCAGGAGCGGAGGGGGATGAACTGAGGAGAAGCCTGAACTGCCACTGAATCCGGAGCCTGCATTCACAGTGGTAGGAGGAAGCACTAAAATTCCCCCCAAAATCAAATCAGGTATTTTTTTGAAATTATTGCACTGGTAGAGGGGGCAAAGTGAAGACAACATCTCATCTCCCAAATGTGGTGGTAGGGAAGTGGGCAGACACGTTCCCCTTCGGGCTGGGAAGTGCCGTTGAATACCCCCGCCTGGCGAGAAACAATCCAGAAAACCGGGAGATAAAAATCAGAATTCTCTATATCTCATCACACAAAGCATTATATTTCTGTATTTCAAAAACAGGGGTTAAATTCAAACTAGCTCTTAGGCTGAACAGTAATCGCCACTATCATAAAAACTTTGTCATTCAGGAAATAGACTTTAATCTTGCCTGTCTCTTTGAAACGACGCTTTCCCACTCTGGCTTGGCTGAAGTGAGTCTCTAAGTATCTGTTCAAGGCTGGAAAGGAAACTGATATTTTACATTTATTGAACTTGTCATTGCAAGAATCACTTTCTCTCTTTGGCTTCTGACAGAAAACAATCCAAATGCAGAACCAGATAATGTTTAAGGAGAAAGGAAAATGCCAGCTCCCTGGTCCTTACATGCCTCTCTCCCCCTGTCTCTGCGGCACGGCTGTGGCCAGAAATCAGTGCCGTCCCTCGCAAGGGTACAGGCTGTGCCATGGAGGTAAACACGCTTTTTATCTCCCCTCCAACAGTAATGAGTTTCTTAAGAGTCTTCCCAGACAGAGCACACGACCAAGGAGCCTGCCAAACTCCCCGACCGGAGAGAGCACTCAAACCTGAGCTAAGCCTCCGCTTGCTTTTTCCAACCATCTGCTATTTCCCTCGGGGAACAAATAGGAAGTGCAAACAACACCACAGATCTGCCCCTTACTGGAAAAATAAACCACTTATTACTTTTTTTTCTCTCTTTTTTCAGGACAGGGACAGACTGCCATTTACCCACTCTTAATCCTCCGCACTGCAGAAGCCTCTCCTCTTTGGCCACCATGAGACTGGTGCTGACTTGACTTAGAAAATGAACTGTTTTCTACCTCTTGAACAAAAGTACTTAGGATGAGCCAACAGGGTCTGTTTCTTCTGCTGCAATATAACCTTCTTGTTGTTCGTATTTTTTTCTTGCTGCTGTTGTTTTATCTCTCTCTTAAAAGCAGCTATACCTTGAGCAGTTCATATATTTTGCTTTGCAGAAAGACTCGCTGTGCAAAGGATGAAACATCACCTATACTAGTAAGAAGTACTTTGTTGAATAACCCATCAGAATTACTTCCTAAAGAGCCTTCCATAATAAGCTCTTTGGTTTGGACACTGACATGCTGACTCTGACAGCTACAAAGAGAATAGTTAAGTTTTTTAGTACGTGCGTGTTGCTGAAACACTGCTCCTTCAGAAAGGAAACCGAACTACCCGTGCAACACAAACACCCCATTCAAATATAAAAAAAGCAAAAAAATTTCAAAAGCCAAAAGAACATCTTTGATACCACCTGAAATATGGAATATTTGTAGGGAAATAAAGAGCAGAACATTTTAAAAATATATCTTTACACAGCTACAAATACCCAGGCCGGTGCACATCTGCTCCCACACGATGCAGCGTTAGGTACCTTGTCCCTGGTTCAGATGAAAAATTCCTGGTAGTCGTTGGCAACGGCTGCCATCGCAACCGAAACACCGGGGACCGAATCGGGAGTCTCCAGAAGAGAAAGCACACGCACCCAACGCAATGGCTTACCCGTAGCATACGGAGGCAACACCGCAGGCACTGGTGTAGTACTATAAATTTCTGTTTATGTCACCGAAACTACTCCACTTGGCTTTAATTCAGTGATTAAATTTTACTTCTGCATACTATGGTCCCAAAGTTTGAGCTATGAGAGGCTGAAGATTTGGGAGCGAGCAACCACTGCCAGCTCCTGCTGAAGTTAGACATTAGCATCATCTTGTAGGCTCGAGGGAGCAAGAGTCTCATCTTAAAACACAACCAAGCAGTGATTTTTTTTTTTAATATTTTTTCAAAAAGCCCCATGAGAAATCTTCACATGCACCCCTGAACTGTGAGAAGTGAAGCCTGTTTAAATTAGATGAGAGTTTGGAAAAGTGTTTAATTACAATGTTGGTAAGAGCTACTTTTCACCAGGATGAATTACAGAGACTTTGAGGATCATTTTGCATTTTTCTTCATGGTTGGCCTGTTTTGCCGGTGATCCAAAAGGCTCAGAAGCACACACACACACAAACCCAGTCGTGCTGTTTTCTCAAAAGCGTTTGAAAAAAGGAAGACACCTTCCAGTGATGTAAGCTGGCTTTGCTAATCCTAGTGGAACTCCTCTGATTTATGCTGGCTGAATACATGGCTGTTTANGCTTGGGGAATTTTATCAGGAGTTGTAGTTTTCAGCAATTGATTGCTGTTTTGAGCAACCTAATCCCTGTCAGGTTGCGAGACCCTTCATCTCCCGTTCACGTCGGTGAAATCCAGCAAAAGTACTGCCAAAACCAGAGACCGATTGCCTGCAAAAATGCCTGGGTTAGCTAAAACTGATCATAAAATACTTATTAAATTACTAAAAGATGCCTAGCTAATCCTTCCAAACTTTGTAAATATATTTATTGCTGAGGAGAGATTCTTTATGTCATTGGCAAATTGGACGACAAGCCAGGGAAGATTTACTGGCTGCAGATGTGCTGCCGAAGGTGCTGGCCAAGGAGGGTGGTGGAGNAAGGCAGGGAGCTGCAGGCACAGGAGAACACGGCCACGGGGGCCTCGCCCCGGGGCAGGACCAACCGGCCCCACAGGATTTCCACCAGGTTTCTGTACAGCTCGCCCCCTGCCANGATGGAGATCCCACCACCCTCCCCAAGATCACCCCACGCTTTCTGCCAGAGGGACTGAGCACTCTGAAAGTTTGATGCCAGCATGTATACTAAATAAATACTAAATATTAAAACTATAAATGAAAAGGGTTTGTTAGTTTTCACTCACTTTGCAGCAGCATTTTTGTTCGCAACTGCTTTTCTGAATTTGTTTTCAAAACTCTATAATTTTACGACAGAGTAAAGAAACTCACTCCTTTCTGTAAACCTTTCCGTGCTGGCGACTGAAGTGCTCTGGAGCCATCTTGGATGGAAAGCAAAGTCTCTTCTTGCAAATGTGATGAATTCTCAAAATCCACTGGATTCTACTAGATTTAAAGCACGACATTACCATATGCAGATCTTTAGAAGAAGTTTGTACTTGCGTAATACCCAAAACACTTCTTGTGTTTTTTTTCGGAATCCATTTCAACGACAACATCAAATGGTTTGAATTTCGGAAAAATGAAGGCAGAAGTTGATAGGAATTTTGTGGGGACAGGAAGAAGGAACCAGTATGCTCATTTTCTTTGATGTGAAAAGATATTTCTTGTGTTCTTAAACATGGACTTTAAACTTTCTAAAGATGTACAGAGCATCTTTCAGCACATAGACAGGAAGCGAGCACTTTATAATAGAGTTACTTATTGAATTATTTGTGAGTGAAGCTTGCTTGAAGTAGTATCTCCTCCCATTTGTCTCTAAAATTACTAACCAGAGTAAAGGTCTGATCTTCTACATGCAAGTCCCTTTCTTATTTTTTCTTTAACCTTTTCATCTTGTCTTTTTCACTCTGATCTCTCCGAGGTGAGAGATTTTCAAAGATTCATTCCTCCAGAATAGAGCAGCCCCCTCCCTCCATTGGGTTGTTGATCCTGGAAACTTGAGGATGAAACCACGAGCGGGTTCCTACCTTTCTGCACCCTTGCCCCACAGAAGGGCTACGTGTTGCCTGCATCTAAACCAGTGCAATTGCACCAGAAAAAAAATGAGGCAGCTACATGAAAAGGGGAAAAAAGCCAAACCACAAAAGGCTTATATCTGCTTTTCTATGTTCAGACCGAACTGAAAAGCAGAAAGCGTCTGCTGAACACGTCTTGACGCTGGGATCTCCTTGGCGCGCAGCACTGGGGATACTCACTGCTCCCAGGTCTAATGGGTACTCGCTGCCAGCTCGAGTGTGAATTACAACAGCTTCAAGGCTGCTCTAATTTGTTCTGCTATCTGAGGATCCTTGTGGGAATATATTATCTACGGAAGCTCAGCGATGCAGAGCTGCACTGCAGCTCCTCTCGGCCCAAGTACCTCGTTATTATTTGCATTAGGGTTGCTCCTGGGAAGCCCAGGGCCACGCTGTGCTAAGTGCTGCGGAAACCCAGCAGTGTGAACGCTCTCCCAGAAAGAGATGAGAAGAAAATGGCCTGGGACGAGTTGCCTGTCAGGTGTGGGGCTGCGGCTTGCAGAAGAGGCTCCCTCCAGCTGAAAGTCCTCTGCTGCGAGGGAAATCTCTGCTGAGCACTCGTGGGCACTATCAGCTGCCCAGAGGAAAAAAGCAGAAAGTCAAGCAAAATGGGTTTCCTTTTTTCTGAAAAGGAAAAAAAGGAGTAAAACAATCACATTTTCATATTTGGGCAATGTCATAAATCATAATTATTTGATCTTTTCTTAAAGGAGGAAACTGCATCAAAGAAAGTTTCCTTTCCCTCAAATTGGTGGTCAGGGCTAAAACTGCCGCTGCACAGACTCGAGTATGATTTAATCTGAAAACTTTCAGGTTCTCATTCAACATTGCTAACTGGATTTCAGGCATCAGAAAGGGAATACTTTCTCCTTTGAATACAAAAATCTAGTGGGATTCCTTTATGATCTATACTTTTTTCTACGTCCTTTGAAGTTTAACTTTAGGCTGAGTTCAAGTGAGTAGTCTTTATTTCTGCCTCCTCACAGCATTTTTACTCTGGGGCTCACTGTTGCTTTGTTTGGTTGGGAAGGAGGATAAAAAACAGAAAACCCTCTAAATCAATGCTTGGCACGCCCACAGTTTGCTGAGAAGTTATTTTATTCATTAAAGATGTGAAACCCTGCTTCCATTGCACACCTAAATGTTCACTTAAGCAAGATAACTGCAGTCCTGGAAGAGGAACAACCAGTGCTTAGGCGTAGCAGAAATGGGTACTTTGAGATCATCAGTATTTTATAATGCAAACTGAGAGAGAATAGGGTCTGAAATATGGTCTTAAAAACTGCTTCATCCATGCAACAGCAGCTTTCCCCATTTGCCTGACAGTTTTAGAGATACACTTGTTCCAGCAAAAGAAATCACACAGATATTTGTCATACGAGGTCTCTGGCTATTTTATCCCACAGTTTAGGTTTTGTGTTGTACAGCTCAACTTCTGACTCATTCAGAAATCAAAAAAGCTTGTGACAGGCAGAAGATGATGAAAGCTGCCTGCAGTGCTGACCCACAATGCACCATCCGCTTCTCTGATGTGTTCCACTTTGTTCAGACATTGCCCTTCCACAAGTACTTTCTTATTTATATTGCTATAAATATACACTTATTTAATTGTATTTCTTATGTGTAACAGCATCACTATAATATTAATCATTTTCCTTTTAGTGAAATTAATATTCTGCAGTGGCTTTCCACTAGTTTTGGGTGAGAAAATTCCCATTTAATTGAATTTAATTAAATTTATTTTTCCCATTTTAAACTACAAAACCCTATTTAGCTCAAAACAGAGAGTTTTGGTATTAGTTTATCAAGTTTGCCAGCTGTAGCTACATCACTAGTTAAGCAAGCAGCTGCACTGGCAACGAAGTTGGGTTCAAGCCTCACTTCAATGTGAAACAGCCCCTTTTCCTACCTGAGAGCAGGTTGTTTGCTGCATGGACTCCTCACCTCACTTCAGAAACCTCTCTCACTCGGTCCGCAGCCCACACTCAGCATCCCTCCGGCTCTCAGCCGGGGTTTCCATAGGAGATTTGGGGGTCATCGTTCCGGAAAAGCAGAGGCTTGGGGAGCATTTTGTTCCTGCAAGGAAAGTGGAGAAAGCAACCGCGAGAGCATGTTCCTTAAAGAGCAGCATCAGCCTGCGCCCCTGCCGCCGTGTCTCCATCGAACGGTAAGGGGAAGCAGCAGGAGCCATTTCTGACTGGCAAATCTGTAAAAACAAGCAGGGAATTTCTCATCAGAAGCAGTGCTTGTGGTAAAAAGGATGCGGTTTTCTGCGTTTGGCTAGAAAGGGCTCCTGACAAGCTTCAAGAAGATCAAGCCTCCCTATCCTGTGGATATTTTAACATAAAGATACAGTGTAAGAACAGGTCTTTCTCCCAAGAAAACATCCCATGCTGCTGATGATTGGGAAATATTAAGAGGCTCAAACAAATGCTGTCCTCTTGTTGTGTTCTGGTATCTCTGCGGCACACGGTGAAAACCACAGGAGGCACCACTGCCTCCAAAACGTTCAAGAAAATAATATGATAGTGGAAGTAAACCACTATCAAGAACAAGTTGTAACCATTTAAGATGTTTATTGAAAGCTAAATTTTCCATATTTTCAGCAAGTTCTGGTGCCCTTTGGGATATATTCTGTAGCGCAAACAACCTGTTACTCTCCCCTCCAGCAATAAAACGTTAATAGACTGAAACTTTTCAGCTGCGTTACTATGAAAGAGATGCAATTTAATTTTACTAGGTGCCATCAATAATACATAAAAAATATTGTAAAACGTAACGTGATGATTTTAATTTCTAGGCGCGGGTCTGGAGGAACAGCAGATGAAGTGCAATACTAAGCAGGTGCCAAATGCAAGGATTGACTCGTGTTAAACCCCACAGGCCCAGAGCTGGTCAGACAGTGCCTATGCAAACATCTCGCTTTGCCAGCCGCGTCCCTTTAGTCAGGTTAATTAAATCATAGTCCTAAAAGACTACTTCTGCCTAGCAAGCTACATAAGCCTCTGGTTTTGAAGGTTAATTAACTGTGCAAGAAATAGGTTGTTAAAAGTGTTGCTTTCGACCAAGCGAATATTTGCCATTAGGGCAGATGCTGGTGCTTGACAAAGAGGAGGTATTTTTCTATTATCCACTCAGGCTCTGGTCTCTGGCCTGACGACATAACGGGAACACATTACGGACTCGTCACCGGGGACAGGCACATGCATAAAGTCTGAAGGGAAAGAGGATTTTAAAGACATTTTCGCTTCTGGAAGGATCTGATCCTCGGTGACAGAAGTAGGACAGCAGAGACCTACAGTCAGCAGCGCTCTGAAAATGCACCCTGCGTAACTGCTATCCTGTTTTTCCCAGGCCCGTGATTCCCACGGATGAAATTGGCCTTTTACTTCAACCAGATGAGATGAACCAGGCTGCACCAGCCAGACAGGAGGGACCAGGCTTCCCCAGATGTGCAGCCTCTGGCATGCTCTGTGGCTGCAGCCCTCTACAGGGACCCTCCACCTTCTCCTGGGGCTCGTTTTGGGACATATTATATAAGTCTAAAGCATAATAAAAGGATGTTAAATAATGCAAGGGAAGGAGAAAGACGAGGAAGAGACTTTTAACCAGCATGGGACTTCATTGCAAGACCTATTTTTGTTAGAAAGTGTAAATGTAGAATTTGGCTCTCCCGTTTGTGCCTCCATGCCCACTGAATAGCAGGGTAGCCACCAAGTGTTCTGCTATAGGCTCTTTTTGTTTACTTATGTTTTAACTAAAAAGATAAATGATTTGGTATTTATCTAATATATGCATACCTAATCAGCAAAGAATCTTTATTTTAGCCTCTGTAAGAACCAAAACCCAAGTGGCAGCACGAACCTGTCATTCAAGTACAATTAAAGCTAATTTTTTTTATTTAATGTGATGTCAATGCACACCATAAAGCCAATACAACACAAGGTGAGAGATGTGCTTCATTGCTGCAGAGCCCAGATAACCGCTGAGCCTAAATTGCACTGCAGACTTTCCAGTACAGTCAGGAGGAGGCATTTCAGTGTTGAGACAAAGCCAACCTACCCTCCAGTTGTATATAGCAACATAAAAATACTTTGCCAACAAGGCTCACTTCGCTTGCCAAATCAGCATTTTTCCCTGGCATAGACTTGCCCAAGTGCATTATTTACAGAAATAGCAGACAACTCAGCTTTAAGGGGGGCTTTGGGACAGGTCCTCAGGCAGTGTAAGCAGCATCCCTGGGCTGAAAGCGGTGGGTTTACTCCTACTGAGGATATGCTCTGAAAAGGAGATGGCAAATCTTTTTATTCTGAAAGAAAACTTAATATTCATACCTGCAGATCTTTTCAAGCCCGTGTGTCCCACAGGCATAAACCCGGTCTGGCATACGGGACACGGCAGTGATCAGGCACCTGATGGCTGGCACAGCAGGCAACGACAGCCGGAGACAAACAACACCTAGGAGGTATCAGACATCAGTCTTGTACTTCAAACTGCCTGGCATGATACAGGTATATACATATCACACTTATTTTCATCTAGGAAAGCTTTTAGAAGAGGTACTTGGTCTGAAACAGTCTGTGAGAAGTGGATCAAAAAATAAAAACTCTTCCCATAAGCTGCTTCCTTGAACAACTCTCACATGAAGACCAAGCTTGGCAGGATTGTGCCTGATGTGCTGGGTTTCTGACATCTGAAGTCAGGTTGTAACCTGACAGGAGAGATCCAATCTGACAGGATGCATCAGCTTAAGATGCAGCAACTGAAGTCTTAAAAACATGCTTTTCTCTTTGCTCTGCAGTTTTGACAAAAGCTTCACTTACAAAACCCACCCATCAGGTACTCCCTGCCTCAGCTCTCGGCTGACTTTAACTAGCGGGCTTGGCCAGAGACTCCTGGACCATTTGTCACAAAGAAACCTGGTCCATTTTTTGACATGTCATAATGTATATTCCTGTTTCAATACCCAGATCACTGACTACCTTTCTTTGAGGATAATACATTCAAATTAACATAACACCCGTGAAAGTGACAAATCAAAGGTCTTGGAGTGCGAAGTATGGGCTCTGTCCTCCCCTTTTCACCCTGGTTTCTGTTACCTAGGATGCTAAATCTGAGCTGCGGATAGCAGCCTCCGCCCCATGGCAGCTTTGGCCGGGCTCCTTCCCGCTGTGATGCCACATGCCCTTGTCTCACCGAAGCGTCAGTGAATCAAATTCCCTTCTCCATCCACAGCGGAATCTTCACATGACACAAGCTGTGTCCTCTTTAAGCTAAGCCTGTTTGGTAACATCCCTTGTGTGCAGCCACTTCCACTCTATCAATATGGGAAGGAGACTAAACGGACACAATCTGCATCCCAAAGAGTCAGAAATGTGAGCTAAATCAGAGATCTATACCGTTACTTGCAGTTAAACTCTTTTCATTACACCAGCATAGATCCCCACTGACTTACCCACTAGTATATTAGGTGTAATTATGTCAAGAGAAAACTAGCTGAGCCTAAAAAGAAAGTGAAACCTGCTGACAAGTAATTTACAGCTTGTTGGCATCTGAATTTGGGTCGGGAAGTGTGGAAGCTCAAGCTCTCCTTTTCCTGACCCCAGGAGCCCATTTCTGGGGCTGTTCAGTGACGGCAGCCTTTGGCTGCTCACAGGTAAACATCAAAATTTTGCTAATTCTCAGTAGCTAAGTTAGTCTTTATTAGTATAAAAGTGACCAAAACAAAAAATAAAGGCTGCTACTGAGGCTTTCTCTCCACTTTCTTGGTTCAGCTTCGAATAGTAAGAAAAGCCCAAGCGCAACTGGTGGCATCGGCTACGCTACGCTGAGGTAGAGTGATTTATAGACAAGGAGCATCTGAACAGAACAAGGCTGACATTGGTCAAGGATAAAGTGAAAAAAGTCATTCACTCAGCGGTGACCAAGTAATTCAACTGAGTATCGGTTATAACAAAACTCTTGACCTCATGTCTTAACTTTCCACTGGAAGTCTGGATGGCTTCTAAGGTTGAGCATGTTTGAATATGATCACAGAGATACCAGCTCGCTGCTCGCTAAACCATGTGAAGCTGGAGAACGCTGTCTGCCCTAAACAACCAAATGACATAAAAATCGGTCACGTCCACATCCCTATCATATTGGTTAGAAAATGCTACATGGAACAATCTCATAAAATTCAGTGCTAGCATTTTGTGCCTTCAACTGTTTTTTCCTACCTATGAAGACCACAAACAGTGTTTCCATGCTAATTCCCTTGTGTCTTCACACAAGGAAGCACAGGAAGTTCCGTCTGAACATGAGGAAGAACTTCTTCCCTCTGAGGGTGACGGAGCACTGGAACAGGCTGCCTAGGGAGGTTGTGGAG
>Ga0065711_1050457_pt1 | contig 10826 bp, 8 predicted proteins | sample Hoacrofraction12_FD_59098 | JGI IMG/M metagenome (GOLD analysis project Ga0065711, IMG submission 59098) | Hoatzin crop microbial communities from Cojedes, Venezuela - Epithelial fraction 12 v2 (version 2) | ecosystem: Host-associated > Birds > Digestive system > Esophagus > Crop | place... | reverse complement strand
GAACCCCCCCCCCAACATACAGGACATGCTCCACGTTCTCCACTTCTCGAGCAAGACTGACGACGACAGGGTTAGCTGCAATTCGTAATTCAGCCCCACACAAAAACCATGACCTAAAGTCCCATCTGCTACATGCTGGCTCCTGATCTGTCTGACGGCAACAGTGATTCACAGCAAGCGGAAACGATAAAGGTGGGGCAAGGGGAAGAGAAAGCAGAAGTGGTTTTACTTTCCTAACTGGTAATTCAGCCTTTAGCCAGCGTGATTCCGGGCCTGTACTTCGATATAGCTGAAGACATGGGAGAGCGGCTCGAGCAGCAGGTCCTCCTGCCAGCCAGTGCTGGTGTTACTCAGCACCACGGTCTCTGCAAAATTACAAGCTGTGATCAATGAGGAAAAAACAAACAAGCAAAAACCCAAAAACCCAATCAGTGGCTTTGTACTGAACAAAGCTGTCTAATGCAGGGACTGTGTCTTCCAAAAGAACAGCCTTCATCGGGAGAGTGCAAATGCCTGTCATGGTCCACCACCTTCCCCACCTGGCCAGCAGCACCTGGCTACCCAGGATTTGTCCAGGATCGCCTGACAACGCAGACAACAGCCACACGGCACGGCCGGGAAGGGACCCAGAAGGACCGCCATCACGTGGCAAACCTGGGATGGGTCCTGCCGCTGCCAAAGCTGTAGCTTGGACCATACAGGATCTCAGACAATCTGAAGTTCGACTGCTTTGAATATATTTTCACAAAGTCTGACTAACAGTTTGCGTCAGAGCTCGTAAGCACAATGATTTGAAAACTCCTTTCCAATGAACAATTCCTGTGAAGGAGCTGGACTTCACCTGCTTACAAATCGAACAACCACACAGTGGTTTACAGCAGACAATTTCCTGGCGCTTCTCAAAACTGAATGTGAAAGAAGATGGGATTTCTCACAAAGAACAACTCAAGTATTCCTTTTGACTAACTTGCATTAATCCCTAGGTAAATCCACAATTTCCCAAAAACTACTTCTCCATGTGCACCATTCAGTGAGGGCACAGCCACGCTGAACATAAAGAATTTTTCTTTGTGACAGAAGACAAGCTGGCTACTATTAAAGATGGAAAAATGGAACAAATTAAGTACAAATTCAGAACAGAGTAAAAAAAGTCGTTGCTGTTTGTTTTAAGAATTCAGGAACTCAGACAGGGCTGAAATGTATTTTTAGCAGCACTGAAGACGTAAAATCTGAGAAACCCCAGGGAAAGCGCCAGAGCAGGAGGTGTGGCAGGCAGAGAGGAGACTGAGCGCAGGGAAGGAGCTGGAAGCATCAAACGTGTCTCTTGGAGGCAGAGTCCAGCCCTGCGGCCATGGGCTGGCTGACGCCGGGCGGCTGCGGCAGCACCATGTGCCACCTTGTGTTCTCCTGCCATCCACGCCTGGAGCCATGACATTTTGTCCTCGGGTACCCAGCCGCAGCAGGAGGAAGAGCTCTCCTGCTCTGTCTGTTCTCTGATCCGAATTCAGCATCAGTCATTGTGACAGAGCAGCTACTAGATGTGCGCAGGGGTGAATGAAATAACCGAGATGTCCTGGCACTGTCACCTCGCCTTGCTCCATGGCCTGATTTTATGGCATGATTTTACGCCATGGCCTGCGGCCCCAAGTGCCTGCAGACACCTCCCCTTGCTGCACAGTTCCTGGTGACCGACAGCAGAACTCCAAGCACTGTCTCAATCAAAGCAATCAACACAAGGGCTTCACATCTGCCAAGGCTCAGCAACTCGCACTGCTCCAGTGCACGTGCTGTACACAACCAGCCAGTGTCAGAGCACAGTGCCCCAGGCGCTCATTTTGACACCCGCCAAAGCAGCGCATTGAACAGGACAAGCCCAAAATGATGGGCATCTGACAAGCATGGACGCAAGGACTTTCCCAAGCCCTAATAACGAGCGCTGCAGACCTGTCTCACAACTGCAGGCTCTGATCCCCAGCATGTACTGTCATTGTGTCCACAGATACGCTGCTCACCAGCCTAAACTGTTTACTAAGGATTGGAACCTTACTCAAACCTGAGTTCCCTCCCATATAAGTGTGGTTATTTCCTGAAGTCAGGACTTTGGCTAAAGGACTCAAGCCTGAAAAGCTCCTGCAGGGATAAAAAATGAATGTAGGAAGAGTATACTTTCCAGCTCTGGGGCTGAAGTAAGCCCTCTGCAGCCCATCTGTTTCAGAGAGGTGCCTCTGAAACAGACCCTCTTTCTGCCTGGGGTGCAAAGAAAAACCTCACAAATCCTAAAATGGCACTCTGTTTCGGTCAGTGTGATCAAAGTACTCAGACATGAGACAGCCTTGTGGTTTTGGGATCAGCGGCTCCAGCCAGGAAGCATCCAGGGATATTTTAAAGACCTTTCTATAAAGAAGTGTTATTTTCTGAAAGCAAAGAACAGTGGCCTCAGTACACAGACACAAACATGCAGCAGCTGAAGTGAAAGCAGAAGTTGGCCAGCTGCATAGCATTATTTGCTAAACCAGAATCCTAGAGAAAAGTCTTGCTTTTAATATTTTAGCAGCTCCTCTTTTGTCGGGTACCATGGTTAAGGTATTTCTCATGCCATGTCAAGCCAATTAGGCAGCCTAACAGTGCAATTAGCCACCCACAGTGCAAGCCCCTCGCTGCAGTGTGCTGTCCTGCGGCGCAGAAGGGCGGCTGCTCTGCCCGGCTGGGCAGTGGGCATCTGCAGGTGCACGCAGCCCGTCTCCTGTTCCTCCTGTGCTCACAACCTGGTTTGGAAAACAGCAGGGCACTGACATGCGGGCCAAATGTTTATCTGGCTTTGGAGTTTCTGCAGATGATGCAGGGGCTTCTACGGAGGCAACGCTGGCCACCACAGGCTGCACCAACAGCTCCTCTGAGCTTGCAAAAGGCAAGAACGTGCCTTTTGACCTGTTAGGGCGCAGTGCCCAGAGCAACGGGACCAGCCTGGCCCTAGGAATCGGGATGCTACCACATTGCAAATGACACTCCTTAGTAATCACGGTATTTCTGCAGGAGCGTGTATCCAGAAAAGGTGCTCTCTGGCAGCAGAAGCTCACCAGGATTATAAAATGGTGTATGCTGGTGTGGGTGCACTGGATGGGATGATGCAAACACCCACCGCTGGAACGAGGAGGCCTTGCCACCCCACCTCTGCCAGCGCCATACTGCTGCTGCTTCCTGTAAGCTCTGGTGTTAAGCAGATGCTTCTCGGAGCCAGCCCAACCCCAATGAACCCAGAAGCAGACATGGCAGAAAACAGTTTTCTGCTGGATTTGCGAGCTGAGCTGGCACACACGAGGGTCCAGCAAACGCTAAAGCTGGTGTAAGGGTGAGAGGTGACTAAGTAACAAGATCTTCTGGTGTTACGTTTGGAACAGCTCTGTCAACTCTTGATTCTTTTAAGTATCTTCCCATTACTGCTGCAGTATAAATAAAAATACTGCAAAACAATCTGACAGCACAGCCCACGCAGCCCAGTCCTTTGAGTACGGACATCAAGAGAATTGCTGGAGGCATGAGGAGACTAACCAGTCCCTAAGGAAAGGAATGAGGTGAACACTCTGGAAACAGTACTGCTTTGTGTGTACACGGGGTATTTCAATGCTCTCAAGGGAAAACACACCGACCAAGGTTACAGAACTTGAAACTTGGTCTGAAAAACGCTCATCAAAATGGCTGTGCATGAATATTTCATAATCATCGATTCCAACTTCCAAATAAAGCTGCCTGTATCAAATCTTTTTCAAATTCATTCTCGGGTGGCTTTTCTGGCTCACGCATCACTGCAATGAAGGATCTTGCAATGGGAACTCACAGAACACATTTGTCAGTAACACACAAATCTGAAGAGATTCCTGTCCAGTGTGCTACAGATATACTGGCTTTGCAGGGCTAAACCTGGCAAACGCTCATTTCCAGCAGCAAGCAAACAGACAGGGCACTGAACAAACGGGAGGCAGGAGGGACCAGCCACTATTTCCAACCAGAAGTGCGCTGAGGAGTCCAGAAGTATTCAAAGGGAACAAAAGATAACAATGTTGTTGCTATTACCTTCTGCCTCTCATAAGACACACAATATGCAGGAATGCATAGCTAGAAGCAGAGCAATCAGCTCGCGTGCTGAGCAGCAGAGAGATGGAAAATGCCCCTTGCAGCTTCAGAGGCTGCAACAAACTTATCCCCAGTCCCTCAGCACGTGCTGCCTCCAGGTGTGCTGCTCAGCTCCACCTCCACTGCCCTCCCGCAGGTCACGAACCAGACCCTTTCATACGCACCCCCAAGTGCATGCTTTATTTCAGGTGCTGCCACTTAAAGGTGACACTTCACAAGATCCAAAGAAACCCTACACGTTCCTCGTGGGACCCTTCAGTCTGGCCACATGCCACTGCTGGGGCTGCCCAACATTCCTGTGACACCTAGACTGCAACAAAACAGTTAGAAAAGATGGCTCAGTGACATACAGTTCGTAGTTTTGATCTTCTGTCTCTTGCTGCACTGACAGCTCCTCCAAAGTTGCATCAATATCCAGCTGATTCGTCTCCAGCTGCCGTAGCAACGTCTCCCTCTGAGGAAAGGAAAACAAGCCGGGTCTGAGCAGGAAGGGTCATTGCAACAGATCTCTGTGCGCTCACGAGTGCAGCGAGATCTTGTGTCACCACTCTACCCACGGCAATGAATTAAACAGCAGCTTCACTCCCTCTGCGGCGCTCAGATTAAACACAGAAGCACACACTGAAGCTGAAGCAGTAGCAAAAGTACGTTAATCCAGTCTGTGTGTAAGAAAGTAGTTTGTTCTGTGAGCTGTACTCAGCCATAAATCAATAATGTGCAATTTTCAGACACAGCTTTGCCAGCTGCATTTGGAGAACAGTATCAACTCCTGCGGAGAACGGCTGTGCCACCCTTTCATTCTGATCTTTTATTTTTCCCCCTGTGCTCAAGAAGTGCCCCTGTGAGTAGGACCCAGCTGATGCAAAACCTCACAGTAAGTTTCTTTTTACTGTCAGGGTAGATGAGTGAGCACAACCTGTCAACTCAGTGAAATTTCAGAAGTCACTGCCCCTCTGCCTCCAGCTGCTGCCCCACAGATGGGGGACAGACACTCCAGTCCACGTCAAACACGCAGTAAAGTGAGAGGGCTTCACTGATGTAACACAAGGCAGCTTAATTCAGTCTTTCCCCTTCCACATTTCCAACAGATTCCAAGCAAAAACCTCAGCTGAGGGAAGGTGCTGTCTTAAAAGGCTCAAAATCCATTGCAAATGGTGAGGAGACACTCCCCCGACAGCCTGCACGGCAGCGAGCAGAGATCAATAACCGCACCCGAGACTGCGCGGGCACGGCCAGCTCGGCGGCTCACCGGCAGCGGACGCGGCACCAGCCTCCTCACCCGGCAGAGCTCTGCCACGGCCCCGAGCGCAGGGCTGACACAGCGCCCAAGGCTGCAGGAACTCCACTCAGGATCCCCCGGCCAAGACCGGAGCTGTCTGCAAGCACCGCCCCGCTCCATGGCACAAATCCTGCCCTGGAGCCCTGCCCCTCCGCCCGGACGCAGCCGGGCACCAGCAATGGCCAGGCTCCCACCACCAGCACCCCACGTGCCTGCTGCGGAGGCTCTGAGCAAGGGACACATGAGTCAGTCTACATGGTGAACTCTAGAGGCCAAAGTCACGATGCTCAGCGCCTGAAAGCGTCGATCCTCCCACTGCCTGCACACCGGGTGGCACAAGGAGCAGGGCCAGCTTGTGCCAAGACACGGCTGATGGCCCACAGGGCTGCACGGTGCCCACTAAAGCAGGGTCCACCGGTGCCATGCCAAGCTGCATGCCCCCCAGACAGGAGGGGACAGAAGAGAACCCCCAGGTTTCCTCCAAACTGCAAAGGTTTTTGCTTTTATAACTGCCTTGTCCTCAACGTACATTTAAGCTTTCTACTATGGCAAATATTTTTGAAGTTTGGTGTCAATAACTGTGGTGAATTATAAATTCCATGTTTGACAACACATTTGCTTACTGCAGAAAGATTCCATCAGAGTAAAAAGCACAAAAGGAAATCTACTATATAATTTACAGAATAAAATCCCCATGGGAAGACAAACACTGGCATAAAGCAGTGGCGCTCAGTCTCCACCTTCACACCCCCTCACAGACACTGCAACTTTGGAGCTCTCAAAGCAAGAGTACAAATTACTACTCTGTCCACGGGAGTAGTCAGGGCACAGCTTGAGGCCTCCACAGAGCAGGCTGATTTATATCAAATTCCAGCATTGCTTAAACCAGGAAGCAAGGCTTAAGTAATGTTTATTTTGTATTATAAGACCAGGTGGCTCATGGCAGTTGATAACATTTAAACCTGCTAATTTACTGGAAGACACAGTCTTTCTTGAAATTAAAGGGCTTCTATGGTCATTTAAGCTAATTTCCTGCTTCCAAGGCATTTAGATTCTTCATTTTTACCTTTGTCATTGTGTTGAGAGCTTGGACTGATCCATATTTCCTTTGCTAGGTAATTTTTATTCATCATATTCGTAAGCTCTTTGCAGATGGAAACCTGACTTCAATTAACATGTATACAAATAATTATGAAGTCATTAGTTAACTTGAATTCCCTTCATCATGGTATACAGACAAAAAAGTTTCAGCAAAACATGCTATACATATTTAAACTCACTACACTAAACAGAAGTACTAATCAAGATTTTAGACTTTTAGATTTTAGAATTCAAGGTTTAAGAAATTCAAGATTTTAGAAGTAACAGATTTCATCCTTTTGTGTTATTCACACAGTGTATGCAAAAACGAGATAAATAAAGAGCAAGCTTTCTGCTGCTTTGTCCTCAGTTTCCTAAGATGAGTGAAATTAATGCTGAGCAAATTAGCTGAATAAAGACACAGAAGCGACCCTGCTTTCCAATGCCTACCTTAGGCACTTAGATAATGGCTTTTATTAAACAAGTGGTTTGCCTTTCCTCATACCATGGCAGTAAGATATATACCATAGTTGTATTTGTTTCAATTTCCACAGATTACAGTAAATTAAGAACTTAGATTTAATTAAGAGAGTTGCATTTAATTTTGTAAAAATTCATCACTAACAATGGACTTCCAAATACTTAAAAAATAAATTCTATTTTACCATGCTGGTATTAAAATATTAAAGAAACAGCTTATTTTTAGCAATGGCCCAAAAGAAGGGAATAAATCATGTGCTACAGACCAACGCTTTGGCTGAACACCACTTTCAGGCGCTTCCTGGGAAATGGCAATCTCAGCTGTCTGCAGAATTTCGTCTCCTTCCAGCGCAGCATCCGAAGGCCTGGCTGACCTGATCACTTCTGCACATTCTGTGGGCCACCAGCCATCCCTACAGCTAAACTGCGTTCTCAGGTTTGACAGTCCTTCCCCTGGAAAGGAGCTGCTAAATAATTGAGGAGCCTGGGCTGCTGGAGGGACCGTGCTCTCTGCCGGGGGTATGAATTTCAGCCACCGCTTTCTTCATGAAAGATGCATGAATGAAAGCTGAACACAGAATGTGCAACTTCAAACCAACGCACTGAACACCAACTCTGCTGAAGGACAGCGTGGAATCCTGCACACAGCTGACCAACTCCTCTTCCCCCTGAGAGCTGCGGGAGGCTAGGCTGAGGAACACGGAGAAGCCTCAGAGGTCGACTGAGGCTGATTAACTCACACGTGCATTTAATACCTGGTAGCATTCCTCTTCTTTCACCCTGCTTTGCACCAGAGCACCGGGGAAACGACTCCCTTCAGGAGCCTGTTGCTGGCAAGTCTCTCAGAAGGTATAAGCAGAACCTCTAGGAATTCAGTCTAGCTGTGATTTTCCTACAGATTTTAACATCACGCTGCAGTGGTGGTTAATCAGGCCCAGTGGGGCCAGCCCTGGCTCCCCGTGCACTCAAAGGCAGGGCTGCCAGCGGGTCTCCAGGAGCAGCAGAACACCCGGACGCCCGGAGCCACTAGCAGCAGCTACCGTGGAGCAGCACATAGCTCTTCTAATCAACCTGTGGCACAAATGCAAGTGGCACCGGAAAAACTAAGTGTGGTACATCTTGGCTGAAGTTTGACATCAAGTAAAGCCCCAAAGCCTGGGTGGAAGCAACCAAAAGCCTCCAAATTTGGAGTTTCACCTGCCATGGCATGGCACAGAATGGCAAGGCCAGGAATCTCCTGCACACCACAGCGAAACAAAACAAGCCATCGCCACATTGGATCCTATGCTGTGATTCTTTTCAGAACGCACAGAAAAGCACCTGCCTGCAATCCCTGCATGAGCACAGAAGGGCAGGAGTTAGTTTTGGCCCTGATGTTTTAAAGGAAAGGCCAAGCAGACACGGTCTGATCACTCTCACCTTGAATGACAGGCACAGGACAACCTCCTCAGCTGCCACCTTCCGTGCTGAGGTACGAAGAACAGAGTGAACATATTTACAAACCTGATTTACATGTGTCCACCCAAATCTCCCCTTGCACAATCTGGGAACTAAACCGTAATGAGAAGCCTTTTCAGGTTTGTTTCTGCAGTGTTGAATTATTTAATTACATTACCTGAAGCCCACAGGGTTTGGGAGTCTCATTATGGGGCACCTGCCCCTGTTGGACTACTCCCCGTGCCACCCTGAGCCCACTCAGCAGGAGAACAAATGTGGGCTGGTCACTGCATTTCCCTCGCCTCTCCTAAGCAACTGTCACTGGAATCTCCAAACAACTAAAGGTTGTATCAGATTTATTTTTTCTGTTTCCCTGAAGACCAAGACTTGTCCAAGAGGTTCTCTGGCTTTGGGGCCAACTACTTTATCTAAGCATCCTAACTGCTTTCAGTCTCAGATTAATAGATCACGTTTACTTACACACAGCACATTTAAATGAAAGGTCCCATAAGACTCGCATCCTAAAGCTGCTTCCAAGCAAACCTGATACTACAAATGCTTCGGTAACTCCTGCTTATAACTATGGCTCGGAAAATCATTGCATGTACTGACTATTCACAGCATCATTATGAGCAGCTTTCAGAAACAAATCTGGCAGGAAGCCTGTTCTGATGTCTTTTATCAACACCTATTTGAGAAGGAAAGGAGATCTACAAATCTGACAAAAGTAATCTGGGAACTAATTATTCTGCATGGTTTCCACAAGACATCACTTTACCATAGGAGCCGAGATTACAAAACCAAACTTTTAACCAACCCCATGCTGGTAGATTTCAATCTTCTTCACTGAGCAGCAAGGTGGGTTTGTATTTCAGATTTCTACAACTTCCTTCTCAAAAATTTATTGTTTGACTTATTTTACTGGGTTTTTCTACATTCAGTTTTCTCCTCCTACTTTTTTCTGCTCTGCAGCCTGAGGATCTGGTAACATTTGCTAATATATCTGACCTTCTTCTGAACTGGTATTTCAGTGGGATTATTTGTATAAAAATATACACAGACATTTCAATTACTGGTGAAAGATAATCAAGATCAGATGCCTGATTTTTTCCATCCAACAGAAAACAATGATACATGATTACATGTACTCCCAAAAAGTGTATGATGTTGATCCCAAAAACCCCCGTATGAACACCCCGAAGCATCCTCTTCTGAAGGACCACAGCTGAGCATCCCACCCTTCCATGTCCATTCAGCCTTTGCCTTCCCAACCAGTCCACCCAAGAAGCCTCAATTACGACAGAAATATGAGACTTGGATCTATGTGCATAGAATCCAAGCAGATCAGTTACCATTAGGGCACAGATTTTCAGCAAACAGTTGTCTCTGAACTTTCAGTTCACGGCCAAATACCTTCTCATCTGAGTTTTAACTGAACAGAATTTAAGCTCAAAGTTTAAGAAATGTGCATATGCAACATTTTTGACTTGGTAACTACACTGCTGGATGCAATTTTCTTGCCAGTGTTATTCATCACCTCGGAGCCTTTCTCCAGAGGTAAGCATTTGCAAACACAGCAGAGAAGAGTCCTCTCGCAAGCAGAGACGTGGTTAAGTCAGAGGCACCAACGTACTAATGTAATTTTGTTAACAACTCTTATGAAAACAAACATTTACTCAGGATCCCTTAACAACAAAACAAACCTGAAATATCAAATTCACGCCCTGAAATATCAAATTCACGCCTTAGAGACACAGAAAATGATCTCTGTCCCACCCACCCAGCACACCAGGGAAATACCCTCTCTCTTACCTGCAGCTGCAAGAAGGGGATGTTGAAGAACTTGTGCAGGTACTTGAGGCCAAAGCTGTTCTTCATGGAAGACTCAGCGTAGCGAAAATACGAGGAGCCGGGAGGCCTGTCTCAACCAGATAGGGAGAGAGAAGAAAACTGTACAAAGGACATGGACTGGGTACACACAGAAGAGGCACTTGCCGAATTACACACCACAAACAGTCCTCGTCTGCAAGCCAGCCCCGCAACCGCCAAATGTGGGCTAGCAGGTCATTCTGCTAGGGACTCATAATTTTGTTTACAGACAAAATTCACACTTCTTTCCTCCTGAAGGGTGGCAGAACGCGGCTGCTGTTGTGTTGCAGTGTCTTGGGGCTGCCAGACTAAGAAATACTATGCCAGGACACTGGGCCACTGGTTTACTAAACTGGGGGTTTCACAGCTGCACAAGCTGTTCACTTCTCAGTGAAGGTTTTGTTTTAAAACCACTAACAGACCTACATTAAGTCACAAGCATTAGCAGTGGGCATCTGTTGGGGTTGATGTAGCTTGAGAGTTAGCATGACTAGGCCGCTTAAGCAAAACAGTTAGCATAACTGAACAGGCCGCTGGAAAGGACAGCTAA
>Ga0065711_1013649_pt1 | contig 10826 bp, 7 predicted proteins | sample Hoacrofraction12_FD_59098 | JGI IMG/M metagenome (GOLD analysis project Ga0065711, IMG submission 59098) | Hoatzin crop microbial communities from Cojedes, Venezuela - Epithelial fraction 12 v2 (version 2) | ecosystem: Host-associated > Birds > Digestive system > Esophagus > Crop | place... | reverse complement strand
TGGGCAGCCTGTTCCAGTGCTCCATCACCCTCAGAGGGAAGAAGTTCTTCCTCATGTTCAGACGGAACTTCCTATGCTTCAGTTTGTGCCCATTGCCCCTTGTCCTGTCACTGGGCACCACTGAAAAGAGTCTGGCCCTTTCCTCTTGACATCCACCCTGAAGATATTTATAGGCAATGATAAGGTCCCCTCTCAGCCTTCTCTTCTTCAGTCTAAACAAGTCCAGCGCCCTCAGTCTTTCCTTGTAGGAGAGATGCTCCAGTCCCCTCATCATCCTCGTAGCCCTGTCTTGTGTTTTCAAAATAAGTAGTTCTTCCAAGTACCTCTCAATCTGTTAAAAGCTTAAAGGGCTATTATAAGTTTCTGTCTTTCTGGTAGAGCCAGCCATTGATGCAGATACTGAAAAAGTAAATGTACCTGAAGAAATACATGCCTAAGTCATACTATACTTCTCAAGTGCTCTACTCTCTTTCCTCACTGTCTTATCTTCAGGTTTTTCTAAGCCTTTGGAAACAACTGCAAGGAAAAATACCACATTTGGGGCACACTGACATCATACAATCAGTCATGTTGCAAAGACGATGAAACACAGAGACAACGTCTGTTCTAAAAACAGAAGCAGTACAGATGCCTCATCCTGTCATTATATCGTAACTCAGAGATCATTAATTTTGGCTGTAGTCCTCTGAAGTGAAATGTAGCATCCCTGCACGGGCTGGATGTAGCAAATGGGATAACTGCTATTTCACAGATCTGGTCTCCATTTCACCACCAGGCATAGCTTCTATCTCCCTCACTTCTCCCTCACACGTTCAGTGTATCTCCTTTTAGTAAAGCATTACTGAATATGAATATACGTACAACTCATATGGATTTGTAAGATATGCTTATGGCTGATTTGTTTCCTACGTTGTTTTGAAAGGCAAATAATAAACAAACAAACAACTGAACTAGCAGTAACTCTGTTTTCAAGTGGTATTGCAAACTCAGTAAGTTCCAAAAATATCGAGAAAAGTAAGAGCACTGATTTCCAACAGGAAAACACAGTGATTCTTATCAGCTAACAAATCAAAATGGAGTAAAATAATGTAACAGTCTCTGAAAGGAAAAAAGTATAAAAGAGAATGGGTGACTAATAATCCGTGGTGAAGGAAAAAAATGCTTTACCTGATAAACTGATTTTCAGATACTAAAAGATCTCAAAATAATATGAATGTAGTGTGTTAGAATTAAATTTTAATAAAATATTTGATATTCTATGTCACAAAATCTAGCTTGAGATATTTACCCAAGCCAATTTGAATTATTAAAGATATAAGTGTAGATCTAGAACTGGCTAAAGGAGCAAATAAAGGATTATAATAAAGAAGAAATATCATATTGGAAGAGACAGCAAGCAAGATTGGTAATTGGCCTTAATGACTGTCTCCATCTGGAAGCGGTACTATAGAAGGCACAGATAAAATTCTGAGCACGAAATGGGAAGAGGTGTTAGCACTAGCTGGAAAGTGAAGGGCTAGAGGAAGCAAATTTTTTGTTTTAGGAACCATAAATCTCAGGGAAAAAAATAGTTTCATGCAGTACGGGGGAAGGAAGATATCTAGGAAAACTGATGCATCATATAAGCATTTTTGATAGCAAAAATAGAAATAATCCTACAAAGTACGATACAGTACCTCAGAAGCTGAACGAATGAATGAATGACTAAGCATTCTTTAGCTTGTGCCTGTGAAGAGGAACCAAAGATGAGATGGGCCTTCTGTAGGCACCAGGCTGCAGTAAATCTTCTGGAACCTTATGGGAACTAGAGGTAGCTGGAAGAAAAATAAATGAACATGATCCAGATACAAGCTAAAATAATAGGCCTGAATGTATTTCTCTTGGAGACTCAACAAGTAGGGATGAGGTATGGTAACAGTCCACATATGCTTGACATGCACAAGCAGTGAAAAAGGAACTGTTTAGGGAGTCTGACCATGAAACTAAGAACGAAGAATTTAGGCTGAGTATCTCAAAGCCTTCTAACAGGGAGCCATATTAGTCTGTAAAGGAGTCAAAGATATGTTAAACTGAAGGCTTTACAATGATTGAATAGGACACTAAAACCAAGACTTCAGAAAATACATGCTCTAAAGCAGGCTTCTGTTGCATCATGAGCTTATAAACCACATTTACACAAATTCTGAATCTCTGTCTGTGAGAAAAGGACACTAGTATTTCTAGACCAGAAAGTAATGTTGTCCTCTGGTCTAAACTGTCGAAAAGCTCCAACTTGCACCGCAGAACGTGTGTCTGGACAAAGTCCTTACTCAAACACACAAAACTCCAGCCTTCAGGATTCCCCAGTTCCCTAGACTGCTTTCAGTGCTGGGCTTTTCACTATTTTCACAGCAGATTTTCTCTTTTTATGGCACTTCTTTTCAGTCATTTTATTCATCTGCATGTTTTTCGTATAATAAGGTCAGTCGAATGGTTTTGTGATTTTTAAGCAAATTCATCTCTTCAGTAAAGGATATCCTAAGTGCCTTACTGGACTGATGTTAGAAGAACGGTTTAATAGCTGAGCAAATACTCATGTTTGTTCTCTCTATGAATAGATTTTAGTATCATATTTATCTTTTCATTTTATATCACTTAGTAACATTGCTGATGTTTGCTCTGTCTTAAACAACAAAGAGAAGCCAATATCTTGTAATAAAAAGTTCATGCTTACAAAAACTTACGAGATAACATTATAGCATCTTGCACAAAAAATTCAATATTTATTTTTGAAATATTCATATTATTAATTTTGCTAAAAACTTGTGTTTATTCTTAAGTGAACACATCTCGGGTACTTCTTAAAATTTGTCAATTTCTGAGTTACCATAGGCGAGTATAATCAATCACCCAAACCATACATATTCACAAATGACTGTGGTTTGCAATGAGGTGTTGGAAATCTATATATTTTCTAAAATAATATTTATTTTTAATATCCTGAACAACATTTATCTCAAATGGCAGAAATAAAGTGCCTGGGATATATATAGTAGAAAGAGTTGAATTTCAGGCAAAGGTGGTTGGAACAGATGAATGAAAATATTCTAGCGGAATTAAGCGCTGAGAGCTGCAGTAATGTGATGCTTCGGACTTTTCAAACTCTTGAGTAGGTAAATCTTGCCAGGAGTGAACAGCTCTACTAGTGGCATAACTATAAACAGAAGTGTGGGTATGCCTCAATTTGTGGGCAATGGAAAATGACTGCAGATCTCCTCTCATCACAAGCCATGTGCATTGCTTTAAAACTTGTAAAGCGCTGAAGACATTAAATGTCACCACCAGCAGGGTGTACATGTCAGCCCGATAAAGAGCATACGTTTGCCTGCAAGCCAGTGAAGTGAACAATGTTGTGAGTTTGGCAGGTACCTCTGTGCTGCTGACAAGGATCACAGCCAACATCTCCCATAGCAATTCCCACCGAGCAGTGAAATCAGGAAGAGGAGTTGAGCTGAGCCCACCTAGCAATGAATTCCAGGAGGCTGAGGGGTTTGTTTATCAAGAGCTCAAGTATCCGACAGACCTGTGGTCTCTGAGCCACATCTCAGTAACTCAGTGTAAGTTTGGCTACTCTTCAACAGCTATGATAAGAAGAATTTATTCCTAGAAACATCCACTTTTGACCTTAGATAGAAATTAAGAGTTGGCACCTCAGCTCGTCCTCTTCAGGCAATCTTAGAGATTTATGCTGTCCTCTGAGTTACAAGCCTCAATGAAGCAGTCCTTTACAGATGCTTCTTTGGACCAAATGTCTGAATAGACAGTGTTTTCCATAGCAAAAGGATGCTTGAGTCAAGTAGAGTAATAAAGGAGTAAAAATGTGATCATCTAACTGTGCCAAAAGTACCACTAGCAGAAAACAACACCTTAACCTTCCAGAAAGAAATGTTCATTTTATATGCTTGGTTTGCTAAAAACAATATATTGTAACAGTAAAATTCTAGCTAAATCAGCAACAAATCCCACATCAATTTTTCCTACAAGTAGAAGAAAAATCAGTTGAGTGTCACCTATTTTATAATAGAATTAGTGCCCATTTTAACATATATCCATAATAAGAAGCAGATTTTCACATATTCTTTCACGGTGTCTATGGTTTTCACGTAGCTCCACTGGTTCATGTTTCCACAAAAGTGATAAAAATACTGCACTATGTCTTTCTTATAGAAAATAGGTCTTGTAGTTGAAAATCTCAGGTTATAGCCTATGTGGCCCTGCCTTAAAAAGATTGAACTTCCGCTTAGGGGTAAGACACCATACTTTTCTTTTTAAACCTTATGTTTTATTGCACAATAAGCCTGCTAGGAGGCCATATGACAGCCTAAGGTTAATAATCCATTTCCTCATCATTTGTGCCTCCATAGGAGGTTGGAGATGAGTCTTCCTGGTTGTCTTTTGAAAGTAGGAGTGAACAAGCATATACAAAAGAGCCATTCCTAAGGAAAAATTTGTTGCACATGGATTAATGTGGTGTGAAATCACATTATGCGTAGAAACTGTTGCTCCCTGTTGGCCTTGAGTGATTTCAGTTTACAGAGATTTTGTAAGAAGAAGAAGGGTTATTTGCAAGCGCATTAGCACACAGGTTTAGAGAAACTGGAAATCAGTAGCTTTTTTACTAATTCTCTTTCATATGAACAAAATCCAGTCAGTTTTTGAGTTATAGATGATTTTTACATTCCTGCAGCAGTTGTGGACTTGGAGGACTTGGGTCTGAAATGTTGAGTGGGTATTCCCGTAGGGTGTGAACCGAAGCATGAGACTCATGTGGAAAGAGAACTAGATTTTTTTCCTCTGCAGACAGAGGACAACTTAAAGCATTTTATTGACTCAGAGGCAAGCTTTGAGTTTTGCACACATAGCCAAATATTTGTCTCATATCACATGGGAAATAAATTGAAACAGGTTTGTATTAAAGTACCTTCCATTTATTGTTTATACCTAAGTATTTTTAAAATTATTATTTAACATTTATTAATACAATCCATTGCCATACACTCCACAATGACCAAATAACTAGAGACAGAGTGTAGTCATCAATCTTCTGCAGAAATAAATGCATGACTTCAAATCCTGCCCGCAAAGTATGCAGTTGCTTAAGACATAAAATCATGGAATCATAGCTTGGAAAATACCTCTAAGATCATCAAGTCCAACCATCTGCCCAACGCCACCATGCCTATTAAACCATATCCCAAAGAGCCTTATCTACATGTTTTTTGAACACTTACAGGGATGGGGAATCCAACACCTCCCTGGGCAGCCTGTTCCAATGCCTGACCACTCTTTCAGTAAAGAAATTTTTCCTCATATCCAGTCGAAACCTCCCCTGATGCAACCTCAGGACATTGCCTCTTATCCTATCACTAGTTACCCGGGAGAAAATACCAATGCCTGCCTCACTACAACCTCCTTTCACATAGTTGTAGAGAGCAATAAGGTCTCCCCCCAGTCTCCTCTTCTCCAGACTGTAGCGTTGCATGGGGTGGTTGTGACCCAAGTGCAGGACCCGGCACTTGGCCTTGTGGAAACTCATACAATTGGCCTTGGCCCATCGATCCAGCCTGTCCAGATCCCTCTGCAAAGCCTTCCTACCCTCAAGCAGATCGACACTCCTGCCCAACTTGGTGTCATCTGCAAACTTCCTGAGGGANCACTCAATCCCCTNATCCAGATCATTGATAAAGATGTTAAACAAGACTCGACCCAAAACTGAGCCCTGGGGGACACCACTCGTGACTGGCCACCAGCTGGATTTAATTCTATTCACCACCACTCTCTACGCTCGGCCCTTCAGCCTGTTGTTTACCCAGCAAAGAGTACACCCATCCAAACCATGGGCAGCTAGTTTTTGCAGGAGGATGCTGTGGGGAACAGTGTCAAAGGCCTTACTAAAGTCCAGGTAGATGACATCCACAGTCTTTCCCTCATTCACCAGGTAGATCACCTGGTCATAGAAGGAGATCAGGTTGGTCAAGCAGGACCTGTCTTTCATGAGCCCATGCTGTCTGGGCCTATCCCCTGGTTGTCCTTCACACGCCTGGTGAACGCACTCAGGATGAATCACTCCATAATCTTGCCCGGCACTGAGGTCAGGCTGACAGGCCTGTAGTTCCCAGGATCCTCCTTCTTATCCTTCTTGTAGATGGGTGTTAGATGCTTCAGGAAGGTACATGAAGATCTGAAATAAGGGAGAAAATATTTTTCTCATCCCGCAAATGTCTGAGGCTTCATAAATGCTTTATGTTCTCCATTGGGAAGAACTCAATAAACTTTCAATAGTGTTGGGAAGAAAACCAAAAAGCCGCTGATCCCAGTGTTCTTGGCATTTGCCTGTGCACATGTGGTGGCTTCAGACACAGGCTCTGAATCGTGATGATTCAGTGTGGGGCCAACCTACTCTGGGGCAACCTCGCAGGCTGCTCAATGGGGCAAAACGCCAACCTTGTCTTGAACACTTTCTGTCAGAGCTGATGTACTTCCCAGACAATTTGCTGGTATCCACACATCAACATCTTGAAGGAAAAAGGGCTTGATTCAAAATTCAGCTGTACTCCCACTCCCTCTTTGAAAAGTAATCAATATCAAGCACTATAATCACAGCGCTGCTCAGAACACTAGACTAGGGACAAGAGGGGAAGGGTCAGCGAGACAGTTCAGACACAGCCCAGATCTCCATGGGTCTCAGTGCATGCACAAGAAAGAGGGAGTTCATGAGTTTGCATACATCTTTGGGTCCTTCAAAGCAAAAATAAAGCCCATCTGCCTATTCTGGCTTATATCCATGGCTGCCAGCATTTAAAAAATGTTTTGCAAGGGTTTTTCAGTTTTCCCACACTGAGAGAAGAAGAGAAATTTTTCAGTCTGGATGACTTTCTTCACTAACAAAGACAACTAACAAACAGACAAATAAAGTACATGTGTGCTAAGCCTGTGTGAGTCTGTGCACAAAAGAAACAAAATGGATTGATCATTTTGTGTTTAAATTAGCAGGTGGAGCAGCCTGTTCCTCACAGCTGGGCAGCAAGTAGAGTCATCTGCATTTCGTCTGTGCTCAAAGCGACTGCACAGAGAGAGAGAAACTGATTGATTTTTTGGTTTTGTCTTAATTTTTGCTTGTAAGAATTACAACAGAGACAACAATTTATGTGAATGAAAGACCTGAATTTTTCTAGGTGGCTGAAGTTTTGAGCAGGAGATACTACTCTCAAAGAAGAGTTTGAGTTCTATATTTTTTTCAATATATCTTCATGTATACTTTCTGCATTTGGCAGAAGTTAAAAGAAGTTACTGCAGTGTCCCAGACTCACCAGTCATACGTAAAATATGATCTTCAAGTTAAGCTAATCTTATGCTCAACATGTTCATCTATTTAAGATATTTTCTCATCCCTTTAAGGCAGTTCAAATTCTATCCTCATACTTCTTCTAATTTCACTTAGAAATCACATACACTAAATAAAATTAAACAAAGAGACTGTTCTTCCTACCTTCCCCCTTGTTGCTGAAATTCTATCCTGTGTTCTTTAATCTTCATAATCTTTTCTTTTCCAGATTATATTAACATACTTATGCTTTAAAAATAGTGTAATATAATGATGACATTCCTAGAAAAGTTTTCATGCTTTATGAACTTCAGATTTCCTATAGTATAGATTGTTGTTATAAACTTCTATTTTTAAGCCAGGATAACAAAAGACCATAGTACAAAAAATCTGAAAATATCCTCTTGAAACAGAGCTACTAAAAACTAAGAAACTGATGCCGTTCATGCAATTATATTTGCATAATAATAATTACCATATTTTTAGAGCTTGGATTCAAGTAATTGAAGCAGCAAAAGGTTTTAGCTAATTACGGTTCTTTCACACAAAATATCTGAATTACTTTTAACTTCAAAACTTGGAGAAACTCTCTTGAGAGTAGACTTTTTGAAATGTGAATGACTTGATACTGATTCTAACTGAAAATCAGAATTTCCAGTTGCTTGTGCAAACAAGAACTTCAAGATTAAAGCAGAGCAGAAAAGCAGGCAGGTGTAATCTGAGAGTTGGGATACTGTTTGACTTATGTGGTTAAGAACCTAGTTTTAGCCAAGCCATTTTACATAGCTTGAATGTAGATGCTGACTGCTGCTTTGAGCAAGGCTGACTCTGATATGACTCCTAGTCTGACTGTAGAAAGGGTGCTAGATCTTGAGCTCTCAGTATGTTTACAAACTCAGAGAAGGAATTTGTGTTGCTGCAGATCCACTGCTCTTTCTGGTGAGATTTTCTTTTCTGCAGAACTGTGTGTCCTGTTCTTAATCATACTTCGATGAAAATAAAGCATGTAATTTCCCGGTGCAATCAGGGACACGCATCTTTGTTTGGAGAAGTAATTCTAAAACTGGAGTTCAGGGAATTGTGTCTCCTGATCCAGGGTTTTGACGATAGGGAAGAAAGCTGCAATTTAAACATTTTGTACTGATCACATCAAAGGTCATCTGAAAATTGTTGCAGAAAATTTCTTAGCAGCTGAAAGACCAGACATTATGAGCCAAATGGACCACAACTGCCTGACTTGCATACTACAGTCAGGAGAGCAAATGGAGAATGTGATAGGTTTTATCTGACCACGAAGCCCAACCTGGTACAGGTGGACTCTGCTCAGTGTTAACCTGGGCTGATTCACCTTACAGAGCCCAATCCAAGCTTAACCTAAAGCTATTTTTTTTTCAGTTGACCTGATGAAGTCTTTCCAGTTTCAATTGAAAGCAATGTATTATTTGCCTTTTTTTTACGAAAAGACAAATGGTCTGTGGACAGATAACCATTTCATTAACTTTTAGTAAATGAAACTGATTAGTTTCCAATAAGCTCTAGTCCATACATTTGTATGTGCATGAAGTACGTAACTTGTTCAAGATGGGATTTTTTTTTCCAATTCGTGAACAGCCACATACTTTTTTTTTAGCACTTGCCATCTGCTCTTAATTAACAAAAGCAAACAGTGATTGATAGATAGATACTGTGTCTGGTAATAGTCACAAGCTGTCAGCTTACAGGTGTGGTGAAAACTAAGAAAGGAGAGAACAGATTCCCCAACTGGGAGAAAACTCTTTATAACCTAGTTTATGTGACTTTAGACCTCCCGTGGACTTGTAGGTTTCTTTTCATTTTAAAAGCTGAAAACAAGATTCTACTTCTCCTCTTACACAAATAAACACACTGCCTGGAAAGAAAAAACAATACAAAACAAAACCCTAAACTAAGATTAACACCATTAAATAAGAATGGTGATTAAAGACAGAGAGCTATGGAAAAAAGTATGGATGAAATACAGAGCAATGACATACAACAGAACAAATAAAGGAATTTTACTGAAAAAGTAGCCATAATAGCAAAGCACTAGAAGTTCGAGCATTTTCTCAAGGACGTGCAAAGCTGTTAATTGGAATGTACCTGTTAGTGCAGAAGAATACATGTAGCCTTAAAAACTACACTACTGCAGTTTACAAATTAAAAAATGAAACCTAACTGGCCTACCAGCATCAAAATTCAAAAAGCTGTAAGAAAACCCCTTGCATGTTATGCAGAAGAGAGGGAATTACCATAGCAACATAATAATAGTGCGTATCGTATCACTGTATAATTGTTTTAAAAAGCTTATATTGGCTGTGCATCTGTTAGGGGAACTGTAGATAAAAAGGTATCAGTGACCTTCAGCAACAAAGCAGCTGTGGGTTTTGAACTGGACTCTTGATCTCCATGTCACTTGTCACCTATTTAATCAATTATTCTCCACAGATAGGTGCAAGTCTTCATTTCTACACTGCTAATAAAATGTTTACTAAAAAGGTAAAGAATTCCAATATTTGCAAGAAAGACAAAGGAATTTGGTGACAATATTATTTGTACATATCCATAAGGTATGTTTTCCTTTAGAGATGGAAAAAAATTAACCTTTTCTTTATAAACTTCAAGGCTGTGTAATATGTTTTTTGCATTGCACTTGTATGAAAACAAAACTTTTCAGACAGTTTTGCAAACAGCAACTATTATGTAAACAAGCATTTACAAACTTTTATCTTTCCAGAAAGAAGTTGGACCTAAAGAACTACCACAGTTGAAACTTTTTTAAACTGATACATTCTTCAACGTGGTTTGGATCCAATAGCATAACTTTTTCTTAAGGAAAAAAACCTTTCGTAAAGATTTTCTAACCAGCTCATCCTTCCCAAGATCTTACCATCAACAATTAAGTGAAAACAAAGAAGCAAAGCTTCATCTCTGTCCAGTGGCTTGGTTTTTTCGTTCATTGGAACCAGACGTGGTATTTTACTGTAAAACATTTCTGCTTTTCCGAACACTCTTTGTCATGACATTTCAGCAGAGGGAAAAGGGCCATTTTGTGAGGGGCAAGATAAGAAATATTATTATGTAAGTTATATTAAAAAATACCTTTCAGTAATTTGACTACCTCCATGATTTTCATCTGCAAGAAATAAATTCTGGCCTGTTCCACCAATAAAAAGTTAGTCTAAACACAGCCTAAATAAATTCAAAGGAAACACATAAATGTAACTGAGAAATTCTAATAAAAGTGTGTTGTACTGACAATTAAAAATAACTACATTTCTATTGAAAAATCACAGAATCACAGAATCACAGAATGGTAGGGCTTGGAAGGGACCTCTGGGGGTCATCTAGCCCAAACCTCCTGCCGAAGCAGGGTCACCTACAGCAGGCCGCACAGGACCTTGTCCAGGCGGGTCTTGAATATCTCCAGAGAAGGAGACTCCACAAC
>Ga0065711_1009926_pt1 | contig 10827 bp, 7 predicted proteins | sample Hoacrofraction12_FD_59098 | JGI IMG/M metagenome (GOLD analysis project Ga0065711, IMG submission 59098) | Hoatzin crop microbial communities from Cojedes, Venezuela - Epithelial fraction 12 v2 (version 2) | ecosystem: Host-associated > Birds > Digestive system > Esophagus > Crop | place... | reverse complement strand
CTGGGCAGCCTGTTCCAGTGCTCCGTCACCCTCAGAGGGAAGAAGTTCTTCCTCATGTTCAGACGGAACTTCCTGTGCCTCAGTTTGTGCCCATTGCCCCTTGTCCTGAAGTTCCACCCTTGGTAGGAACTCACCGTAGGCAACCAAAATGTTGTACATCATGCACAGTTTCATGCAAGACCCCATGAACTTTCAAAACCCACCAGGCTGTATCACTCTCCCCAAGAAAATGCACCTCTCTCCCCAGACCTGCGTGCCACCCGGCACTGCAGGAGTAACCCCACCACATCAAGAGTGTTGTGTCCATCTCACCCGATGACAGCAGCCTCCATCCTCACCGACGTAACACGTGTAGACGCCAGAGCAGTAAACGGGTTTAGGAGTCCTTTCATCGCTTGCCAGCCTTTGTCCTTGGGTACGCATCAAACTCCTGGGCATCCTGAGCTTGGGGCCAGAACTGGTCTCCATCTGCTCAGCAGCCCCTGAAACAAAGGGTTGTCTGCGTGTGCAACCCCACGCCCATACTGAGCTCTGCAAATGACATTAAGTGGACATATACAATTGGTTATGAGTGCCATATGGTTCAGAACAGTGTGTACCACCGCTGAGTGCAGCATCAGCCTCATGTCATAGACATCCTCCCTGGGGGCTTGTACAATGCAAGGCACTCACCCTCACCCTCCTCCTATACATCACTGTTCCTCATAAACCTAGATCTGAAATAGTTTTTTTGCATCTCTCAGGCTTGAGTTCACATCCTAAAATGACTCATGGTAAATCAGGTACCTGCAGTCATGATCCCAAAGCCCAGCCTACACTTCATGGTGGGCTTCTGCTGTCACAACCCCATGTCAATCCCAGACACTGATTTTCTACTAAGCAGAGCAAACTTTGCACCCTGAGCAGCTCAGGGTAAAATGCAGGCCACCTTTTCTTGGGACAGTCAATTTGTTTCAGAGCTAAAGGTCTCTTCAAGAACTAGCTGTCAATGCAAGTCACATCAGCCTCTCCAAAGGCCAAAAGCGTCTTCATGGCCAGAACCCGCTTGCAGCAGTGAGTAGTACTGGTGTGTAGTAATGTGAATTGCAAGATCTCATGGAGCTTGGCTGCAAGTATCGAGACCGAGTCTGTCATAAAGAGACCACAAAAATGCAGTGACCACCTCACCACAGACTTTCTTCACACCTTCACTGCTCTTCTCCACGCTCATACATGATGCATTTCCTGGGGAGGGTTTGTTTCTACCTCAGGACTGGTCTTCCTTTCCCCTAGCCACTGATGTCTTGTTCATGCCTTTCCTCACCTTCATCTCAGCATCACCACTGCATGGATGTCCTGCAGGAAGCCCATGAGATGAGAGAGTCTTGATCGCTGTTCAGGGTAGGGAATGCAAGCACGGGTGAGACCACACAGTTCCCTCAGTTCTCATCATCTTTATACAGGCAGGTAACTTCTGTGGGTCTTTGCAGGGGCTAAGCATCCCAGAGCTTCCTTCATTTCGTATCGAGTCACAGACCAGAAGACCTACAGGGATGATGTCTCAGCAGAACATCTAAGCCTGCCCCCACCACTGGAACAGAATCTGTCAAAAATATCAAAGTGGTTTGAGTCCTTTTTTCTCTGAGGCCTGAATGAGCCTTTGAGAGGAAAGTGCTTCTCAGTGTCCTGACATCTGAATGAGTTGTTAAGGAAGGGGTGTGTATCACAGACGCAGTAATTCATTTGGGCTTGAAAGCTACAAGTGGCGTTCTGAATGTCAGTTTGCTCACGGAGCCCATAAATACATGCCATGACTTATCAGGCTTTGGTTAACATGGGAAACAACCCAAGAAAGGGATTTCGTAATTGTGGCTTTGCATTACGCATTTAATATATGTTCTGTCCAATTCACAAACCTGAGGAAGAGGAGGTGTTTGGGGAGGGCTGAGCACATGTCCCAGCAGTGAAAAGTAAGATAACTTTTTGAGCACAATTAGCAACTTCACTTGCTGTCTGCGGTTACTTTTATCTGATTGAGTGGATGCAACTGCCTGGTGGAGTTCCCAGATTTTTGGGATGAAGAGATGTTGGAGAGAGGAGAGAAGGGAACAGGGAAAGTGATTAATCACCTCATGTGTGTTCAAAGCCTAAAGTAACCTGGAGAAGCCCTGGTTCAGTGGACAGTGCAGCAGGCCAGCAGACATACTTCTGAGAAAGTGCACCTAACAGAAGATGGAAGTTACTGGCTCAGCAGTCTCCAAGATGCTCGTCAAGTTTCCCTGCATAAAATTGCTTTAAAAGCAGAAAATATCCAATTTCTGGTGATGTCCATGCACCAGTTTGGACAGGCTGGAGAGACCTTCTCCCATTCAGCAGACTAGAAGCTCACCAGGTAGCTCCTACTTTTCACCATGCTCTTGAACCTCAGTCCTTCACACCCCAGCTAAGCACAAACAGCTTGCTTGCAAAGCTGTCAAAAAAGAGTTGTAGTTTGTCCATTGGTTCACTGCTTCATGATTTTATGCACGTGGAGCAGAAAGGCTACAAAAGAATATAGCAAAGAGGCTCACTTGGAGGCTTCCCTGGGTTGCTCTATCACTGATAAGACATTAGACGCATGGACAGCCTTTGGGGTGTCTCAGACAAGAGCTGTAGCTGCTGGACCTTGGCCAAGCTGAGGAAGACAACAGCTTTACAGGGATCTTGTCCAAGGCTTTTTTTTCTCAAAGCAAAACAAGAATATGTTCTGGAAGCATCAAAGACTTTTGCAAGGAGAAATAAAAGTTTCCAGCTTGTGTTTGGTTGGAGCCAAACCTGTGTCCTCGTCCAGTGGGGCTGGTGAGGGGCAAGGGTTAGAAGAGAAACGCACTCGGCTCTGGAGGAAAGCAAGCCTCAGGCAAAGGAGAAATCAAATGACTACCCACAGAAATAATAAAAAAAATCCTAAAGGAAGTTTCAGATCCCTCCTCATGAGTCATGCCTGCAGCATTATTCACCAGAAATGATTCAAAACGACTCTCCTGGCCCGCGTCGCTCTTCCCCACCTCTGGAATTCCCGCGCATCCTGCCTGACCCAGCAGCTGCCGTGGTGGGGACCACCAGCTCCCGCCTTGCTTCTGCCTCCTCTGCAGCACCAACCCTTCCAAAACCAAAACAACCCAGAAAAAGAAAAAAACCTCCCTGCCAGCTCTATAAGGAGAAAAACAGGGTACCCTTGTTTTTAGCATCTATTCAGCTGCTTAAAAGAGCAGGAAATTTGCTCCATTTGCTTTAACCATTGTATCTTCTGTTATTCATCAATTTTGGAAAACAGCCTCTAAAATTGTTTCCGGCTCCCCTTTCCCATGTAAATCACTCCAAGGTTTGGTGTTTTTGTTTAAAAAAAAAGAAAAAAGCTAAACATTCTGTTGTTCACAGCAATATTTTTTCACTTCATTCTAATTTAGCAGCTCCGTTGAGCTCTCCTTTCCCTAAAAGCCTGCAAACAGAGGAAGCAGTTCCTGCCTGCGGCTGCACGCAACCAGCGAATGCCACAGCTGAATGTTTTTTTCCTGTTCCCTTTTAATGCTCCGTCAGCTCCCTCCAGTAACGAAGGGATATCGGTCAGTCCAGGGAATAGCCCACAGAATAACCCCACTCCCGGAGAGTTTTCCAAGTGCTGACTCTGCTTCGCACCCTTTGGAGAGCATCTGGGTGACAGAAAAAGCCCTTTGCAGCCAGAGAGTGATCTCGCACTTCGGAAACGGCAAGGCAGGTATTGCGATGCTCACGTTCAAGTCTGGGGAGAAAACCATCCGCATTTTTTATATCTTTTTTCTAAATTCAGAGAAATTCCCTAGGGTTTGGAGATCCACAAAGGCAAATGAAAGTGGGATATGACCATAACCACTCCTGACAGCACGATACACTGGTGGGATCCTGTCTCAGATGCTTGCCAAGGGGAAGAGCCACGGTCGGTATAGACCAGGCTTAACAGAGAATCCCTTCATATTGACACCAGGGTCCTGCCCTGCTGATCTCAAACCAGAGTCTGCTCACAGCGTGTGGATATTGCTGTAGATATTTCACCTGCTATCTCGCTTGAAGCTGCAACTTCAGGAGTCACCTGAAAATATCAAAAAATATGTCAAAGGGTTTTTTAAGCTCCATTTAGCTGCACACCTATTGAGTTTCCCCCATTTCCCCTGCCCAAGGTACAAGAAGACACCATACACATTCATGAGGAACCTGGACCTCCTCTAACCTTTCCCAGAAGGATCAGAAGGAAGCTGGAATATCTCAGCTGAATGCTGCCAAGCTGTGCAGAATCAGGCCAGGCGGGGGGGGGAAGAAATAAAACAACAAAGCAAACAGAAATATTCATGTTGCTGCTTTTGCTTCTGGAAATCCCCGGTTTGGTCCTGACAGAGTCAGCCAAAATGGTGACCTTGGAAGTACGTTGGGAATGTCGTCAGACGCAAAAGGAGCGCGGAGCAGCCCAGCTGCAGCACAGAGCAGCATGAGGAGCCAGGAGCTGATGAGCACCAAGGTCTGACTGTGCTGCCAACACCCCGGTGTGAGGGGATGGCTGTGTTCGAGCCGAAAGGTGCAGCCAAGGCTCTTGCAGGAAAATCGTTCCTCAGTGGCTACAACCTGCCTGAAAGCAGCCCGTCAAACCCAACAGCCGTCGGGATGGAGAAGCAGCAGGTGGACTCCATACTTTGGGAGAGCATTTCCATTTTAATCAGAATTTTTCAAGGCTTTGAGGAAGCTAACTTGATGCTTCATGCTTTGAAGCAAATAGAAAAAGAAAATCTGGTCAATAATTATTTTGGCCAGAGAAAGTTTCTCAGAAAAATGTCCTGGCAAAACAGAGCTCATTTTTGGACCAACTCCACCCACAGAAGCAGGTGCGTAAGCATGTTATTAATGAATTTATATCAGAGTTGCTGCAAAAGGGAGGAGATATGTAGGAAAGGAAGCTGGACCGTAGTCACTGTTGGGAGAGAAAGGGAGGACCCTGCAAACGCACATCCTACGTTGGCGACCCACGCAGAGCCCCGCTGTCGAAAGACGGGCTGGGCCAGTACACGTTTCATCCACGCTTGCAAGGCTTCGCTGGGTGATGACCGGTGGATGGCAGGTTCCCCTTCCTTCCTTTTAGGCTGAACAATCCCCTGCTTTCTCGGAAGAGGGAGCAAGAACGGGGGGCTGGGAGCAAGCAAAAATTGGGAGGAAATTGCAATGACTTTTTTTTCCTTAACAGACTTCTTCGGTTGCTATAGGGAAGACCCAAACAAAACACCCGAGCCAAACCTCGCTCAGCACCGAGAAATGACATTATGGATGTACCCTAGAAGTTACCACCATCGCATCTGGTGTTCAGCAGTTCCCTAACCACACGATGGAGCACGACTTCTTGCTGGAAAACCCCACCGACTACAGCGACGTTGGAATACGGCATCGAGCTCCTCCAGGGCTTGGTGGCCAGGGGTGAGGCCAGTCTCCAGGTGAGGACGCAGCCGGGCGTATTGCTGCAAGAGAACATTTCTATAAGCACTATTTACACCAGAATTTCAATACACATTTTTTATTTGAGTCCTGATTTCTCAGGAAAGCAGAGGCCGGGCTGCATACTTCAGAGAGATAAGGGCAAAAAGAAGTCCCTGTAATCTCGTGCTGACCTCAGCAAAGGGGTCTCACTTATACCCTTTCTTTAAAGGAGATATGCACGCTGCAGCTGGCTGCCTGGTCTGCCCCACACCTCCTCCTCCTCCTCCTCCTCCTCAGCTCTGGCTTCCCTAAGAGCAGGAGCAGGAGATCAGTGCTTAAAGGATTGGCAGTTTCCCTGCAAGAAGCATCTCTCCAGGCTCCTGCCAGATGCTGAGCCTCCCCCCCGCGCCGACTGCCCTCGGAGCCCGCCCTGAGTTGTTGGGGGATTTCAGAGCCTTCCCACCGCGGCACCAGCCCTGCAGACAAGGGACCTGCGACCTCTCCACCTCCCAAATGCAAGTGCAGCTTCTCGCCCCTAATTGCGAGGAGAAAGGATGACTGTTTGGGGGGAAAAGCCCTGGCAGACATGCTGTAGCCCCAGACCAGGCAGAAGAAGGGCTCCATCGAGGCTCTAATGAGGGGCTGGGTTCGTTAATGCTCTGAGCAGAGGAAGGCACTGGCCTGTGTTTCTCAGGTCACAGCGACAGCAGAGGAAGTCTGGCAAGGCCATGATGTGGGACGCAGATTGCTCTCCAGGGTGACTCCAAACAGCAATAAAAAAGACAATAAGGAGAAAGATAATAAAACCCTCCAGCTTTTTATTTTCTCCCCACAACATCAGGCTCTTCAGGAAGGCCTAATATTTGCCTACAGATTTACTGTCCTCCAGGCGCAGGGTGCAAAGGGACAGTTGACGCTACTTGGCAGCTCCTGCGAAGGGCTGCGTCACCGTGACCGACCCCCTCGCTGGCAGCGAGGACCAGCCAAGGCAGCCTTACCACTGAGCTGATGAAAAATAGGCCACTCAACAGAAGCAAGGTTAGAAGTGTCCTTTCCCTGAAGAGCCCTGAGAGAGGATCAGCTCACACAGGACCTTAAATCAGAATTACTCCTGCTGGAGGCTGCTTTTTCTCCCTACAACAAACACCAGCTTGTACTGCTGGGAATAGGAAGGGCCCTGGACAGACCATGTCACACCCTCAGGGCATCCAGCTGGCGCATCACCAAGCATCCTTGGGATGATAAAAGCTGACACTGGCTTCTCCAGAGGCCAAGAGCATCTCCAGTTGTTCTCCCTGGCCTCAACCACATCAGAGCCTCCAGCCCTTGATGCACCCACCAGCCAGACCTCAGCTCTGTCCCACAAGCTCATGCTGAGCACATATAGAGGGTAAACAGCCTAAATCCCAAGGCAGCACAAAGGAGGATGGCTGATATGCCTTGCTAGATGACCATCACTCCTTGGAGGTCTTGGCTGGTCCCATGAGGATCCCGCTAGCTGGGAGCCAGGACAGCAGGACCCGATTTTCAGGGCTGTCCTGCAAGCCAAACCCAGGCCCCCAGCAGTCTCTCATTTGCAAAGCAAACCTGCAGGTGAGAAGGGACAACAACAAATCCCTCCCGAGGAAGCATCCTTAGATGCACCGTGTCACCCTGACAGCTGGCGCAGAGGTGACAGCCCCATCAAGGCACCATGACAACAGTAACTCCAGCGGCTTCTCTACCAGCGTGTTGAATTAATGCTGTTTGAATCGGCCTCAGCGATTGCATCTCCTGGCAGGAGCCACGACAGTCAGTGGAATTTATTGTTTCTGTTGCATGCTCCTTTGTATTCCCAGGCAGCCTTGGGGAGTAATTCCTCAATGAGCAGACAGCTGCTGGGAGAGAGGAGCAGAGCTGGGAGCCTGAGACTGTGAAGAGGATGCAGGGATCTCTCTGGGAAGCCTGGGCAGGGTGGCTGCAGCAGGACCCACGGACACGGAGAAGCCACAGGAAGGAGCCCTGGGAGCATCACGAAAGAAGGCACTACTGAGCCACCAAATTTTCAGTGGTGGCATCCACCCAATTGCTTGAAGCTCTGCCTCTCTGCCAGAGCCCTGGCTTTTATGGGACAGCAGGGTCCAGCAAGTAGAAAAACCCTAGATCAGGTCAGAAGCTGGATGGACGAGACCATATAGACCAATATTGTCTCCAGCGAAGCAGGGAATAGGAAAAACAAAACACCTGCCCCTAATACTGTCCTTGCCTTCAACTATCTCAACTCTGATGGTGAGATGGTGCATCCCAGCAGTTCAGAAACCACACAGCAAAGGCATAGGTAGCTCTGCAAGCCAGGAAGCCAACAAAACATTGTTCCCTGTGGCTTTCAGTCTCCTGGCTGGCTTCTCTGGTGGCTAGCATGATCCACATTTTGAGCAAAACATTCTCCATGCTGGGCTCTTCATACATTCTCTGTAGGGTCTCTGGTATCTCACAGGAGTTTCACTCAGCCCAGGTCCCTGCACAGAAGGTAAAGATGATGCTTTTCTCTACCCAGTCACCTGCTTTCAAAAATGCAGAGGAACCTCTAGTCTCCAAAATCTCCATCCTTCCATTAAACCCCACTCAAACTGGGCACCAGACCTGGAGGCAGCAAGGGTGGGTGGGAGGGTTGAGTCAAGCCTGGACAACACTGCTGCACCAGGGCAATGACTTACTTTCATCTTTCCAAGCCCAGGCTGTCTGAACTCGGGTACTGCACATCCCCGTGAGATGCTCCTGGAGGAGAGCCAAGCTTGTGGGTCCAGCCCTTTGATGATGATGCTCTGAGGCCAGCAATGTGGAGGGATGGACTGGGCTATGGGAGCAGAAAAAGCAAAAAACATCTTCTGAGAGGAGTTTCTGAGTTTTGTTTTCACCCTGAGGCAGTCTGAACTTCACTTTCTTCTCTTTTTCCCCTTGGAACAAGAATGCCTGAATATATATATTTGGAACCACTGGAATGTTTTGTTCCAGGGCGACTGAAATATTATGCTAATATTAGAGGTACCGTGTGATTACAGAATTACATGAACATCAATATGAAATGAGAATGCTCAAATGGGTCTCGCTTTCATATTCTCCTCTCAACATTTCTCAGTGAAATGAAGGCATTTCCTGCCCAGGATTCGATTGCGGCAAAGCTATTTCCAATGGAAAGCTGCTCCGCCAGGCTCACAGGGAACACGGAATTAGGTGGATAATGGCCAGTACCACGACTGCTGCTGAAAACACGGCACATGGACTGTGCAAGCTGTGCATTGCCGACTGCTCTGGAGGAAACTCCTCAAAGAGCTAAAAGCAAACATTTGTCCTCGTTCAAGACAAAGAGAAGAATTCCTGGTTTTATTCTCTTCTGTTATTTTCTTGGGGGTTTTTTTTGTTGGTGCTCTCCAACCAGTGAGTATCTAACCACAAAGCCAAAATCCCTCTCCACCTTTCTTGCAAAGCACAGACACAGGAGACACCTTGACCATGTCTGCTGGCTGTCCCATGGTGAGATGCCTGCACCGTGCCAGAAGTGGTCTCATTAACACACTCCAGAAAAGCTGCCAGAAGTGTTTTACACCAGTGATTGTTAGAGAATTGGTAAAAGACAGCCAAGAAAAAATAAAACCCCGTCCTTTTTAGCTATATGGTTCTCTCCACAGCTGAAAAACACATTAATCTTGCAGAACATGGCCAGCAGACAGGAGCCAAAAGGTTGACACCGGGGTGTGGTGAAGGGGAGACATATTTGCATGCTATTGCTCAGCAGGTCACAGCAACAGGATGCTGATAACATCCTGCAAACTTCCTCCTTCAGCTGGCGTGGAAAAAAAAAATGATGGCCCCAAGGCACATAACGACCAGCCAACCATTCACAAACTCACCTTCTGGGAACGCTGCATTTCAGAGCAGACTCCAGACGCATCGCTTTTCTCTGGTTGTAAAGAAGACAGCTACAAAGCACGGAACGCAGGGCAGAGGCAGCGGCGAGCTCTGCGGCCGGCACGACGACGGGGTGATGGCTCAGCGAGCCTGGCGCTGGCGTGGTCGCCCCTTTTATTGTTCCAGACGTATTTTAAACTGACCAGCACTAGCAGACCGGCTGTTAATAGCTGGCTTTGCAAGCTTTCCTTGTCCTCTAACAGAGTTCAAAGAGGTTCAGAGCCGCGTGATGCTCTCGATGACACCGATATAAATCCAGATGAAGCCAAAGCAACAGGCTGAGCAGGAGAGGCACTGCGGATGTCCACAAAAGGCAGCGAGAGGTGCAGATTCTCACCACCTCCAGCATCTTTAAAATCCATAAAATTAATTTAATTTAGACTTTGACAAGAGATGCAAAGGATTTCTGCAATGCAGTCAGACTTGGGGTGGGGGCCAGCAAGCGGAAAATTGTTTGCTGAGAGTATCAGGGGGATTGTTTTCTCCTTTTCCAAACTGAAAGACAAAGACATCCTCACAAAGAGAAACAAAACCTGTCTGCAAAGAAAATTGTTGAGACTAAAAATCTAAATTTCTCTTGCTTCGAGCAAAACAATTTCCTCCAACAGAGGCATCAAATTATAATTCACTCCGATCGTGACGCTTGGTTTTTACACCAAGAGAAGGTGTAAGAAGGATCTCCCAGGGACACTGGGGGCATTTGTAGACCTCAGGGAAGGGGCTTTTCCCTCTCAGCATGACTCATTTCCCCCAGAGCATGCACAGCCCATTTCCAACTATTTCTTCTGTGTATTTAACTCACCCCCCCCAAAAAAANNCCCCTAAATATCAGTTACAAGAAATCTCCAGTTGCAAGAGCTCTTATTCAAATAAATAATCTGTCTTCTGGGCGGGTAGGAAAGCCAGAGCCAGAATTAGAGACATTTTTGGTTATAGTCCCACTAATTTTAATTGTCAAGGGTTGCTCTTCACCCCCCAGCAGAGCCCTGCTGAGCCGGTCTGATTACACCTCTGCCACGGGCTCTGCTTTCATTTGGTTGCTCCGATGCTATGATTACTGAGGTGGGACAGGGCGGTGATGGGCCACCAGCACAGGCAAGGTGAAGCCTGGGAAGGAGGCAGGAGGTTGCTCCGGCCACCCGAGACCCCGTGCACGGCGCTGCACGAGCCTGCAGCCCTCCGAGCTCGGCTCACACCGCTGAGCCCCAGCAAACCTCCGCTCCCTAAGGCAAAATCAAAGCTCATTTGCAAATATCACAGAATCACAAAACCACAGAATGGTAGGGTTTGGAAGGGCCCTCTGTGGGTCCCCCAGCCCAGCCCCCTGCCCAAGCAGGGTCACCCAGAGCAGGGGGCACAGCACCACATCCAGGCGGGGCTGGAATATCTCCAGAGAAGGAGACTCCACAGCCTCCCTGGGCAGCCTGG
>Ga0065711_1050455_pt1 | contig 10828 bp, 6 predicted proteins | sample Hoacrofraction12_FD_59098 | JGI IMG/M metagenome (GOLD analysis project Ga0065711, IMG submission 59098) | Hoatzin crop microbial communities from Cojedes, Venezuela - Epithelial fraction 12 v2 (version 2) | ecosystem: Host-associated > Birds > Digestive system > Esophagus > Crop | place... | reverse complement strand
CCCCCCCAGCAACTACTTCAAAAAGACACACAGTCTCCATTTATGGAGTTGGTAGACTACTTATTATGTAAAATTATTGCTGAGTAGTTTAAAAATAACTCTTGAGTCGTCTCAACTATGACTAAACGCAACATCTTGCTTATTGACACATTTTCATGGCACTCTGCATTTATGTCTCACTTTTTAGACAGAATAAGAGGAATTCCTTGCCTCTAAAAGCCTACATATTATGGCTAAATTATTTATTCTATTTAAAAAAAAACCACCACCACAAGCAGAAATTGTGAGCAGAAGCAAGTGTTAACTTCCAAGGAAGCTCTATTAGATATTAACTGATTAAATGACCTTGCCCTATCATTTTATGCTTACTGTGCTATTCATTTGCACAGAGCATTTAAAAGAAGTAGTGATCACTGAGTAGCAGAAAGCCAAGAACAGACATGCTAGCATTTGCTGCCTTACCTTAAGTACAGCTATAACAATACTGGCATCCCCGGCCTGAACAACAACTGAACTGACTGTGGTTGTAGAAAGCTTCTGCTCCGAACTGGCTTCATTTGACATGGTGTGTCAAAATGGGACTTCATACATTAAAGCAGACTTGAAACGTTCTTGCAAGGTCAGCTGTTGGTTTCAGAAAGCAACAGAGTTGCTCGGATTCATTCAGGGAAACAGCTCAGCTAACACTGATTAGTCTGCCAAAAGGAAAGAACAGGAGGTTAAAAATAGACAACTCCATTGAGTTTATCATTCTTGAGGGAGATTTGACACACCCCTAGTTTGGCAGATTCAAGCTGCCTGTTCTTTTTTGTCACCATCTGAAGTGTGAAGGGCTTCTTCCATGAACATCACCTGACACTGGCTAACCAAAGGAAAAAAGATTCTCAAATTAAAAGAGCTAGAAAAGATTTTACTGTTGAGTCTATACACACAAACCAAGTGTTTTGAGGTTTCAAAACATGCAACTGTACAATCTACGTTTTCACATTCTGCAAGTGAAATATTTTCTCATTTACTAGTTACCGAATATATTTGCTCAACATAGTTGTTCGCTGAGTCAAAATATTTAAACAGGATAAACATGTGTATGTAAGTCAGATGCTGAATCAAAACAGACAGGGGATTTTTAATCCAAATATATTTCAAAGTATAGTGACCATACCAACCAGAGAAGGAAAGCAAGTACTTTCTGTAAATTCTTAAGGAGTGTTCTATTCCTGCCTAAGATTGAGATTATTTACCCACTTTTCAATTTAATCATAAGTTGTTTTTATAGTCTTCATTGTGTTCTAAGTGAGCGTAAGGAAGACCTCTCTAATAATTGTTTAAACCCCACTTAAGTTTTTTATTCAGTGCAGGGAAATTAATAGGCACATTTAAATCACAGTATTGGTTTGGCATATTAATTCTATTGCCAGAAGCCCAGAGCATGCCACAAGCAGCCCACAGTACAAGATAGCAGCTGCTAGGCTTCCTTCCACAGAACAGCTGAGAAAGTGACACTGGTGTTTAGGTTTGCAGGTCACTCTGGAAACACAATTCCACCCAAGAAACTACATGCATAACTCTCCTCTAAGCGTCTGCTTGCTCGATTTGTTTAAAAATATGTAACATTTAGATACATTTTTATATAAACTGGATTTTATAATTGCAGATTACAACAGACACACCTGCAATGAAACCAAAATCTGGAAGCAAATTCTGAAGTATTTTGGACTGGAAAACCTAGGGTAGTTACAGGAAATTTGAATGGATGTGGCAAGTCTGTGATTTTTTTGTCTGTTTGTTTCTCCCTCCTCCAATTGTTGGCAGATTGTAATCTTAATCTGATCGCCACCTTCAAACCATGAATTTCAAATGGGGTACCCAGAAGTGTGTTTTAGTGGTTTGTGCTGAAGTAAATGAGCTTGGCAAACCAAAACGGTTTTTCCATCCCTTATGCCAAAACAGAACCATGAACCCTCAAGCTGCCAACAAGGGAACAAATATCACACAGTTTTCAAAAATTCCTTATAACACCCATGAGAGGCCCACAGAGCCCTTGCCACTGAAACATTATATAGATATTCATGAGACTCATGTGGGTATTTGTCTAACAGGTATAGCAGAACAAAATATTTGAAATTTAATGGTCACAAAAAATTGGAAGGTAGAAGTCCTGAAGAAAACCTCAAAACTGAAACAGCAGAAAGCGCCCTATTTTGATTTGAATAGAAGATAGATCCATTGTACAAAACTTGCTGAATACTCAAGATTTCCATAGAACATTCCAGAAGACAAGCGACTTTTCACCCTGCAGGCAGGGCTGAGAACAAACAGGACTTGACTGCTGGAAAAACTGATTGGAAAAAACCAGCCTCACCTCTTGTTGAACTTATAAAAGGAGTTACAAACCAGTTTTGATACTATGTCAAAGTGTGTCCTTGAGTTTTTTGTTCTCCGAGAAGCACATTTTAAGTGTACTTTTTCATGGCACAATTTGGGTGAATCCATTGTCTTCTTAGGGTAGCCAGACATAAGGTCTGTTTTTCACTCAGATTAAATGAGGAATCATTCTTCGTAGTGCTCACAGCTGGAAATCATGAAAAAACACCACACTCAAGAAGTTGATCATAAGCAAGTTTGGCAGCAGCTGAGTCAAGAGATTCAAAATGCCTGATAAGAAATGCATGGATATTGTATTTATTTGGCTTATGCTAAGCATACAAGATAGAGACAGGGAAACATCAGAGTAGAAGGCAGAGTAGAAGGAACCAGAAAAGATCTTATAAAACAACCCTGGGAGAAAAAGTGGAGTTTTTTGGCATTGCATTATGATCCATTTCAGCTGTGTCCAGGGAAAAAAAAAAAATTTAAGAAGCATGCCTTTCTCAGTCTTGTTTACTTACCTGTCATCTGTTCCTCTGTCTGAAGCAAACAAAAATCCTGCTAGAAGCCAGAAACAGGCAGGCTATCTGTGCCAGTGGAGAGAAATGTTTTCCCTTTGCTACTGCTGTGTGAAAGACGAGAGTACGAATGACAAGAGGAACCTAGCATTCACCAGCTGTCCACGAGAAACAACAAAACTGAGCAAATGAACAAAGGAAACTATCTCAGGAAAACAGAAAAAAAGATCAAGTCTCTCTAGTGTAAATAATGTCAGGTATTACCTGTAACGACTGTAAGTAAAAAGGATTCAAGAGATAAATGTGATAAAACCCATTTCATTTTCAACATGGAGTGTGTCTTATCAGCAGCTTTTCCTCATACGCAGCAAGGGAAGAGTGCAAATCACAGTTTTGACAGTTATGCATAGGAAAAGGGCCTGCCTTTCTTGGAGATAAGTTGCTTTTTGTTCAGAGCTTTGGAGCTGCCAGTGTACTATGAAAATACTCTGGGAGAGGCAAAGTTCAGTCCCTGCAGCCTGAGACGTGAGGTCCTTCACTTTGACTGGTTTGGGAACATAAGGGGTCTCCTTTTCTTTCCTTGTCTCACACCTGGGAGAACAGGCATACACAGCAAGGGAGGGAAGGAGAACAAGGGATGGAAGCATCCCTCAAACTGATGGATTTCATGTGGCTTGGAAAAAGGTACACAAACACTGCTTGCCTCTGGTAGCCCCATCTGACTGATGGACAAAGATATGAGACCTCTCCAAGTCCATGGTTGCCAGTTTTTGTTGTATCCTACCATCTTACCTTTTGAGTAGGCACCATTTTCAGGTGTCATCAGGAATGATGGCACCAGGGAATGAAAATGAGCAGTCTGCAAGTCTCCCCAGGATCATAAAGAGGGGACTGTGCAGCCATGGAGGTCACACACAAGGGTGAGGGTTGAGCAGGAGGTAAATACTTCTCCCAAAAGAGACTCCTCTTTACACTGGTTGAGCAAGATTCTAAGATGACAAACTGGTTGAAATCCTAACGAAATTTTGTCATTCCTAGACACCAAAACCAAGTATGATAAGAACCATCCCGGCAGCAGTAGCAGTCAGGGGAGGAAGGTGAGAAACAGAGATGCCTCCTCCCAGCGGTCAAAAAGTACATGAATGGCAATGGGCCACAGTAACTTGTAACACCATCTCTTTCTTAATGCTTAATTAGAAAGAAGTGTTTCTTGCAGAGAACCACAGTATGAAGGCTGCCAGAAAACAGAAGGAAGCTGAGGCACTGGCAGACATCACCCTTTAATCAGGGCTGGAGAGGCAGGACCAGCGGGGGAGCAGCCCGAGCAGCCCAAGCCCCTCCACTGCCCCAGCGAGGCTATGAGATTCGGACACAGCCCAGGGCAGCCGGTCCTCTCACCACCCCGCGCTGAAGGGCGGCCTGGCCTTGCTCCCCTCACAACAGTGAGTAGCTTCTGCTGCCAAAGTTACTGAGCCAAGGCAGGTGCACAGAGAAGGGAGGAAACTCTCCCCGCTCCCAAAAGCATGGTTATTATCACCCACAAGAGGGAAAGGACCCGCCAAGGCAAATGAGATTAACTTCAGGTAGGTAGCAGCTGAAGCACAGGCAGAAGCCATTACCCTGTCAGCTTACAGTCCATAAGCTTAAGAAAAGGCAGCCCTAAAATAGCCCTGGACCCTGGTGGCCCCAAAAAGGGGGTTGTGCCATCTTTGCCACCATGGAAAGAGAAAGCATAGAAGTTCCAGTAAAGGGCTAGGAAATAGCTGTGAAAGAGTTCTCAAGGGGTAAAAGACACCCCACTCACCCCCAGCAAAAGATGGTAAGAACAAACCATGGTCCGTGTTCCCTGGATTATTGTTTGATAGTTCCCAGATTCATTTTATTTAAAAACGTGTAAGTATAATGAAGCAATACAGCTTGTGTCTTCCCATTCTTCCTATGCATCACCCTAACAAAAACCCTGCTACTCTTGCTCGTTCATCACCAGTCCTGAATACACTTCAGGACTGTGAAAAACAGTGAAAACAGCACAAAGACAAAAAGCTATCCCCAAAACATCATCACACGAAGCAGAGAAAAGACCAAAAGCAAAGGTATCCGTTTCATCCCCGTCACACTGAACATGTCTCCGTGAAAGAAAAAAAACAACACTGCTAACTGTAAAACCAGCAGTGCACCAGAGATAAAGAAACCAGCAACCAGTTTAACATTGCTAATTCAGTGCGATGGTAAGAGCAAAATCACTATTTGTTTGCTTCCAAGGACAACAACATTTAAAAAACCGCATACAGTAAACAGACCTGGGAAGCAGTGACAGCTGATATATTTCAGTCCGCTGGTCACTAATTTTTCACGTCCCACTCTTTCATCCCAAAGTATTCTCTTCCTTATATCCCTCTTTTTGGATCCTAGAGAATTTCCACAATGTATACATACTATTTTTACCTAGCACTTGTCAAAGTATTACCTAAATCCCTAATATTTACTAAATGATAGAAGAGATCCACCAAATTTAACTAGGGCTTACAACCACATGTTATATCACTTAAGCCTCCACCCTTACTTTAAGAAACCTCATATAGCCTTTAAATTCAGAACTCCAGCTTCTAAGTGTTATATAAACAAAGACCATTCTTTCTAGCATCTGTTATTTAAAAAAATGTCTCCCTGTTCTCTACCTGGCTTATACACAAGGTAAAGAGGAATGCTAACACATGGGGACTGCTTACATTTTTATTCACTAGGCATCATGTTACTTGAATTCCTGAAGAGTGTACAATCACCCTGATTGTTTTCAAATATACAGAAATAATAAACCAAGCTTAGTGGTAATCTGCTTATCTGATCTGCTTACTTCTTGTTATTTTAGCACAGGACTCAAGATGGGCAGCACAGAAAACTGAGGTGTTGGGCTCTCCACTCAAGAACTCCTGCAGCAAAACAAATTTCTTGTTCCAAGAACACGTTAAAACATTAGTGCTTTAAGAATGAACCTCCTTTCCTCATTAAATGTAATACCATGCAAAAAAATTGTTTCTTTAGATTCTTTATTTGCAGGTAAGCTGGAGGATGTTTCATACAAGAATAAACTAGAGGAAAAGGACAAAAACACCTTAGGAAAAGGAAGATAAAGAGAGGGAGAGAAGAGCGCAGGTCCCCATGATAATTCTGAAGCCATTGGCAGCTCTGACTGATTAACAGATGTACCTCTAAGCCAACTCATCTGAACAGATATCTCCAAATCCAAACACATTCATTACTTGGTATCATTTTTCATTGCAAGTTTGATTTTATTTTGCTGTCACAGCCAATAAAAACCACAAGTTGGATTTATACCTTTCCTTACAGTGATAGTTACAGGAAAGACTGAAAGAAAAATGTGACTTGAAGTGTAAATATAATGGCAAAATATAAACAACGAAAATGCTAACTGTTGAACGGGGTGAAAAGATTAAACAAAACAGAAAACAATACACAAGTGTGGAGCGCAAAGTGATCACATCTCATTCTCTCTCACATCCCAGGTGAAGAGACCAGCACGTCCTCTTAAGTTTACTGAAGAAACGGCAGGGAGGCTATCTCTCTCCACAGTTTCCTCAGAATCGGCTGCCGAGTGGACTTACCCCATCAGCACCGCGGGGAAGTTCCACATTTCCGTCTTGTGGGGTGTTGTCCTAAACAAATGCTGCCCAGCCTATGGAGCTGTACGCTGATGAATACACAAGCGAAGCATTTTTAACAGCTCACAGGTGGCACATACACTAATCAGAACAACTGCAAGCTTGTCAACAGAAGAAACCGTGGCCCAGTGTATTCAACTCTGTCAGGAGAATGAAGAGACATGAGATAGTTCATGAGTCCATTGTTGAGGCTCCAGCAGCAGCAGCAGAAAGAGAACAGTTTATTACACAAGATTAGACTGTTCCCTCGCCCATGCATGTAAGGAAAGCCAGCAGGACTTTTGTTACTAAATTCCCTGGGAGCATCTGAAATTCCTTCCTGATGTGGTGTGTTAGCACAGTGGAGTATGCGCTCTGAACCAAATATAGATATGAGACAGGCTATGCTTTCTCCCTGTAAAGAAGGAAGATTAAGATGCAGTTTGGAATCTACATCTAAGTCTCAAGGCAGCTGCAAACTAGCCCACTAACATTGTAACAACAATGACGGTTTTGTCCCATGTCATTAATTTCTGAGTTTAACTTATATTTATAATTTAGCTGTATTAAAGGACTGTTTAGTTATTTTTCAGTGTTTATAGATGAATACAGATGTCTGTATTCAACTTGTGCAATAAAAGCATCAGTTAAAAATCCCACATACCATTCAAAGAGAGGGTTACATCAGTGTCACTGGGTTCTTAGGACCATCTTTTAAGAATGAAATATCTCTCTTCCATCTCATCAAAAGTAAACAGCCAGCAACGATACAAAAAGATCAGTATGAGCCATCAATTTAACAGCAGACTAAATAGATATAATCATACTAACCACACCAAAACATTAAAGCCATATTGCTGCCGTTTGGAAGAATTGATTTAAATGGGCACATATTTCAGAAAGCTAAATTTAGAACAAGTACAGAAGTATGTTACACAGCCACACTTCTAATAGCACATTAGACATCTGACATTGGGGTGGGCTTATCCAGAAAAGAAAAATTCAGCAGGGGAGTTGAATTTTAAGTGTTAAAGAACCACGAGGCTTTGGAATCTTTTTTAAAAAGAAGTCATTTATCAGCAGAGTTATAAATAGCAGTGCTTTGTTTTGTTTTAAAAAGATAACTCCATCTTGTATAACTCTGCTACTTGAAGGTTCGCACTGCTGAGCATTCCTCTCTATATTCTGGTCAGACAGTTCCCTCTTCCAGATCGTGGCACCTCAAACAGCAAGCACGTACCAGGTCCTGCCTGTCCTTTGCGTTTAAGTGCCGAATTGTGTGACATACTTAAAAGACATTAAAAAGCAGGAAGGGTTGAACTCATTCCCGGCCCCACCCCACGCTTGTTTGTCTGAACAGAGTTGTTAAACAGATGTGCGCTCACTGCTGACACCCAATGTAATAGGGGTGTGACTACAAGATATGAGGGTACTCCCTCACTGTTCCTAGTTTAAGTGACCCTTCACACCCTACAGAAGATGGCATGATGGCATGTGACACTTCATAACTCAAGACCCACATAGATTTAGGAAGCGTTGCCTATAATTAAACGCCCCCCAGACTTACATGCTTCAGAGCCATTGTTTGCCATCCATAGCAAAACCTCCTGCTGCTGTACAGTGACCAAGAATGGGTGATTTGTTCCTTGCTCTGAGCCTGGGTGCTCAAACTTCATTTGACATGAATGTTGCTGTCTGCAGCAGCAAGTGGTTCAGTGCAATAGGAGACGTTCAGTGGACTGAAACTTGGTACCGAGACTACATGTATCACTGTTCTTCATACTGCTTCGAAGTGACACCATGGTGGCCAAGCTGTCTGTGTGGCAATGTGTACTACAAGACACTATAGTGGGGAGCAGTAGACATAATCTTGTGGGAAGATCACCTTGAACGAATGTATGCATATCCTGATGGATATTTTTTGAGGAAAAACAGCAGCAAATTTTTTTTTCTGGTACTCCTTTCTACTAGAGTGGCTTTTCTTGTGGTCTACTGTGCAAAGAAGCTCTGGACTTAGGAAACTGAGTGCGGGCTGGTAAGACTGTATCATCCTTAGGACGGCATCACATTTCCTGGGTCTTAGCTGGTTGTTTTGCTTTCTTCTTCCAGAACCTAAAGACTGGTTTTTTTCCTCCCTTCTTCTGAGGATTTTCCACTGGCTCCATAGGTCTTGGTTAGTGAAAAGATGCCACCTCTGCCTGCTCTCTGCTGCTGGGATGGATGGGGTGGGGGTGAGAGCCTGCGGCTGTTTTCTCACAGAGGAAGTGACAAGAGAAAGGAGAGAGTAAAAGCTCTCTTTTTTTATCACACAGGCCTCAGTTTTTGTTTGAAACACTACTCAGGGAGAGACAATGCTCTTGATGGGCCATCAGTCCCCTTTGCCTATGTTTCCTGCTTCAGATTGTCCTCAGAGCTGGACCTCTACAGTTCCAGAAATGACCCTTTCTCCACACATAAATATGCCAGAAACCAAAGTGTTCTCATGCTGTTTCCCATGAAAGGGCCAAATAGTCCATAGACCGGGATCATAAGTAACAGAGAGTGTTATGTTGGTGTTCTGCACATTTGGGTCACTTGGGCACCAGGGCCAGGTATCCCACACGGCGTAGGACCTGGGCAAGTGCTGTGCAACAGGGAGCTGCTATAGGAAGCTTTCTGTCACAGCCTGAGGTTCTCAAGGAACTGATTACAAAAGCATAGCAGCCCATGCTGTCAAATCAGAGATAGGTGTCACTTCACACCACCCAGCACTGTAATATCACCAGAAGCCTCCCTTCCACTTGAAATATGTGTAGAAAAATCACTATCTTTAACCAACTGTAGTAGGGAAAACCAAAATACTACTCTGTCAGCATGTCCTTGTTAGATTTGACTGCAGATTCCAGGGACAAGGACCCTGGATCAGCTCTGCAGGGCACACACTCCTTTGGAGCCTACCTCATTGCCATCCCGGGATCTGAAAGCCCACCTTGGCAGCACATGCCATTTGACAGTCTCTTCAGGCTCTTTATACAGGGTATGTGGCTGCAGTGCTGTGCACAACATGCAATCATTGTTTCAAGTCTTCAAGAAAGAATACTGCTTCTACTCCCTTGACTTCGACACAGCGCTCCTTCTCTCTTATGCCCAACAGCAGTCCCGAAAGTGGCAAACTCTCACAAGAGCTACTGAATTGTTCTGCTGTCTGCTCCAAGCAGCTTCTGGTTCTTCCACCACACCAATTAATGATTGGTCATACCGGGACCTCAGGTTTCTCCTCTTGAAATTCAGCAGGAGGCAGAAGATGTAGTTCTCAACATGGTAAAATAGTGTAAAAAGGGAGAAAGGACAATTTAAAAAAAAGTATTATAAGAGAAAGAAGGAATTCAAACAGGGAGAAGGAAGACAAAACACTGGGCAAGATTTTGAACTAGGAGAAGTCTTGATGAATGATGAAGGAGAAGCTGAGAGTTGCAAGAATGAATTAGGGACTGCCAATCAACAGTAAATACAGAGGCTTGGCTGTTTGTAGCAAGAGAACCATGTTAGGGTATTGAAAGAGCTCTGCATTGTTGAAGATCTTGCTACAGGTATGTCTGTGTTAGGTATAAGCTGAAAGAGCTTGTGGGAAGGTGGCACACATCTTGGTCAAGAACCTAACATTGCATTGTGTTGGATTTATTTAAGTCACATTTGGATCTGAGCTTCCAGATTAGTTTTATCCTGAAGACTGATTTGTATGTAATGAAACAGTGCTCTGAGAGCCTAACTAATATGCAGTGAATGAACACAGTCAGGAGTTCACTTTAAAACTGCAGTATTGCTGCAAAACAAATCACTAAATTGACCGTCTGTGACCTTGCTGTCAACGTTAGACTTGCGAAGTATAGGTTCTATCTATAGCTCTTTTACAAATACACATTTACCATAGGCCATTAGCATCAGTGCTGATCACACGAACAAACCAGTTCCTCATATGTACCTTTTCCAAGAGCTTTATCCTTCACAGAGCATCCAGTAACACATCCAGGATCCTGTTGCAGGACAAAATTCTTTTCCTGTGAATTGTGGAATAATTTATTTTTGATGACTTTTTCCAATTTCTCAAACTAGCTTCTTCTGTAGTATCAGTCCCCAGGGAACTACAGGCTGGTCAGCCTCACCTCCAGCCCAGAAAAGGTGATGGAGCAGCTTATCCTGGAGGCCATCATCAAGCAAGTGGAGGAAAAGAAGGTTATCAGGAGTAGTCAGCATGGATTCACCAAGGGGAAATCATGCCTGACCAATCTGATAGCTTTCTACGAT
>Ga0065711_1050454_pt1 | contig 10828 bp, 6 predicted proteins | sample Hoacrofraction12_FD_59098 | JGI IMG/M metagenome (GOLD analysis project Ga0065711, IMG submission 59098) | Hoatzin crop microbial communities from Cojedes, Venezuela - Epithelial fraction 12 v2 (version 2) | ecosystem: Host-associated > Birds > Digestive system > Esophagus > Crop | place... | reverse complement strand
CCTTCCTTCCTTCCTTCCTTCCTTCCTTCCTTCCTTCCTTCCTTCCTTCCTTCCTTCCTTTCTTTTCCTTCCTTCTTTCCTTTTCTCTTCTTTTTCTGTTCTGCTTTTACAAAATTTAAATGAAGATAAACAAGTGATTTACTTATTGATGTCACCCTGTCATTCCTACTCTTTTTATGCTCAGCAATAGTTTTGTTCCAAGGTTTCAGAGTTTTGGATGAGCTCAGGTATATCTATGATACATGTATATACACACACATAAAATACCTATACAATATATTATGCTGTTATATTTATTGCAGATCAATGAAGAAACTATAGTGAAATAAATGTACATTTTGAAATAGATAAACAAGAGAAAACATTAATTTATTAAAATTATTTCACTTAAGTAGGCAGGTATTCTCAGTTACAACTTATTTTGGGGTGATATCACAAGAAAAAGAAAGGATTGCTGCTGAAGAAACCAGTTCAGTCTTAAGCAATGACTCTCAAATGTTACTTAGATTTCCTGATATTTATCTTTGTTTAAGACAAAAAAGTCTTAAATAACAAATTTATTCAGAAAAATGACTCATATAATCTTTTTAAAATTAAAAAACAAATAACACCCCACCATACTGCTTAATCACAAGTGTACAGCAAAGAGCAAAAACATACGGTTAAGAAAAATTGATCGGAAAACTTCTTAACTCCTTGTTTTTCTGTAAGAATTCTTTTCTTCGTTTTAACCATACAAAGGAAAAAAAAAGGACACTTTGAGTTGCAGGTTGATTAGTTAATTTGGGTCCACATCCTTAGAGAACTGAAGTTGTTCTAGAGAAAGTCTCTGGCAGGCCAAATTTTATGCATTAAATCAGAGCAAGAAGAATCAGAAAATAATTATTAATCATAAAATGTGAAAAATAAATGCAGACAAAAGTGTTAACATGGTTGCAATCTCCACGTCTTTCATTTCATTGTTATTCTGGAAGTATTTCTGAACAACTGGGAACTGCAAAAGAACATGTTTTTCAAAGTTATAAGGACAGAAAATTGGGTAGGAAACTCATTTCTAAAAAAATGATTGGCATGACTTTGTCTGCAGGGAGATCAATGAAATAATGCACTGTATTTAAATGTTTTATCCAAGAAAAAGAGAACAATATTAATTATAGCCTTTAGCTCTTTTCATGGCAATCCTTTGGTAATTATAGTTCAAGAGAAAGAACAGAAGTAATTTAAATACGTATTTCTTCATAAGATATCTAATTTTATTTTTTTCTTCCAAAAGATTGCATTTCAAAGGAGAACTTTGTCTTGAGTTAGATATGCATTGTTTGCACAGAAGTAATGAAATAAACTGTAAAGGCATTTCTTTAGCGTATGTTGTATTCACAGCTGCATCCATAGTGGTAACATTGTTTATTGGCAGTATATTAAATGACATCAACTTTGATGGTACCTGCTGAAGACTTTGAAATTATTGATGGTGAATTTTAATAAGAATTTTTATGATGGCTCAGTTTTTTTCTTCTGTTTTTTTTTTTTTTTCCTTTTAGTACATGGGGTGTAGTAAGGAGAGAAAAAATTCTTACAGGCCAAACTCAAGGCAGACAGAAGGAGCTTTAAATTACAAAATGTATCTGAATTAACAGGAGTTTGCAATTTTATGTAGTGTGTCTCATCACACAGACAAGTAGATGCCCTTCTTTAAAAATATAAATGATACGTTAGACTGCTAAATCCCATTAGGCACCTTGCTTACATAAAAACCCCTCTGAATTCCATTTAAGACCTAAAAGATCTAGCTCACCAAATTCACTAGTTATTAAATAGGAATCTTGTAATATAGGATAAAATAGTTGGATACTCTGGTAATCTTTTATTTTTAAGCATATGTTTAGAACTATGAACAATTCCTTTATTAGAAATTTGAGTAGCATCACATGCAGTAGAGTGAGCCTACCTTTTGCGGATGAACCCCAGCAGGCAGCTCAGCCCCACACAGCTATTCACTCATTCCTCTTCCAGCAGAACAGGAGAGAGAATCAGAAAGGTAAAAGTGAGACAACCCATGGGTTGAGATAGAGATTATTTAATAGGTAAAGCAAAGCTGCACGTGTAAGCAAAGTAAAATCAGGAATTAATTCACTAGCCATTAGCAGGCAGATGTTTAGCTAATTCTGGGAAAGCAGGGCTTCATCAGGTATAATGGTTACTTGGGAAGACAAATGACATAACTCTGAAAGTCCCTCGCTTCCTTCTCCTTCCCCTGAGGATTTATTGCTGAGCATGACATCATACAGTATAGAATATCCCTTTGGTCAGTTGGGGTCAGCTGTCCCAGCTGTGTCCCTTCTTAACTTCTTGCACACTCCTTTCCTCCTTTCTGGCAGGGCAATGTAAGAAGCAGAAAATTCCTTGATGCTGTGTAATCACTGCTCAGCAATAGCTGAAACATCACTGTTGTTATCCAGACTTTTGTGGTCACAAATCCAAAACACAGAACCTTATGGGCTGCAGTGAAGGAAATCATCTCCCAGCTAAAACCAATAGATTACCAAAATCAGCCTATAACAGAAAATAAATGAGACACAAAGCAGTCAGTAGTAGGTAGTCTCCTGACAAAGGCATTTATTACAGTAGTTATAAGTGAAATACTTCTTATGAAGAATGCAAATACAATGGAGCATCACATGAAGTTCTCCAGATGTAATTAATCTTCTAACCTAAGACAGCAGTCTAGACTTTCACAATCAACTGTGAGAAATACTCACTTTCAAAAGACTATTAACCTTTTTGATGTTGTCCCACTCCTTTTCACACCTGGGCCCTCACATATGTGCTTGAACTGTGACCTGCTTTCAAAAAAATAGACAAATATCCTTCCACCCCATTCACTCACAGTTGATTCTTAACATATCATATCAATCTGTGCTGACAGAGCTCTCCTGACTTCCAAAGTCCATGTTTTGTCAGGCTAGGACTCAGGCCTATCATCTACTAGGTATGAAGTCTAACCACTAGATTATTAGAATTATGCAGGATATTTAATTAACATATGCACTACATACATTTGCAGGTTTATGTTGGATATGCCAGCATAATCAGAGGGAATGCAAATGTGCATCTTGGTTTGCTTTCAGCAACATGCATGCTGAAAGTACATTTGAATTTAATTTAGATTATCTACATTTATCCTGTGATATCTTCACATGGATTGTATTCATATGCGTTAGATTCCTTGGGGCTAGTTTTATGGTTTCATTTTTAAAAGTGAAATAATTCAGAAATCTGTTTGGTGGAGAAATTTATTTTTTTTTTCAGCTTTCCACTTTATTTCCTTTTAGGAAGAGCAGAAAATAAGTAAGAATTACAATAAAGAATGGGTAAACAATATTTCATCCTTTTAATTATTTTTCAATCAGTGCAAAGGATATTTTAAACATGTATTGTTACCACTTAAGAATTATTTTCATGTGAGAATAAATTATTATTTGAACAAAATTTAAAAAGTATTAAAGCTTAAAAATTTACATTCTTTTTTTTTATTAACTGCTTTGAATACGTCTCACTTTTGAATGTATATTTCTGCTTAGGTAGTGGGCCAAAAAAAGTCATTTTCAGTGGTGGATGAGAAATAGTTTTTTCTCACAATTTCTGAAGATCATAAAAATATTCTTTAGTAATCCTAAATCAGAGTGAAAAAAAGAAATCGTGAAAATATTTACAACATGAACATATCTTAAAGATAAAAATTGGAGTGAATAAATTGAATTTTTCAGTTGTTAATTTTTATTATTTTATTTTGATGAAGATGTATTGTAATTTTTTTACCTTCTAGGAAAATGAATTTTAAAACTGTTTGTGAACAGTATCATACTACTTTCAGTTTAAGAAAAATATAAATTTCTTTTCTGACAGTTACAAAATTCAGTTTTCAAGTTTTTCTGGAGTTTGGAGACGCAGAAAAGAAGTAAAACTGAAAACCAACCCAAACTAAAGTTTTCCTGTTAGTTCCCACATGTTGCTGAAACATTTTTTTTCACTGAGGTAGATTTTCCAGCCAAACATATTTCCACATCTTAGATTTTGGGGGCAGAAGAGGTTTTTTCCTGTTTTTTATAGCACCACGGGACATGATATGAAAGTACATCCCCAAGTGAATGATTTTGTTTTATCTTAACCTGTGAGACGTGCAGAGGCTTCCTTACAAACAAGTTTTGTCCTTCCCCTAGAATTCTAGTCAATCCATTTCTCTCTAGGTTCATTTGTATTGTTAATGGTTCAATAAGCATTTTGAGTATGTAGGTAGTGAATGATGAGAGAAACTTAAAAGCCTTGGAGTTTCTCTATTCAAATAGGCATTGATGGAACTCTATTTTTATACTTTATTTTTATACTTGCAACCAAACTTCAAAACCAGTGAGCCTGAAACACGGTTTCCTGCCCAAGGTATTTGTGAAGATGTTGCCACAGTGCCTGAAGTGTCTAATGCAAACCATGAACTACTGTAAACTGAGACTGTAGAGGTAATGTGTGAGATATCTGCAGTCTTTTTATCCATCACCATTAACATGGTATTGATTTATGTTGCAGGCTTTTTGTAATGGGAAAAAATCTCTCTCTGTTTCCTTTCCATCTCTCAGAGAAGCTAATAAAAGCTGCAGAAAATGAGGGTAGGGAAAAGTTAGAGTTGTTAGCTTCTACTACCGTCCTTTTTATTTCTTGAAATCATTAATAAATGGACATGAATCTTCTCTGAATCTGTCCTTAGTTTCTTCATTAATGAGTGATTTTTACCATTAAGTTTGAGTGATAGTTCCTTATTTTATCTGTGGCTGCTGTAAATAGTCTTTCTTTTCAGACAAATAAAACTACCCCTAAAATTTCCTCTATTTCCTTCCAGGTAAAGAGGTACTCTGAAAATCTCCTAACCTCAAAACTTTTATCTGAGCTAGTCACCCTACTTCTCGTTTTAGGTAATGGCCATAAACTGGCATGTTGAGACCATGTCCCACCTCATGTGAAGTAGATGCCTCTATCTGGTCAGACTAACCTTGTTGTAGTAGACCGTATTTCTCTCCATTGCTTATAAAAATAGCAATATAAAAATGGAGACTAGCACAAAATGTAGACATCTATATGTGGTCAAAGGAATTCTCATTCGGCATTACTCGGAAACAGGCAAGTGTGTTTTGCATTTCACTTCTCAAGCACTCAGAAGTGAATACAGCTCTGGAAACAGTTTTATACTTGAAAGTATTAATCAAAAATATTAAGTAAAGTTATTTGCCTTGAGGTGATGATATTATGTGAGTTTCTATTCATCAAGATATATTAGACCGTATTGTACAGAAGTGTATGCAATAATACAGACAGAGTATTGTGAAGATTAGTTCCTGCATTGTAGTTCCAATGTTTGAATTGGAATTCAGAATTCAGACCCCACCAAATTCAGTAAGAAAAGAGTTTTTATTTGAGCTAGGCTAGGATGTCATTCATAATCTTACTACTATCTCCCATTTACTAATAAACTGGAGAAAAATCATTTTACATGTTTGCATGATTGGATTCTTGAGTACTTCCACCTCTAGCTCATACAGCCTTAAGTCATGTAGTCCTTATTTCAAAGTCTCATTTTAGAAAAAGTAAGCAAAAAATATGTCTGAATGTATATTTTGCTGATAAAGGAAATTTTCGATAAGAAAATAAATTATTAAGAGGGGTGATTTTATAAGAGGATTATGCCTTCAAGGATATATTTATAGTGTGAAAAAAGACTAACAAGGACAGGATGAACAACAAGAACAGATGACAAACAGAAAAGGAAAAATTAAGAACTAGATAGATTTTTATTTTAATTCACCTACGGTTCACTACTATTTAAGTAGTTGTTTACACGGCAGCAGCTAAGGTAGAAGAAACTGTCAAGAATTTCTGGTTTACCAATCTTTGGTTTTTTCATAGTTTTTTTTTAAGATCTCAGCTTGAGTATAAACCGACTTTAAAGAACATATAAAAATCAAAAACTAAGTGTAATACTGATGAAAGTAACATAAAATGTTCTAATCTTCTTTTGCATCTTAATTTTTAAGTGGAACAGTGTGTTAAACACTTCTTTTTGGACGAGAGCCATGCTGCAACTCAAATGAAAATACTGTGTGCAGCAAACTAACAATAATGTTTTATAAATAATCTCAATCATTTTAATTTTAGTTATTTAGTGATTGTTTGGTATTTGGAAAAGCTATGAGTAAACAAGTTTATCTCAGTAAAACAAACAAACAAGAAAATAAGCCCCTGTTTTTGTTGCAAATGTCATCTCACTGGAACCAGCATAATGTGTTTATGTGAGTTTATTTATTTGCTGTCCCCAAGATGTCGCGTCTCATTTCCAAGCAGTTCCTGGAACATTACAGATAGCAGTAACATGCATTTAAACTTTTGCCAAATGCCAGAGACATGGTTCAATGCACTGTGGGAGAGTACTGTGAAAGTCCGATTGTTCCGTGTACTAATTTTTTACAATTGCTAAATCTTACTGTGCACTTAATGCATTGCAGTGTAAGAACAGCTACAAGTTTAGAAATGCAATCTAGATTGGCCCCTTATTATCAAAAAGGTACCTTCTGTGATGGAAGATATGTATGTTCTTGATGATCTAGTCCCCAGATTTTATTTTAGAAAACAGTTGAGTTACTTGCATTGCCATTTAAATTTCTTTTCTGAACAGGCGGAAGCTAGTTGTTGTGTACTTGAGCTTTTGATTGCTCTTCTCTGTGACTATTGTTTTCTCTGTAAGGATGACTGCTTGATTCTAATAATTCAACACTGTACGTGCTGATGATATGTGGATAAATTCTTAAAACAGAAGAACGCTTTTCTGTGATGCTTGTTTGTTCTAGAAGCCTATGCTTTACTTCTGACACAGGAACTGCTTCTGGTCATGATCAATAAATCAACAATACAAGCTGGACCACAAGGGAATACTCATATGCCAGAAATGAATAATGGAAATTGGTGACTTTTGTTTTTTGTTTCAATAAAATTTCAGTAATTTGTTCAATAGTTCCAAAGGCTAAAGCCAACCTGAAAGCTAAAACAACTGAGATCTCAACAATATCTATCTAGCTCTAGTAAACTGGACTAAGGCTAACCAAATGAGCCAGAAAAACAAGGAAACAAACATGAACCTCTATATACAATTATTAGTAGCTACACAATTTTGTAATAGACTTGAGGTTGGAGACCAGAAGGTGACAGAAATCCTGGTGACAAATGCTAGTTGGTCTTAGATGCAGAGAAATTCAAAGCAATCAAAAGCCTGGGACTACATTTCTAATGAGGCCAATGGCAGTTTATTCCAAAAATCTAGAAAGTAATAAATCATGAAAGCAATAGCCTCTTAGGTGTAAGATGGGCACCCATGCTCCTGGGCATCTGACACTGTAGAGGGCTGAGCCTGGGTTGGAACTACTACACATCGGAGCTGGGAGCCCAGTCAGGATGCAGTCAGGGCACACGTCCCATTCCTCTGGGTTCATGATCTAAGTGGACCAGAGGGGCAAGATTGGTGTCAGTCTGAAGTGTGTCTCTGTTGTAAAATAGCAAGCTCAGACTAGAGATTGTTGTCCACTTGCTGGACACATTCTGCTTAGTAAATGGATTTTACAGTATATGTCATTGAAAGATGTGGTTTTCTTCTTATGACCACCCCATCCTTAACTGTCTGTGACAAGCTTTTTCATGGTATCTTCTCTTCTTTTATTCAAAGCAACTATTAAATATATGATATACACTCTATCCAGATCTCTAAGGTTTTAAATATTGGTTTATGAGTTTGTTTGCTTCCAAACACGTGGAAGTAGGAAGCTTCCACTGAATGCCTGAGTCTGAAGGACTTCAAGGAATCCAGTGGCCAGTGATGAACACATGCTGAAGATTCAGCTCCCTTATGTCCTGCCTGCACAACTTAGAATTTGTGGCTGCTAGTATCATGGTAATTTCATTCTCTTTCATTCTCCTCTCCTTAAGTGTTTCTTCTTCCTATGATATCCTGACTGGCATGTAGTTTATAGGGCTGTGGGGCCACAGTTATCAATTTTGTGATAAATAACTGAGAATATTTGTGCTTCTCCAGCAGAAATAATAGGTGACAAAAGATGGCAAATAATGATCAATTTTTACATAAGTGGGATGATGTGTAAAAGTCTACACAAATCAAACTTGTTGAAAGCAAATATATTCTTGGAAGTACCTGATAGTTCTTTTCTCCTTGAAGAACAGCTATTCAGGAAAAGAAAAAAAGAAAAAAAGAAAAAAAAACTCCAGGAGTGAAAAATAATAGAAGTAAGGACTTGGAATTTCCAGATGTCTTCTTCCTGCAGCTTTGTGAAGAATTCATGTGCCTTCTCTGTGCCTCCTTTAAATTCTGTTTTTTGGCTAATGATTTCCTAGCTTCTGAACAGGAGAGAAGACTTGTGTTTCAAGATTGCGAGTTTCATTCAACTCCAAGTTTAAGGAGAAAGCAAAGAAGACTTAAATTACTTCAGAATATTTTGAAATTAAAAATGTAACCTCTTAAGGAAGTGGTTTTGCTTATAAAACATTTACTATATGAGTTTCTCCTCTTGAAATGGCATGTGAATGTTTTCTGTCTTATAAGAGGAAATTATTAAGACATCTCCTTTCCATTTTGCTTTCTCTTTTAGACATTTAACACCTCTTTTTTGCTCCACCATCAAAAAGAAATAATGCACTAACTATAGGAAAAAAACATTTGAAATAGAAGGGGAAAAAATACTAATGTTTAAATCTATATTTTAGAAATACTATAATTAAAATTTTCATATTTTGTACAAACAAGGTTTTTTTCATTTATAGAAGCAGTTATGAAATTATCTTATTGAGGATAATGAACAAGGAATTTTTGTATCTTTGCTATGTTTAAGATTTAGGTAAGGATGAAAAAACAGTTTTTAAATTTCTGGGAATCCAGAAAAACACTGAAAGTCTAATGGTTAGATGAAAGACATTAGTATCTTAGAGTATTTTTATTATTTCATTGATTTACTACAAATTTTGTTTGTGCTGTACACATATATGCACATTATATATTCTAAATCATGAAACTGCCTCACCTTTTTCTACTCTGAAGTACTTTAATTAGTAGAAAAAAAGCATTAGGACTGAGAGCCTGGGCATGGACAAGAAGAATAGAGCATTTGGTCTATATACTGGACTACCTCATTAGTATAACAGCAATTAATGTGATATTCTGAACAAAAACAAAAAGCAGGAGAGTGGATAAAATGCATATTTATTACTCCCATGTAAATGGTGTGAATGGCACATCAGGATGTGAACCAAGGACAAAATCTTACACATGCCAGTGATCCATTTATGAAGCAGCCTGTGAATAAGTTGTTCAAAGGAAAAGTAGCATCTGATTTGATATTCTGTAATAGTCAGGAGACCTAGTTTAAAGTCATGGATGAAATCACCATTTTGTAGCACTGATCAAAATTTACAAAATATTTCAAAATTCTCACAGCAGTAAAAAAAGATAAAGTATCTACCCCATTTGTGTTAACCTTCAAAATCTTCTTTATGTAAAAATGAAGGAACTTTAAAAGCACTAAAAAGTACAAAGGAGAAGTCAGGTGAATAAAGTCCTTACAGATGTCATGGACACTACTGAAAGATGTCATAGTGGAAGTGATAAGCTGGTACATACCACATGTTATGAAAGCCTAAGGAAAAGTTAAATGCAACTGTAAATGCTTAAACAGCAAAGACATTTGCTAGAGCAGACAGGTTTTCAAGAAAAAAAGATGACAGTGCAGAAAATTAATAATAGGGATCATAAACACTTTCAGCTGAAATTAAAACATACACCAGTCAGTTCTACTCTTGACGTTACGTAACATATCTTCACACAGAGATGTTGTGGGTGAAGACATGGTGATTTTAGCAGGAGATTCTGCAGCCACTGGAGTGTGCAAACAGGTGACAGATTCATGCCCCAGAGCCGGAGGCAAGAGAGCAGGGTTCACAAATGAAACAGGGATACAGCTGCAGATGCTGCCATGGGCTGGAGGTTTCAAGCACTCTTTCTCTGTAATCTTTATTCCCAAAAAGACAGACAAGGAGACAGAGAAGTAAGAAAAAGAAAACTCCTTTGCTGTGAGGAGAGAACACACATCTATTAATCTTCTTTCTTTATCTAATAAGCAGAAGGTTGGAAGGAGACGAAAGGAAAGAGCAGGAGGAAAGCTATGCTCTTACTAGGCAGTAGGAACATGGGAAAGTTTGGTCTGCCTCACTCCTCAAAATACTTCTTCATATGTGAGGAGAAAATACAGAGATTTCCAGAGATATCTCTTCAACTCAGAGTTTAAACCGTGTTTGAACCAAGATTTCTGGCTGTGGTCCCAAACATCAGATTTCAGTTATTTGGTGTGCAGTAGTCTGAGTGACGAGTTGTCAGTAGAACTACCAGGAGTGAGAGCAGGAGCTCAGTAGTATCTGCACCAGCTGCAGTGGCAGGTTCAGCAGCAAGACTGATATTGGGATTGTGGTGCTGCAGTGGCAACAGTGGTGATGATCTTCCTGAGTTCCTGGCTCAAAGAGGGAAAAAGAGTCAGGCACAGGAGCTCCTTTCTTTTAGCAGGCACAACCCACTCACAATGTAGCAAGAACTGGGCAAGGACAGTCATTATTCCTGGGCTGCCTAATCTTGAAGATAAGGTTCTAGGTAGACATTTTGTTTGAATCAGTACAGCTCTACTTGCATCCTCTCCTCTCCTCTCCTCTCCTCTCCTCTCCTCTCCTCTCCTCTCCT
>Ga0065711_1050453_pt1 | contig 10828 bp, 7 predicted proteins | sample Hoacrofraction12_FD_59098 | JGI IMG/M metagenome (GOLD analysis project Ga0065711, IMG submission 59098) | Hoatzin crop microbial communities from Cojedes, Venezuela - Epithelial fraction 12 v2 (version 2) | ecosystem: Host-associated > Birds > Digestive system > Esophagus > Crop | place... | reverse complement strand
AGAGAGGAACCTGATGAGGTTCAACAAGGGCAAGTGCAGGGTCCTGCACCTGGGGAGGAACAACCCCATGCATCAGTACAGGCCAGGGGCTGACCTGCTGGAGAGCAGCTCTGCGGAGAGGGACCTGGGTGTCCTGATGGACGACAAGTTGCCCATGAGCCAGCAGTGTGCCCTGGTTGCCAAGAAGGCCAGTGGGATCCTGGGGTGCATAAAGAGGAGTGTGGTCAGCAGGTCGAGGGAGGTTCTCCTTCCCCTCTGCTCTGCCCTAGTGAGGCCCCACCTGGAGTGCTGTGTCTAGTTCTGGGCTCCCCAGTTCAAGAAAGATGAGGAGCCACTGGAGAGAGTCCAGCGGAGGGCTATGAGGATGGTGAGGGGACTGGAGCATCTCTCCTGTGAGCAAAGGCTGAGGGATCTGGGCTTGTTCAGCCTGAAGAAGAGAAGGCTGAGAGGGGACCTTATAAATGCCTATAAACATCTGAAGGGTGGGTGTCAGGAGGATGGGGCCAGACTCTTTTCAGTGGTGCCCAGTGACAGGACAAGGGGCAACGAGCACAAACTGAAGCAGAGGAAGTTCCAACTGATGAAGATGGGGAAGAACTTCCTTCTGAGGGTGATGGAGCACTGGAACAGGCTGCCCAGAGAGGTGGTGGATTCCCTTTCCCTGGAGATATTCAAGACCCGTCTGGACACTGTCCTGTGCAGCCTGCTGTAGGTGACCCTGCTTCGGCAGGGGGTTTGGACTAGAAGATCCTCAGAGGTCCCTTCCAACCCCTGCCATTCTGTGAAATGTAGTCATGGTCCTGGGTTTAGTCTGTAGACTCCTCATAGGCTGACGTGATTGTCTTAGCTTGCCACACTCACTTCTTGAACATCTTTTCTCTTTCAGATTGAAACCATTGGGAAGAAGGTGTCAGCCAAAAGAATTCCTTTTGCTTCTTCAGGTGAAATTCCCAAGTTCAGCCTGCAGGATCCACCTGTCAAAAAGCCTAAAGTATAATGTTTAATAGGTGCTGGAGGAATTCTGTGGACCTTCTTAGTGATAATAACTGTAAGCCTATGCTTTTTTTAAGGAAAGATATTTTTCATAAACTAAAAACCAATTTTACACCAGAAATGGTACATGTTAATTTAGTCTATTTTCAAATTTCTATTTTTATAGCAATTTTTTTGGTTACTGAAGATGGTACAGACCTGTTTTTAATACGGAATCATCTTTTAAGTGGAAAAGTTACCTTCAAACTGCAGACTTCTGCTTCCAGAAATGTTTCTAAACTGCACTTTAAATGTTTCAAGTGATATGGAAGCAAAAGAAATGGAACGCTTTTTACTTTAGTCCAGTTATGGACAATGATCAGGAATTTTGGTCTCACCAGTTCCTCATTTTCTTTTTGGATAATTCTTTGCCCAGTTAGATGCTTGTGCTGACTGAGATTGAAGTCAGAAGAAGTTGAGTGAATTTGGTAGGATTTGGGCTGAGCCCTGAAGTAGAGCTGACTGCAGCAGTAAAACCCCGATCCTGGCTGGGATCGGTGCGCACTGATGTGGTCTAAACTACATCTGTTGGGAAGCCAGGTAATTCTCCAGGCATCTATCATGTAACCAATGACAACGGACTAGCACCTGTCAACTGATCCACTGGCAGATCTTTACTTTCAATTCTTTGGTTGTTTTGCCTACATTCCATGTGCAGCCACATAAACTATTGATCTAATCAGATTCCCGGGGCAAGTTTTTCCTAGTTGCAGCAGTACAACCCATCTTCAGCAGCGGAGCATTCTGCTTCTTTGAACATTGAATTTAAGCAGAATTACCTTAATTTGATGTTAGTCCACGTAGAAAGCAAATATTGGTTTCAAAGGTACCTGTTGGTTATCTTTTTCCTTCCTTTCTCCTTAAATACTTCATCTGAAAGCAGCTTTCTTAACGAATCTACAAAAATTATTCTCTGCTGTTAAAGAAATCATTAAAAATAAAAATTCGGCCCCATAAGTTAGTCAGCTTGCTACCTCATTTAATTAGCAGGAATGAATACTTCCTATGTTATCTTGATATTTTTGCCTGTACAATTACTTTATTTCAACTTGGTTTTTTTATTGTCAATTGGCCAGTGCTATTAAAATCCTTGAGATGACAAAATTTGTGTTTGGCTTGTTGCGTGGGGTTGTGAAATGGCGGGGGGGGGATGACCATGAAGACATATACATCTTTGTGGTGTTGGGATGTTAGAGAATTATCCTGTAACCAGTCACATAACACCTTCTGAATTTATTCAACAGGCATGCCTTCCATTATCCTATATCAGTAGTTAAACAGAGCACAAGATCAGTGTCATCTTGGTAATGAGCGCTGTCTACATTCCTGTGGGTAAATAGTTATGATGATACAACTTCAGCTTTAGGACAGATGCTCCAAGATTTAAGGAACTTGTATACGCCAGTTTGGGTAGACAATACAAGACAGCGTTACCTGACTGAAATAGCTGTATCCTTCAACCAGATGCTTTCAGAGTCTGCACGTTAATGGCTTCCACATCAGGACTGACTTTACAGCAATCATGTGGCACTCTGGGCAAATATGGCTTAGGCTTTTTATCTTATTTTAAGACTCTCCTGCAAGGAGCGTGTCAGAAGCCATTCAAAATGAGTGGGAATTATGGGGCTTAAAGTCAAAACTGTCATTTTCCATCATGCCCTTTCCTCTTCCTGATTCACTACCGCTGCTTTCATACAACACCCACAGAACAGGGTCAACGCTGTGATAGAGTTGTGATAACCTAACTGGCAGATTGCCCAGTTTTTGCAGGTAGGCATCCTCTTGAGGACCTCTGCCCCCATAGCACCTGAGAGGGCAAGCTGGTCACTTCTCTTTGGGGATTACGAAGAGAGTACTGACACATTGTGCTTGAAGGATCTCCTGTCCTAAACTACGTTCAGGGCAGCACAGCACTGCTTCAGGGCTCATCTTAGTGCGAAGGGTCTGCAGAGGCTTCAGAAACTCAGGATGCTTTTCAGAAGCTTGCACACAGCTGCAGTGGGAGTGCCTCTGCATGGGACTTGTCCTCATCATTTTGAAGTGGATGGATGAACCATTGAAGTCCTGTGTGAAGCATTGCTCCTGTTAGGAATGTGTGAGGCTGGTCAGAGTTCCCAGGGCTTCCTGTGGCTTTTCACACACCGTCCCAAGGGGACACGGGGAACTAGGTGCTATACCCCTATTCCTACCCTGTTTCTTCTGCAGGCTTAGTCAAGGCCTGGATGGTAACTTCTGGCTTAGTCATAAAGATGATAAAGAATGGGCAAGTTCATTGTAGTGGGATCACTGTAACTCCCCTTTCTTAGGGAAGGGGGAGCGGCAGATCCTTTCTGAAGAGCAACACAGGGTAAAACTAGTACTGGTATTTCCCTTGCTTTCTTGGAGAGTCAGCTTATTTAGTTTCTTGGTGGCTGCGTTCTTTGAGTGGGACACTGGGATTATGGGATGAATTCAGTCTGAACAGCTGGTGGAGCATGCCTTCAGGATACTGCACTCGTTACCTCGCGTAGGTGCAAGAGAACCCCACCGCAGGCCAGAAGAGCGAGCTTCGGAAGGAGCTTTGGCAGCGCTGTGCATCGTAAGCCAGCATCTTCAGTGCAGTTGCCAGGGAAATAAGAGTTGAAGATGACTTGCATTCCTGCTTTGAAGTCTTGAGTCGTGCATGTAAGAGATGGGTTTAGTGCTATTGAGTCTTTGTGGGATCTTACCACACGTAATTCTTGATGAGAATTGTGCGAGTAGTGGATTCCTGTGCTCTGCAATGCTTTTTTAGGGGGTTCTTAATAAAATGCCATCCCACAGTTACACTGCTTTTACTGCAAAAATGTGAATACAACAGCTGAAGCAAATCCAGCTTTAATACAAGCCTATGAACAGCATGATACAGACTGCATAAATTTGGTCTTACCCAAGGCGTGCACAGACAAAGTGTAAATGCCAGGCAAGAGGTACTGTTTTTCCTCTCTATGTGTGTTCAACCCTTTGTGCAGCCAAAAGTAGTCTGGTCCCGGGCATGTGATAGCCAAGAATATTGCAAGGGAATAGAACAAACACATTTTTGACAAAGACTAGTTAGTATAGGAGCACTTCGTGGTGAGATTTTGTACTGACCAACGAGTTTACACTTCTATCTGCTGAGATTCTTCTGTTGATCTAGAATTTATAGTAGTGCTGTAACCTTGCTCACTAGCCAAAGTCTGAAATGAATTGTAAAACAATGCAGGAAAGTATAATGGGTTGTCTCATTGATTTAGGAATACTGGAGTCAGTTTTCATCTCTAGCTTTTTCTATTCCAAGCTGAGAATATCTGTTGGAAGTTGAGTATCTGCAGTAAGTTGCCACATGTTATAGTAAAGAACCATAAATACTTGACCTTCTTAAACGAAGGGGACACCAATATTAATTATTAATGAAGTGTGAAAAAAAAATTTAAACCTATTATTAAATAAACACTCTGGCTTTGTTGATTTAACCTAAAGGCTTGAAGTCACTGGAAGATGCAGCCATTCTCGAGTCAGCTGCATAGCGTTTAATTAAGCTTCACACAGTGTAGTAGATTAATGTAATGATGCTAAAAAAGACTTCATTCTTTTAAAGTGTCTGTGTCAACTTGAAATCATATTCCTAAAACTCAGTTCCCTGTTTTCCTGATTGCAAGGAAGACTAATGTTTCTTAAAATATTTAATTTTTATTTTATGGCTGCTTTGTGAAACAAACTGACAGAATGAAGTGATTGACATATAAAATGACACTAAACATAAAACTTCATTGGAAACAAAATGGAGATAGTCGTGAAGCCTGGGCTGAATTTATAACCAGGAGTTCTGTGAGTGTTTTGTGCTTTCACATATAGTTACAGAAAAACTGAATAGGTAATAGGGAAGGAAGATGGTTGTAAAGCAGGATTTCTTAACTAGGAAAAGAACTTTAGGACTTGTCTGCAAACATTCTTAAAAATAAAACACCCTGCCAATCTATGAAGTCAAAACGTGACTGCTTTCCTTAGAAACCACAGCAAAACATGCAGTTAGAAAATGGCTCATGTAGCTTCTGAAACTTGGTACCAGCTGGCAGACAGTTGTGTAAAAGCATGAGATCATCTTCCAAGCCACCCAGCAGCAATTCGTAAGATAATTCTAACATGAAATAACATTGGACTGTGTTTCCAGAAGCATTATTTCTCCCACTGTAAAGAAGCGATGGATAATTACTGTGCAATGTCCCCTTGTTCCCATTTGGTAATAGCTGTATGGCTCAGAATTCCTTTTTCCATGTTTCTGGTGTTGATATGCTGAAAGAGCAGTAACTTGGCAAAAGCTACAGTAATATTCTGTTAAAGCTGCTCTGTAGGCAAGTCAAAACCATTATTTATAGCAGGACCTCTAATAAAGGCTGCCAGCTGTGAAAGGTGTGGGTGTCTTCTTGTTAATGCTGCACCCCTCCCTGCCTGCTGCTGTGGAGGGAGTATTGAATTGCCTCACCACAGCCGATAACCTTCCACTGCCCTGGTGTTCAGCTGAAGCAGGGCATTTTTGGCTCAAAGTATGTCTGGTCTTTCCAAGACTAGCATTCAGACTTTTTTTTAAATTTAAATTTTAAAATGTTATTAATACTTCTTCAATTAAAACAAAAGCAGCAGCCTGGCCTTTCTCTCTGCGTTTACAGAGTACAGCTATTAGGACTTCTGTTTCTCTGTTCTTCCCCTCTGTTCCTCATGGCTCAGGTTTCTCTTCCCCTAATTTACACTTCCATTAGACTGTTTAATCAGTACATTCCTTCTAGATTAAGGCTATTTGTCTTTATAATGCTTTAATATTGCTATACTTCATTTTGTGAAGTGTCAATTGTGCATCACTGGCCTCAGTGGTATAATCTGATTTGTGCTGTTCATGACACTACCAAGTTTCTCCTATATATGAACTTGCAAATTAGCTGTCTTCCTTCTAACACCTTGCTGAGTAGGGGGTGGGTGGAGGGTCCACCCTCCTTCACATAGACTACAGTAGTTTTGAATTCAAAAGTACTGCAGCCAGCCATAGGACTACCCACGATGAGTTTGGGACCAGAGAGCAAATTCCTGGCGTGTTTTCCAAATAACTTCATGAAGGTACAGCTGAAGCCAGTTCAAAACTGGTATCAAATGCCCACAGCAGACAAATGCAAATCATTAGGGAGAGATGCACTCTGAACTACTGTGACTGTAAAGAGAAGCATTTACAGCTGCCAGTATACCATAAGCCGTGTTTCTGTTTCTGCTTGAGCTTAGTGCAATATGTAATGGATTTCACATTTCATCCATGATGCCGTTCACTTCTCTGCGTTCAGATTTAACAGCCAGACCAGGTCTCAAAGGGGCAGGTAACCAGCCCAATCAAACACAACCACCACACCCTCAGACGGGGGGTTTTAACTTTTCTTTAATGATAAGACAACACCTATGGAGTAGAAGCACGGTACAGAATAGCAGCAGTTCTGCAGACCCAGCACTGAAGAAGCACCTGCGCAACTCAGCGGCGTCTGTTACAGTCATTCACCCAAACTAGGGGTGGCTCCATGAGGTAAAACAATGGCAAAATAACTGTTGTGATGGCAACTCTGATTCTCCATATGGTTTAAATTATATGGTAAGTGCACAAGGTTAACTGTCTTGCCACAAAGGGCTCCTGTTTTCTTCAACTTGATACCTTGTGTTTACCAAGGCTCACGCTGAGACATGCACGCACCTGAAAAGCATTAGCTGTCGGAATGGTATAGCTCATTTTCTTAAGACACAGGTAAGGAACACCATCTCGTGAAGGAGTAGTACTGATACTTTCTCTGGTGTGGTTCAAGACAGCCCTAATCCGGTCCTTTGCCATGTACGCCAGCTCTCTTTAGAGCTCCTCAAGTTCCCTGAGCCCCTGCAAGCTTGTGTTACCTAACGGTAGGATACACCAAAGTATCAGTACCTTTCAAACCACTTGCTGTTAGTATCTTCACCAGTATGAATGGCAGCAATACTAATGGTAGTACCAAACCTGGTTACTCAAATCTGGCCAATGTTTTTTTTTCAGCTTAAATTTCTTCCACCTCAGTTCCATCACTCTTTCAAAATCACTTCTATCTTCCAACTTTTCACTGAACACTAGAAGTACTATGTGGTTGTAGCCTTGCCAGGAGAAATGAGGTAAAACAATGTGAAACATTTCAGTGAGAGAAAAGTGTTCTGGAAAGATAGTAAGTTTATTCATACATGCACCATCTGCTCTTCTGCATGTCTGGAACTGAGCATAATTCTGCACTGAAAAAAGGATCCTCAGAATCAGCTGCTTTAAATAGGTTCACTCTCGTTTTCAGATAGCTTTTGTCTTTCTTTTTTCTACTAAGTTCTTCAAGAAGAATTCACCTGTTAAAAGTCAAAAAAGTACCAAAATTATTTGTAGGTATTTCAATGAAATAAAGTAAAATAATACACATTTAATGTGAGTATTCTACCCTACTAGACAACTGTTCTTCCCACTATTTTATAGTGATTCAGTTCTACACAACAGTACTTTCAGTACCTATAGCAAGGACGTAAAACCAACTCAGACCAAAACCTATAACCCAGCAAACAACTTCTCCGCCCCCAAAGTTCTGGTTTTCCTCGTGTCTAATTGTATGAAATCGCTCTGCTTCTTTGTGCTTTCCAACAGACAAAGGTCAATTGATTTAATTAAAAATTAATTCATATTTCATAAGTATCAGCAATTCACAGTGAAACCTGCCATAAAGCTTGTTTGAGCTGCCATTAAACGTCTGAGAAGCAAGGTGCCCCAGATGAGTCTTCTCCGCTCTCTCCTTAGGAAAAAGCAGGATGCTGGACCTACACAACAGCTCCACTAATACCAGCTGCTCCTTAATACCCAGTGCTCTGTCAGAAAAAGCACTGCCATAACTGTGCCTAATTCGTTGTAGGGCACCGTAAATAAATTCTGCCGAAAGCAACAAAATTACATCACAAACAACAAAGGGCCCCACTAAAGCATCCAAGAGTCAGAACGTAAAGGAAAACATGCAAATTGGGTACCTGTTATCCTGCCTCATGCGTTAAGTATAGTACAAACTAGGTTTGGCAAAAAATTATCTTAAGCAGCACGGCAATTGTACAAATACCAATTACTATCATACTGATGTATTTAGATGACCTATAGAAGACAGTAAGTGTAAATAACTGAAAAAAAAAAAAAGACTATATAAGGTGTCCTTGAGCTAAGGTGAGCTTTGTTGCATATCACTTCACCATTTTAACTTTATGTAATAAAATGTTATGTGCTAAAGAATCTAATGCTTTTCAGTAACTTACCTGCTTTGTAGGAGGAGCGCACTAACGGCCCGCTAGCAGTGTAATGGAATCCAAGATAATTTCCTACTTTTTCCCAGTACTTAAATTTTTCGGGAGTTACGTACTCCTCAACCTCAGTGAAAAGAAATTAATTTTGACCAGGTATTAATGCAAAGGAAATGGCTATAGCTAGCATGCAGTCACATGAAATGCAGTTACACTGCAAGTTCAAAATTTTACACTACAAAACTTTCCGCAGTCAAGTCACAAACTGAATTTTCTGCTTTCTGCCAAAAGAATGCATTTTATCTACTTTTCAGCTGAAAAGTTTAGAATTTATTTCTAGTTATTATTTTCTTCACTCTGTTTTTGAATGGTCCTTTTGAGCAAACCTTTTTTTTTGCCTCCAAGTTATTAAAAAAAAATACAATAGTCCTGCAAATCTCTTCACTAACCATTATTTCAGTGAAATACAGTAACAGAACAGAGGCTCGAGCTCTGGACAGATTACAGCAGGAAAAAATGGTAATTTCCCCAGCTGAAGTGGCACCATTAAGGCAGAGCCTATGAGATACTGCAGGGGAGCCGGCTTGAGCCATCACGTTTGAGACATACACTGAAACTCTTGTTTCCAGAGTCACGCCTCAGCTCCAGCTGCCTCCCCAGCTAACAGCAGGAAGTAGCAATGGGAAGTCTGCAGAAGGGATTAGATGGCTGAGGTCATCTTTAGCGAAGAGTCCGTAACAGATTCAGACCAGGTTAAACAAGGAAGGAAATGTTTCCCAACATCCGCAGTTAAGGTAAGGATGCATATCAAGCCTCCATTCAGAAAGAGGAAACTTGACTGTGCAAGGTACAGACCATAACGCTGCCTGTAAATTAAAGGCGTTTTTACCTTCAGGTGACGCTTTGTTGGTTGCATGTACTGTCCTAGGGTCAAGCAGTCTACATCTGCTTCCCGCAATACTGTAAAAACAGAATTCCCTCTCAGTGGCAGCAGGATCACAAGGGATTGTCAGCCATTAGAAACCCCCCTCCCTTCCAAGTCGGAACAAAGGTCACTCTGCAGCACGCTGCGGGGGTTGCGTTCTGCTCTCCAGCAACAGGAGCTTACAGCCTCCATGAGGAGTAGCCACGTGCCTCACTCTGAGCTCCATGTCACTGCAAGACCCGAGCTATCTAGTTTAAACCGAGAGAGGATATCATTGCCCTGCGCTCACTGCAGAGGTGACATGCTCTTGCCTGTTTTATCTTACAGGTTTTCATTGTGTCTTTAGGTCAGTGCTTTTAATCGAGAGTGCTTGGCACCTCTCCGCTGTTTCAAGAGACTTCATGCTGAAAAGATGCGGACAGTTCTAAAGAGCTATAAATCAGGGGAAACTGCCAACATCTTTTGCCCGTTTTGCACACTTAGGACACTTAGGATGTATGTTAGTTTTGATGCCTGCAGAATCTCATAAACCTTGCTAAAATTTGAGTATATACTAGAATCAATGTATAGCAAATGAGTTCAGGTAGTCTGCTCACAGAGGGAAATTCAGACACCTGACAGTCAGCTAGCCTGAAGGATTAAGCTCCCTGAAGCTAGCGGGGTATTCTGAACAAAGGGATGGCTGAGGAATCAGATTTTGCATGAACACGTCCACATCTTTTCTGGCTACTTGGGCTGGTTGCCCCATGTCAAATGGGAAGAAAAGACGGTGTTTTGACTCCGGCGTTACACACACTGCTACCCTGGAATCCCTGTTTCGACTGATATGGTTCTGTAAAGAAACTGGTTCAATATCAGCACATTCAAGTGTTCTTTAATTCGTACCCAGATGAGGGAAGGGGAACAAAATCAGACTAACTGAATGAACGTGGCGGGTAAAGCTTGGCTCCACATACATCCATGAAAGTGACCTGAAAACAAATACCACCAAATCTGAACTTTCATACTCTCATGGCTACGAAACGCTAGGCAGGAAGAATGTGAAAGTCAGGAACTGTAATTTTATGGTCCAGAGTATGGGACAGCTGCACAAAAACTAGACTACATCATTGCATTCTAAATCCAAGTTGTTGTACACAAAATAAAATACCAGGTAGACATTCTTTCAGGATATGGAAGAAAAGCCATAGGACTTCAGCTCCTTGCATTCACTTACCGCTGTGAACTTTTCTCCTCTTCAAAACACGTTCATACAAAAACATGAGAACGTGCTACAACTCCAAGGATAATAACAACGTTTTTACATCTAACTAAACCAAAAGAAATTATTTTAAACAATAAGGTCTGCTATCTCTAAAAAGGAATGCACAATAAGGCAGCTATGTTGCAAGCCCATTATTTAAGTATTCCGAAGATAAGCATGTTAATACAGTCACACAAAGATAGTTCTAATTTCCACTGAAATCAACAGGAGGTGGCTCTACCTGTCAAATTGAATTTGAAAGCCATATGAAGACAAAATATTTCAGGAGTTCAATCTTTTTTAAACAAGCTTCCCCC
>Ga0065711_1009581_pt1 | contig 10829 bp, 5 predicted proteins | sample Hoacrofraction12_FD_59098 | JGI IMG/M metagenome (GOLD analysis project Ga0065711, IMG submission 59098) | Hoatzin crop microbial communities from Cojedes, Venezuela - Epithelial fraction 12 v2 (version 2) | ecosystem: Host-associated > Birds > Digestive system > Esophagus > Crop | place... | reverse complement strand
GGATTCTTCTCATAACTTCGTAACCACAAGTTCCTGATACCGTGCCTATCTGGTAAACAAGGACAGTCTGACCTTGTCCCTGATTAGTTCCTAAACTAGTTGTTTTCGATACTTCTTGAGATCCTGATGGCTTAGCTTTTCTATGTCGAAATGCCCTTGCTCCGCTAGCCATTCCTCCACAATGCATGCTAAAAAAACTCGTTGTTTTTCAAAAATCATACTGAATTCTGGGACCTCTACCTCCTTATTTATTGTGTAGGGAACTGTCCGTTAGTTGGGGTTATTTGGGACTGGGGTAGCCAAGGAATGCCTAAGTCTTGTGCATCACACAAGATTGCATATGTAGGAATATAAGTGTACACACATGCACACATTTATAGAGCTAGATAGAGAATTCTTATCAGACCTGAGCAGGCCTTCCTGAAGCTTGAGTGCATCTCCATTTGTACTGGACTCACAGATAATTGGAAGGTGACTAAGCCCCTTAAAATACTCAATCGAAGTAGAGAAATTCCATGTCAGAGTCTGAAAGTGGCAAAGTAAAGCAGACAGGCCCATAAATTTTGATGTCAAAATGTTTGCAATTAATGATCTCTCTTTGGACACTATTTCCTCTAGATATGCCCAGGTATCACATCACATCTAACTTATATTTAGAGCTTTAATAAGTGCCTGACTTCATTTTTAAAAAGAATAGACAAGGGGTCATTGACAGAAACCAGACAAGTTAGATCCTCAGACATAAGAACTATCCTGATTATATTACATATGGATTTATATTGTTAAGCTGAATGATGGGAAAATTGCCAAAGAAACATAAAGCATATAAATCTGAAATGGAACAGAAGATGTGCTTGGTTACTTGATTTCTTGCTTTGTGGCTTTCTCTTGCTTTCATGCTTTGTTTTGCTTTCATGCATTCATGCTTTTTCTGTTTCTCTCTTTGTCTCCTTTTCTGTTCATCATAAGTGAAATCAGAATCAGACCTCCAGGGCATATTCCTGAGCAACTGTATTTGGTGCAGAGGTCTGGGATGAAGTGATGGGCCCCACTGAAGCTGACTGTAGAAATCCCAGTGACTTAAAAAAGGGCAAAAGTTCACCCAGAAAGACCAATCTACCTCTTGTGAGGAAGTAGTCTATAGAAGACTGATGGGGAAAGATAAAATTTATTACAAAATATTACTTGAAAGCAGCATTATATCTGAGAATGAGTGCACATAAATCAGAAAGTTTAATATTATAGTTCCCATAGCAACAATAACTGTGCCACATTGCACATTTCTAATGAGGTGTCAATCCTTTAAAATCACGTAATGTAGTAAAAAAGTGTTCGATATGTAATGTATGAAAAGAAGAAGCTACATGGTCTGTAACTTAGAATTTCTTTATTTTGGTATATTTAAATTCTTAAGTATTTTTTCAAACATTTTTCTAAAGGTTGAGTAAACACTATCTTGTTTGCTTTTTTATCCCTTATCTCATGACCATCCATGCCCTGAATATAAGACAACAAACTCAGCAATGTTTTGGGGTTTATGCTTATTCAGGTTTTGGTAGCAGATAAGACTTCTTCTGATGGAAGTGCCTCTCATGGTAGTGACTTTTTTGAGGAGAAAAAATATCCAAAACTATTTTCTGACCAGATAGTAGGCCAGGTTTAAATCTGTAAAGTCAGGAGGAATATGAACGAGTGATTTAGAAATTAGAAGATTCTCTATCCTAAGCCATCCAGCTTTGCAAGGAAGTTATATTATTGTACAAGATTTAAGCCCTTTGCACTAAAAATATTGTCATCATATTTGTATGTTACTGAGCATGTTACTGACAGTACTGAAAATAAATATAATATCTAGTTGAACAAGTGAGTGTCCTGTTTATATTCTTGGTATTTCTTTAGTTTATCTTTTTACCTTTTTCTGTCATTTCTCTCTTATAACCCTTTGATTAATATTATGCATCAAACAGACATAAAAATGTAGAGGTGATATAAGAGGTGATGAAATATGAAAATTGGACTTTGCTTGAGATTTTTCTCACTGAAGAAGTATTAGCTATTAATAATCAGACTAGTCAAATATTTATCTGATTTTTTTTTAATGAAGTATTATCTGTGCAAAAAGCACACAAGGACTAATGAGATATTCATTAGTTCTGCCACTCCTGCTACTAGCAGGTTAGGAGGTCCAACCAAGTCTTCAAAAACCCTTTTCTGGACTTCCAAAAATGTACAGGAAACACTGTCATTTGCTAGACATTTGATACGAGAGGAAAACTGCTCACTGAGTTCAGTATTCTTGAACTCCAAATTTGTTCATAAAGAGATAGCTGTAATAACAGCATGGTTCATAGGAATGCACCTATTGGGACTCCTGTAGCAGCAGTATAAAGCAGAGCATAGCTTGCTTGTTTGCTTGCTGGCTTGTAAGGAGTGGAGGTAGATAGTTCCCAAATGCCTCCTGGTTGTTATGGAGCAGATGATTTTCCTGTTCTTTTAATTCCGTGTTTTTTGCAAAGCTAAACCAATGTAGAGTCTTCATTCCATATGTTGTGTTTCCTGAATAGGGACTGAAGACTTTTCTGTGATCCATCTTCAAGCTGAATGATGTGTCAGACTCGCAGACTGAGTATTGAGTCTCATAATTGCCATAAATGCCTTACGTTGAAATATGAGACTGAAGTGATTCATTGTATTAAGACAACTTGATCTCATGGAAATGTACAGAAAGCTAAGAATTGTAATTGTAGCTTGTCTTTCATCTAAGTATCAAGTGAATACAAATGTTCTGTACATCAGAACATTATGTACTTGTCCATTCCAATTACTGACCAGTCTATAAAATATCATGTTTTGTACAATTAATCTAAAGCTAGAAAGTTCACTCTGAAGTGTTTGGTTTTCTTTGCTGCTCTCTGTCTTCCTTATGTTTTGTACTTTCTTTTTTTATTGGATATAGTAGTGGTAATAACTGCTAATGCTAATTTTATGGGCCCAGAAAATATTTCCTTACTGGTAGTTTATGCTATGAATTATCCATTCCAGACTTTTAATAGTGTTTTTGTTATTTTTTTCACTGTGTTCAAAAGCTGCCATCCATTTCTTTTCACTTTAAGTCTGCTTATGGTATGTGTATCACGCATTGTGTATGTATTGTTTCCTAACAGTCTCTGACACGGAAATATCAAGCAAATTTGGAGTTATACCTTCCTGCCTGGAAAAAAAAAATCATTTTCCTAATAATTTCAGCCTGAAAAATCCAATGCTTTTGCCAGTTTAATGGCTGTTGGTGCACCTACCTCTCAGATCCACTATATTTATTATTTGCAAGGTTGTGGTTCTAGAGAAGCAGGTATGCACAGCCGCAGAGAGCTCTGCTGACAGAGGAATTTGCAGATAAAGAACATGCCTTAATGTGCTTTCACAAAGCAAATCTTTGCAAGCCAATGTATGTAATAGTTGCAACTCTGAGGTGTGGAGGAATCTTTTGCTGGCTGTTGTGAGTATATGACATCCTATGAAGACAGAAGAGATGACATGGAGCTTAAGAGTATGGCTGTATGGAAGGGCTACAGCGCAGCGAAACAGTCGTCAAGGTTTTGTGGTGTGTTCGATCTGAATGGGCACTAAGAATGACTCCAGTCAACCCTTATTAGGTGCATGCTGTCTCTAAAAGTATTTCTTAGGATTGCTGAGAAACCTAAAAACCATTGTGGAACAGGTCTAACGTTTATCAGCCTTTCCCTTAAGGAATTATAAAGGAAGGAGAAGTGTATGAAAAGGGAGTATAAAGGCCTGGAGGAAAATAAGAAAAAAAAAAAAAAAAGAACGCTAAAGCATTCCTGAAAGGCAACAGAAGTCTGAAACAGAAATGACTGGTTTGACTGCTGTGAATTTAATCTGTGTTGTTTCCAGGTTTCCCAATAGCTGTTTTTAAGCTGTTATTGTTATAACTGGGAAGTTGCTTTTTACTAGCAGTGCAAAAGGCTGGGGTAGAAATCCTGCTTCCTTCTTCCTCCGCAGTAACTCGCCTGTTAGACACATTTGATGTTGCTAATACCTTGCTTTTTCTCCGTACAGCAGGTGCTACAGTATTTCCACAGTGATCTAGCAGGTAGCTTTTTAGATATGAGGATTATTTCAGACATGCTAGTGGTGTCACTGCTTATTGCTCTCTACTGGCTTTCCGTGGTGAGGCGCCTGTGAGTCTTGGTGAGGCAACTCAGCTGAGAAGCTAAAGAATGAACTGGGTATGCGCTGCAGGGGAAGAGCAAGTAATGTACTTTTATGTCTGAGGAATTTTCCCAGTAGGAGATAAAAAAGTATGGTTGTCCCTGTGCTAAAATGGATATTAACTAATTCATTGAATAGGAGAAAGAGCTGGCAATTACCTGCAGCAACTCTGTTTCGCTTTCCTATGCAACACTTCCCTATTTGCTCTCTCTCAAAGGCCCTTGCAATATAACAAAGCTCTAAAGCTGTCCTCTAAAGAAATTCACACGTACATTTTTCTGCTTTGAAGGAAATGTTTACAGGGCTTTTTGAGCTGTCACGTGACTGTCAGATTGTTTCTCTTTCTCTTGTAAAGATTCTCTGCTATGACAGGGAGAATGACTCGCTGGGGATTATACAGTGCCACTTCCTTGCGTAGCTAGACATGAGGAATTAATTACACTCTTAATGCTCAGGGGAAGTGACAGATTATGACTGATAGGGAGTTGTGCTGGAACAGCTCATCCAAAAGAAAGGCAGGGAAGGCTGGCTCCGTTGGCTCTCCTCGCACTGCTGGGAAGTAGAGGTATGTGCTTTTTAAATAGCAGCTGGGATAGGAATCTCCTCATCCCAGCCCTACCCTCCAGCAACATATGCAGACCCTTGATTTCTCCTCTGGTATCTGCCAGTACTTTGTCCTTAACACAGATACATTCCCAGTGGCCGTAATGCATCTCTGTCTGGGCAATGAAGAGGAGAGCAAGGGCCAACATCTGAGACAGAAGCTCTTGCTGCTGATACTTGTGACTGGCTCAGTGTGTGTGGCACCAAAACCACATTATTATTGTCATACCTCCTGTTCTGTTGTGAGGTACCTTTGTTCCTGTGGGAGAAACTCCTGCAAATCCAACTGATCTACGACCTTGAAAAAAGAAGACCTGTGGATATATGTTAATAATAATATAAGTATCTCTGTTTTTCAGTTTGTGATCCATTGCCCCTGGTTCTGACAAAACTGATTTTTTCCAGTGTTGAAGAACAAACATGAACAGATGGGATGGGTATTGTACAGCTAAGTTATTAGAACAGTGTATACAAATTATTTTCTCTTAATGTGTTGTAGTAACAGCTACTGATGGAAAAAGCAAGAGAAAAATTGCAGTTAAAAACTGTCTTCTGTCTTTATAGATGAAGCCATATGAGTGGTCAAATAAGGAAGACAGGGTCTTCTCTGACACTTAGGAAATCTGATTTTTGTGGAACAGCCTTGCACAAACCAATCATTCTTTGGTTTAGTTCAGTCTATTAAATGTGGATAATAGCGCTAGTTGTTCCCTACCTTTTGCCAGTTTCTCTGTATGGATAGTAAAGTCCTCTATGCAGAAGTTATGTTATAGTTAATTATATTGTTTCCAGAACAAAATGACAAGCATACAAGGACCCTCGTTTTGGTTAGCACCACTTTACTCTGTAAAGTGAACAAGTGTTCTCCTTCTTGCCGCATGCTGAAAAAAATGAATGAGTAACACAAATTTCCAAGTGATTTTCCTGTTTCACATCAAGGCCCTTTCAAATGCTTTCCAAGAAGAGTGCCAGGGGAAATACATACCATAGCATGCCGGGCAGCTGTGACTTACTGAATTCACTGCTTTATCAGTATTAGTTTTAGCCATCTCTTGTTATATTTAATGTGTTTTTATACAATTTATATAATTTAATTTTGGTCTATCACCTTTACCCAGTAGGTGTTTGTGGCTGATGGACATTTTCTCTGAACCCAAGAACTGGTTCAGGTCATCTGAGTCATTTTTATAATGTCACTTCTTTCTACTCAACCATGGTTTCTAGCCCAAAATAAGGGGTTCAGAGTCTCTCCCTGAATGATCCTAGAAACCTATCAGGGGAAATATATTTTCTTGTCCCAGAGAATTTTTTTATTCAACAAAAGGTCCATTTGATGTACAGACTATTCAGACTGAATGGGTCTCCATTTTATTTCCCTCTGAAATCACTGGGGGCAGTCAGGCTATTTTCAGATTTTATTTTTTTTTAAGTCACAAAATCTAGAATTTCTACATGATTTGCTGTTATTGGTTTTGGTGAAATTTTAATTATGGATGTTATTCTTGGCTAACGTTCTCAGAGTGGTGAAAGACATCTCTTTCATCCTTATGCAAATGGGATGGCAATGGAAATAGTAGACTTTCTGTGGAGACATGAAAACATTTTCCACTGGGTTGAGTCACCCACCTATGGAATCTCACATTAATAATTGCAAATTAAAACTTGTAATCTTTAAACAGATTAATTCTACAAGTCATTAGACTGGAAGTCTTATTCTTGATCCTTTTCATGATACCTATAAAATTTCAGTTTTAAAATGTATATTGGCAAAAGGTAATGTCAATGTTCAAAGAGTGATACGTTCCATGTTGATACTTTTTTCTTCTTTCATGCACCTCAGATTCAGCTTTTGGTGATCACTGACTGTTTACACATTGCTAAAGCAGGCAGAGCCTGACATCCATAATTTCAAAATATATTTAGGAACATATACTTTGTTGTGTTTTGATCCTAAATTATACATTTCTTCTGGCCAACATAAGTAGAAACAGTTTTGGTTTTGATTGATTTTTTTTCTTCTTTTCTGTGGTTTGCAAGTAAGAATTTGGAGATTTGTGTCTGTCTCAGGCAATTATTATTAGAAGTTTTTTCTGTGGCTTCCATTCACTGTATGCTTACTTCTTTGGAGCCATCTGATAGTGTTGATAGCACTTTTCTTTCCAGAAATACCAGCATGATGGGATTCTCCATTGTTATACAAAAATAAATCTATTTTTTCCTACTCTCATATTGCAAGATTATGTAAAGCAAAATCACAAGTACTTCCTGTGTAGCACTTTGTGGCTCAAGAAAGGAATACAAAAATTCTCCTACTTGCCAAGTGTTTCTTAGTGATACAAGACTCAATAAAGTGTTCAGCATACTTCTATTCCTGCTAACATACAACGCAATGGCAAGGAAGTTGCTGCTGTGAGCGGATTATGTTCTTTGTATTTAAAATGGTCAAAGAATAATTCTGAAGACTTTTTCAATAATTAATATTGAATGAACATTTTCTTGGTTTAGTAACATTAAATGGAAAAACATACTTGGGGAGTAGGAGGATGTCAGAAATACACCAGTTTAATGAGACATCAATTGACTCAATGCTGTGAGGTTACTGAATGCTGAGGAAGTATTAATGAGGACAATGCCCTTTCCTTTTCTGGGTGATTCAGATTATTCCTTTGAGGATCTTTGGTTTGAAATTTTTACTGCTTTGCAGGGTTTTCATGTTAACAAAGCAACATGAAATTCCAGTGTTGTGAGAAAAAAAGAAGCTATTATTGATGTCTACTCCTAAGGGCAAAGATCAGCTTTCTAAACCTTTTTAGGCTCCATGAAGCACTTCTTTACTATTGTCCAATACTGGACTGTGTGTAATTGAGGTCTTTCAGAAAAAACTGTTCGAAGACAGGCTCAAGTGGCAAGTAGTAGGCTGCACTGAAAACTATTAGACTATTCCTAAATTAAGCATTTGTGTTTATTAGGCTTCCACTTTTGATCTAAACTGTAATACCAAGGCTGAAAAACTAACAAAATGTTCAACAAATATAGGTTTGCCTTCACAGGCTAGGAATATAAAACCCCTGAAGGATACTACCTATTCTTGCTTCTTGAGACATGATTTTAAAGACAGACAACAAAAGCAATGTTTATGGTGCAGTTGCCTGACACTGGCAATTGAAAACACAAGAAATCTTCAGTTTTCAGAGGCAGAGGGGAGAAATACTGAAGGTTTACAAAACTGAAGGCAATGCATTAGCTAAATTGTTCAGCAAATCCCACAGTACAGAAGCTGGGGGTGCTTGATGAGACTGGTGGGAGATTGGTCTATAACAGACAAAAGAAAGTACTTTACACAGCAGATAGTGAACTTCTGGAATTCATTGCCCAGGAGACTGTGGAGGCAGACAGTATTAGCAGGTTCAAAAATGGCTTAGATAAATGCATGGATAACAGATCAATGAATGGATACTAAAAGAAGTATACAACAATGTATGATCAAACACCTCTGATACAGTAGATCTCAATGCTCACGGAGAGTAGTCAGGCTAACGTGCTTTTCCTGGGCATTGTCTGCTTTTGCAGTTCTTTGGAGACAGACTGTAGGGCCACATGGACTTCTGCTCAGACCTAGAAATAAGGCAATTTTCATACTCTTCATAAAAGATTAATGATGACTGTGATTTTTGGATATACTGTAATGTTATCTTAAACACTACGAAATATTAGTATTTATGTTTAGATATGAATATAATATCAACAAAAGAGTTTGCATGATGTCTCCTTCAAATTATAATTTATTTTGGTAATAATAATTCTTTGTAGAAACCTCCTAGAAAAGGTCTCCTTTTAAGAACTGAAATAGTGGAATATTTGTTTCATTCATGCTTATCACTTTTTTTCCCTTCAAGTAACCATACAGTTGCAGTAAGGGACAGAAATCACCAGTCACTCTGGCTGATTACTCACTTGCTCAGTGTTTTATAGGATTGTAGTACAAGACAAAAATATTCTTCAGTGGAAGATAAAATTAGAAAAATTATTCAGCACATAGATTGCTCAGGGTGGCTATTCTAGCCCTCTGAATAAACATGTATATGTTCAGATGTTCATGCACACACCTGTATTTAAGTTACAATGTCTTGAAATATGAAAAAAGATTTTTTTCTCTCTCGTTTTTCTGTTTTAGCTAAGATTAAAAATAGGAGGAAGAACCTGCATGCTGCATTAATGTTTAGACAGTTGGCTAGGAATTAAAACCAGATGTTGTGTGCTATGATCTCTACGTTCTTTGCTTGTACTAACTGTCAGGGATGAAGGCACCAACATGATTTACTTAATGAGTTTCATTAGAATTGTGAAGAAATCATGGAATTAGGTACCTGTGACACTTTCGTTGTAAAAAAGTGCTTATAGATACCTCTTTTTAAAATTTGAAAACTAAAATTACTGGTATTAGTTCAGTCTTTTTATTCATGACTTTATGTCTGCTATGTGACATTATTTCAGGGGTCTCTGGAACAGTGTGGATCAGACACATATAAATTGGCAGACTTTCATTTCAAGCAATATTCCTTCTCTTTTATCCACCTTGCCTTGCTTGAACTTTTGAACAAAATGTCTTGAATAGGCACACTTTGAATGTAACTGGGATAATTCTTGAATACATGAATCCTTCAATGCCCCAATTTGTGGAAGGCCGTAGGCTTTTATTTTAGACCAAAATTACCTGGGGTGTGACACTGCAGTGAGGTTTGGGGACAACAGGGAAAGAAAATATGATGCCTCACTGTTCCCTAGGTGGACCCAGGTACACACCTACGTGCACTGTGAGCAAGGTGGGCATACAAGGACCTAGGCAGTTGTTACTATCTAACTTTGGCTGATTGACATGTGGTAGTGGGATACTTCTTGGGAGATTTGGACACTCCCTAACCAAGGTTAGCCTGCCATGTGCTCTGTGGGCATTTTTAGTGAGAACCTGAGGCACCATCAGTTTTCCATAGGGACACAGGGGTTCACGTCAGATAGCATGGTCAGCTGAAGACAGAATGGACCTAGCCAGTGAAGAAGAATGAAGCTCATTGCTTTACAACATTTAGTTCAGCAACAATTACACATTATCAGCACAAGTTTATTATGGACAGATAGTAACCCCTTTCTGGTTACTTAAATTTTCTCGTAACACATAGGTCAGGATTTTTTTTTATTAAATTCGGTTAACATAGCTGTGATGGAGAAGATGCTAAAGACTTAATATTTTATAAAAGTAATCTATAACTTTCACTGGACGTTTCCCAATAAAAATAAAAATGAAACCTCTCTCCAGTCACGTGATTTTATAGGCCTGGTCAGGAAAAACATAACTGAAATATTTTACAAACTGAAATGCCATTTTTGAAAAGTGTTAGAATCATAGAATCGTAGAATTGTAGAATCATAGTGTTCTATGATGAAGGCTCCTGAAAGTGACAAATTTTTTCTCTTGAAAGTTTGTTTTGAAATTATTTGAATGCTGCTTCAGAAAAGTCTGTATTACAACTATTTTATTATTATTTTGGTTTTTATTTCCATATTGATTGGCACTACTTTCATTTTGTTTCAATGCATTTCAGTAGTACTAATTTATGCTATGTTACACATTAAAGATGCTGAAAAAATTAACACCTGGGAATTTATTTTAAAAAATATTTGTTGGCAATTGCAGATTGGATTATAGGTCACTTTAAATTTCCATGAGTATAAGTATCCTTTAAAGTAAGGTAGATATATAAATGTTTTGGTTTAGCCTGAATAAATGCCAGGTGCCCACCAAAACCACTCTATCACTCCCCTCCTCAAGTGGACAGGGGAGAGGAAATAAGATGAAAGGCTCGAGGGTCGAGACAAGGACAGGGAGAGATCACTCACCAATTACCGTCATGGACAAAACAGGCTGAACTTGGGGAGAAAAGGGAGTTTAATTCATCACCAATCAAATCAGAGTAGGATAGTGAGAAATAAATCCAGAT
>Ga0065711_1050451_pt1 | contig 10830 bp, 9 predicted proteins | sample Hoacrofraction12_FD_59098 | JGI IMG/M metagenome (GOLD analysis project Ga0065711, IMG submission 59098) | Hoatzin crop microbial communities from Cojedes, Venezuela - Epithelial fraction 12 v2 (version 2) | ecosystem: Host-associated > Birds > Digestive system > Esophagus > Crop | place... | reverse complement strand
GTGGTGCCCAGCGACAGGACAAGGGGCAATGGGCACAAACTGAAGCAGAGGAAGTTCCAGCTGAACACGAGGAAGAACTTCTTCCCTCTGAGGGTGACGGAGCACTGGCACAGGCTGCCTCAGGGAGGCTGTGGAGTCTCCTTCTCTGGAGATATCCGAATCCCATCTGGACAAGGTCCTGTGCAGCCTGCTCTGGGTGACCCTGCTTGGGCAGGGGGTTGGACTGGGTGACCCACAGAGGTCACTTCCAACCCCTACCATGCTGTGATTCTGTGGTTGTGATTGTGTGATTCTGTGAGATAGTTTCTATTTTTACCCATCCTGTTCCTTCATGAGCCTAAATATTTTGTGCATTTACCCTGCATGAAGGAGAGTGGATCTTACACCTCTCTCTTCAGTTTGATTTCTCCCAAGTCTTGGCGTATCTGTGCATTACGGAGCTGAAGGGATAAACAGAGCTTGTGTTATAAATTCCCTGTTTAATGTATTCTTGAATGTATTCATCTTTTGCATTGAAATTTTCAGTTCTTGGTTTCTGTTCAAGAGATTCTGCTCTTCCCCCTTGCTGAAAGACTGAAGCTTAAATGCGCTGCTATTAAGGTCGGTGTCGCTTATGCTGAGAAGTCAGAGAAAAAAGTCCCGTGGAGTTTTCAAATGACAGCAGGCTTTGTGTAGCTTTACAGAAAAAAAGGCGAGTAACCTACTAGTCTTTGCGTTTCTGCGGTGAGGGAAGCATGTCAGGATTCTCCACCATACTCGCTCCCAGACTTTTACAAGTTAGAGCAACGCAGTTTTTTTTGCCTGGTACTACAAGCTGTTACTGAAGTTACTCGCTGTTCCTTGTGCAGATGTCAGCCCCTTGAACTGATACTGCTCGTGGTGGTTGTCCGCTTCAGGGTACTTTTAAAAAAATGGCACGGCTAGAGACAGTTTAGTTGTTTTCAAGGCTACGAAATCAGAATATTCTGCTTTTCAGTCTGAAAGTGGTGGCTTTTGTTTCCTTTCAGTACTTAAAGGGGGCGTATAGGAAAGATGGGGAAAATATTTTTAGCAAGGCTTGTTGTGACAGGGCAAGGATTAACAGCTTTAAACTAAGGGAGGGGAGATTTAGACTGGATATGGAGAAGAAATTTTTTACCATGAGGATGGTGAGGCACTGGCACAGGTTTCCCAGAGAGGTAGGAGATGCCCCATCCCTGGAAGCATTCAAGGCCAGGCTGGACAGGGCTCTGAGCAACCTGGTCTGGGTGGAGATGTCCCTGCTCACTGCAGGGGGCTGGGCTAGAGGACCTCTGAAGGTCCCTTCCCACCCAAAGCATTCTATGATTCTATTCTATGATTCTATGTCTGGAAAACTTAATAAATAATTAAAATTGCAGTTCATGTTGATCCTGAAAAATCTGCACCCTTTTTTTCAAATTACAAATCTTTTTGAAGAGGAGTCGTGATCTGAAAAGTCGATCTAGGATTTACTGCCAAGAGCTCAGAGGAGTCTCTCCTGGCTGCACGCTCCCCGTTCCGGCTCTTGCCACACGCCACCGCCACCTCGGCTCGGCACCTGTGTCCCTGGACAGCAGGATGCCAGGGCAGAGGTTGCACCCGGCATGTTGACGGTCAGCTCCCGGGTTTTAGAAAGCAAGAGAGAGGTCTGAAGAAGTGGCAAACCTCGTTAAGGCCAAGATTGTCTCTCCTTGCCCATGGACTCCATTCTTCCGACAAAGAAAAGGAATTTACAAACTGAAGCAGAGGAAGTTCCAGCTGAACATGAGGAAGAACTTCTTCCCTCTGAGGGTGATGGAGCCCTGGCCCAGGCTGCCCAGGGGGGTTGTGGAGTCTCCTTCTCTGGAGATATTCAAGACCCGCCTGGACAAGGTCCTCTACAGCCTGCTGTAGGTGACCCTGCTTGGGCAGGAGGGTTGGACTAGATGACCCACAGAGGTCCCTGCCAACCCTGACCATTCTGTGATTCATTCTGTGATTCTGTGATTTAGCGCTGACTTCATGTCTCACTACACACAGAGACTGAGTAGTGCTTAGGGGTGTCACCAAATCAGATGGAGGGATTTAATATTTGTTTATCACAAAATGCTCTGGTAGAGAAGAGAATTTCGTTCCTGGGCTTTGCATTAAGGTGAGTGGTCACCGTACAGGTTATGCGGTTTCTGACTGAAGCAAGTCTTCTCTCCCCAGAGGTCAGTCCTCTTGGGGCTTTACTTTTTCAGTGTTGGTAACACCGCTTCTTTCTTAAACTCAAGAAGATAAATGTAAATGGGAAGGTCAAAGAGCATAGGAAAACACAAACTGAAAAAGCGTGGTTTTCCTTCCCAAATTGCCATTTTTCTCAGGGTTTCTTTTCCCCAGCTGTTTCTCGAAACAGCCCCCGTCTGCATCAAAGACAGCTTTCCTCGGGTGTCGTTCCCAAGACAAGTAAAAATATTCCTGTTGTGATTTTTTGAAGTTAAAATTGGTTAGAGAGAGGATAGAAAATGCTGAATGGGAGGGATAAAACTGGCACTCAACCAGTGTACATGCCACAGTCGAACAGCAGTCAAATCATAGGGGCAAGCAGGAAAAACAGGAAGGGAAACAAATTCACTTTCATTAGGAGAGCTGCAGGATTTCACCTGTAATACTATCTTCTCTCCCTGTGTTTGTGTAACTAACGGGCTCCATGTGAGCAAACAGCCCAGCTGATACCTCTCTTGTCGGGTGTCCGCAGCGAGGCTTTTTTTCCTCCCCAAGCGCACATCTTACGCGCTAATTGATTCCACCTTCGGAGAGCGGCAGGGTTTCGCGGCGCGGCGTGCCTTCGGCGCGTGTCGACAGCACGCTGCAGGGACCCGCAGAGAGCGGTGAGGAACTTTTAGAGTGCATCTAATGGCCTTTTGCTTGTCGCCGAGCTGAGGAGTGTCAAAACCACTCTCCAGACCCCTTGTGACACTTGGTGTTCTTCTGTAACGCGACCGTCCCCGCATTGTCTCCCCGCAGACGCAGCCTAAACGCCGAAGCTGCGAGGCAGATCCTCTGCTTGGTGGACCTCTGGGGCTTTGTGTTAGCTGGAGGGGTTTGTGGTGCTACAGGGTAGCGCTCAGCCTGAAGAAGAGAAGGCTGAAAGGGGACCTAATAAATGTTTATAAATATCTCAAGGGTGAGTGTCAAGAGGATGGGGCCAGACTCTTTTCAGTGGTGCTCAGCGACAGGACAAGGGGCAACGGGCACAAACTGAAGCAGAGGAAGTTCCAGCTGAACACGAGGAAGAACTTCTTCCCTCTGAGGGTGACGGAGCCCTGGCCCAGGCTACCCAGGGAGGCTGTGGAGTCTCCTTCTCTGGAGATATTCAAGACCCGCCTGGATGCGGTCCTGTGCAGCCTGCTCTGGGTGACCCTGCTTGGGCAGGGGGTTGGACTGGGTGACCCACAGAGGTCCCTTCCAACCCCTAACATTCTGTGATTCTGTGTGATTCTGTGTGACCATTTATGACCCATCTAAAGATCAGTGTGTGATTATGCTTTTACTTCCAAATTTCATGTGTTCATAACTTTGATGCTGTTCAACCGTCTTACCGATTGACTGATTTTGAAGGGCTCACAGAAGTCTGAAATAAGTAAGTCTAAAGACTGCACTTATTCTGCTGTGTCTTACTGTTTGGTGCACAAGCAAGTACAGTTTTTTTTATTCATCACAGCACTGAGAAATAATGTACAATAAATACAGGGAAAATCCATCTGGGAAACTATAACCACAAAGACTAGAATAAGAACTTGAAGTTAAAATTGAACTGGTTTCAGTTAAGCAAAAATTGAACTGTTTGGTTCCAGAAGGAATATCACATTCTAAAGCTCATTTCTGTTAAAGAGGAGAGGAAGATTTGTTAATGTGCTTTTGCTCTTTCAAATATTACCACTGAGACTGTAAATTTCATTCTCTACAAGTATTTGACTGGATCAAAAGAAAGAGCAGTCAAGAAGAACAGAAACATGAGTATGTGCTGAACTAACCTTTTTTTTTTTCTTAATTATAAAAGTTATAGCTCTGCTGACAATGCTGAATTTCCCATCTGAGGCCTTTGGCATTGAGACATTCCTGAGGAGGTAAAAACTTCTTATTTTTCATATGGCACGAAATGGTTTATTTATATCTAAATCAGTCCTTCTTTGTTACACTCAGTTGAGGCAGCTTTCCAACTTTTCACTACATGGCTAACCAGGCACTTGAACAAGTTGGCCAGAAAGGCCACGGAATCTCTGTCCTCAAAGATATTAAAAACTGGACTAGACAAGGCCCTGAGCAACCTGATCTAACCTTTGTGTTAGTTCTAACTCCGACCTGACCCTGCTTTGAGCGGGGGACTAGATGATGTCCGGAGGTCCTTTCTGACTTAAATTATTCAATGTTTCTGTGTTTCTGTGGGCTAGTTTAACACTCACAACAAAATATTGAAAGCAGATCAGCAGCTGTGCTGTCAAAAAAGGTATATTTGCATTCGGAGGAAAGAAGAGACTTCTGCCTAAGTTTTGTGATCGTTGGAGGCAATTATTCTTTTCTTGCCTTCCTTCTGCCTTCGGAATGACTTTCAAGGTGGGATGTGTTTTGTATTTGTCCACAGCATGACAGATACTCAAGGGATCTGGAAATACACTCGACTGTACACAAAAGGAAAATATCTAAATATAGATTCTTCCATAGTTAAGCTCATCCTGCTGGACTTAAATTAATCTTGTTTTCAGAGAGAAGGATCCTGTACGCTTCCCATCATCAGATCCCGGCATAAGTGCAGTTTACATAAAATGCAAAAGAGCAGAAATCCCAATGGAGATGGGAGCATTTTCTTGAGAATACATTGCCAGTTTTGAATCGAAAATGAGTATGACACAGAGATGAAACTGCATTGTTAAGCAGCCAATGGCACTTTACAGCAACCTTGATGGTTGCCAGTGTAAACACCTGGGTAGAAAAAAATCAGGCATTTCTGAACAAGGACTTGACACCAAACTGTATGTTGGAGTGGGGAGTATGTTTTCCACCATAGGCAGTAAGCTGAAAAATGCTGGCAGGCAAACTCCCTCTCCATGAAGCCTCATGAGGCAGCAGCCAGCATGTGGAGCAGGAGACAGGAGTTCTCCTTATGCCCTATTTTTTAACTATCCTCTTTTTTTGTGTGTGTTTGTTTTTGTTATTCATCATGTAGAACTATCTAAAGCTTAATGTTTCTCATCCCTGTGCTGAGCTGAGAAGTCTGGCTTAGCCTCAGCTGCTGTGGTGGGTTCTGTGGTCCTCATGGGATACCCCCACATTGCCATGCTCTGGTACCTTGACACCTAGTGGCCATGAAACAAAAAATATGGGATATTTTTGAGCTCTGTGGCGTGTATTGAGCCAGCCAGCTATGTCAGTAAATTGTTCCCTGAAGAAAAGATGGCATAAGGTCTTCATTTAATGAGCTGCAGAGTGTAGCTGGTCAGACTTCAGGCACATGAGCGTTCTCCCTGAGCCAGACACGCCATTAGGTATTTTTGAAGATAAATTCCCTATTCAGTGGGAAGTATTGTCCCTGTGGAAATTGGTTAGGGAACATGAGGAAACTACACAAAAAGAAAAAATAATCCCTGAATAAAGTTCATTCCATGTTGTGCTGTGGCACTTGAGCTTTGGGACCAGCCGCTGGCTGGGGTTGAAGACAGAGCAAAACCATGTGAGAAGAGCCTGTTTCCTCTGCACTTTCCAAGATAAAAGTCTATATCTCTGCCGGGTAAACACAAAGTTTGAGTCATGGGTCTCTGCAGAATTACTTGGTAAATAAGGGTGCAAGCAGAGAACTTGAATTCCTAACCCTGGAAAGCCGATGTTCACCATCCACCTTGGATTATCACAGTGAGCCAAAAAGGACACTGAATTATATCCTACAGACTCTTCATTTTCCCAGATCCATGATGGATGCGTCCAGTGGAGGAAAGGCTCCTGCTTATCTTGTCTTCTCCCACCCAACGCCATGCTATGGCTTAAACACTCTAATTCTGAGGCACGGTTAACAGAGGCAGAGGCTTTGTGCTGTGAACATGTGAAATGAAACGACCCGTCCTACCTCTGCTACCATCCCATCTTGTTTTAGGAGGAGCTAGGTAAGGAAAGTTTCATTCTCAGCTGTCTTTTGCATTCCCAGATAATATTCAAGTGAGGCACTTCTTCAGGTGTGACCTGATATGTCACTCTCTTCTACTCACTAGGTTCGAAAGAGATCCACCTCTGTATTATGAGGTTGCTAAAATTTCATATTTGTTACACACGTGCATTTTCTGTGAAGAAGGCAGATAAATCAGGGATGCATCCCAAAGAACCATGAAGCTCTTTGCTGGCTCTGCGCAGAATGAGGAGGCAATAAGGAACTCGATTATCGGGCAGGAACATGTTAACCGGGGTGTTGCTAAGAACCATTTCATAGGATCGCATGCATTTTCCTGGTGGCTTTAGACCAGCTTTCTCACAGACACTTTTCCTACTCCTCCCCATTAGCAAGTGCTAGGTTGGTGAGTGGTATAGGTTTTTCTCATTTTCTGAAAGTCACCATTGTTGCTGTCTGTCAAATCAACAATTATTTCTTCAATCCACTGGGGAAACCCCCCCACCCCCACCACCAGATGCAGCTTAATTTAAATTCATGTTATACTGAGGTTTCAAATGAAATTATTGTCTTTTAAAACTGATTGGGACTATTTTTTTCTTTCTTTCTTTCCTCTTCTGTTTTGTATGTGAGAGAGGACAAAAACGTAGTGGTTTCCCGTTTCCATTCATTGCAAATTCATTCGTCTCTGTTGGGCTGGATTTTGCCCTCACCTCGTGACCCCCACAAGTGATCCCTTCTCTACAGTTCCTCCTTTCTCATCTGCCTTGATAAAATTAGGCTTTTATCTTCTTCTGAACTGACACCTTTAAAGGGTCCTTTGGAGATGCTTCTGTACCACCAACAACATTTCTTCTACCAAGTGTATTGTCCAGCTCTCAGATGTTGTTGAAGGTATTTCTGTGATTTCTCATCAGCCTCTATACTTGTTCAGCAGTTATTTTCTTGAAAAATCTCATCTCATATCGAAGTAAGAAATGTTAAAATGGCCAAAGAGTTCACTGTTCTGCTGCTGCTGTTCAGGTGCGTGGATATGAAGGCCTTTTTTCACGGAGCATGGTGCTCACCACAGCTCCTGCTTCGCAGCCGTGGGAGCAGGGGGCAGGGAGCTCTGTGCCTGATGCGTGGAGGAGGGGTCCCTGCCAGCCCCAGCCCACCCCAAGCTTGGTTGATCTGCTTCTCAGGAAAACGCAAAGAAAAAAAGAAGTTGGGAAAATTATTTTCCTTGAACCTGCTCTCTCTGGTTTCAGAGGAGTGAGGGCAGGTTATCTCAATGACAGCAATGTACTGGCTGCTCTTCAGGAGCTGCTGGTGCTCTTGCTGTGCCCCTGCAGTAATCAGGGGTTACTTGCTCCAGTTTGGAGTTGCCTCAGGGAGAGAGAACAAGCTTCACAGAATCATAGACTGGTTTGGATTGGAAGGGACCTTAAAGATCATCTAGTCTAACTCCCCTGCCACGGGCAGGGACCCCTTCCACCAGACCAGGCTGCTCAAAACCCCATCCAACCTGGCCTTGAACACTGCCAGGGAGGGGGGCAGCCACAGCTTCTCTGGACAACCTAGGCCTTCACCCTCATGGTGAAGAATTTCTTGCTTATATCGAATATAAATCTCCTCTCTTTCAGCTTGAAGCCATTCCCCCTTGTCCTATCACTCCATGCCCTTGTCAAAAGTCCCTCTCCAGCTTTCTTTTAGGCCCTTTGGGTACTGCTAAGGTCATCCCGGAGACTTCTCTTCTCCAGGCTGAACAGCCCCAACTCTCACAGCCTTTCCTCACAGGAGAGGTGTTCCAGCCCTTGGATCATTTTTGTGGCAAGGCAAGTCAATCCCCTGCCTTGGCAGTGTTTTAGAGTCAAATTTGCTTTCCCTGTGTCATGCTTTGCCTGGGAGGACACACATACTTTCATTACGGTGCTGGCAACAGTCAGAACATCTAGAATATTTTCTGTGTTAGGAAAATCTACTTTTAAAAATGATGTGCTTAAAAAAATACTGGACTTGTCCTTTATGAAAATTACCAATGGTAATTTAAGACTGGGGCCAAATGACAATGAACGTGAAGGGATTGTCCAGTCTAGCTACCTGCCAGAGCGGCAATTTCTGTGACAGCTCTTCCTCGTGAAAACAGCTGAAATAATAGTTTATCTAGGACAACTTCCTCAAAACAACTGATCGTGTGGTCTATAATTCCCTTCTGAATGTGTGAAAGGCTTGCATGCCTGACTAGTTCAAGGTCAGTGGTTGTTAAAGCTTGTTGAGAGGATGAGGGAGAAGCTTTGTGCAATTTTATCTTTCCCACTATCTTGGTGCTCATTTTTCATTTATCTCCGTGCTGCGAGGCAGAACCTCTCACCATCTCCTGGGGAACTGAGAGCTCTCAGAGCTGATCCAAGGTCTGCACCCAGGCTGTTTCCTCTATAATCCTGCAGCCCAGTTTCAGCTGGATAATGAGAGCAACGTTAACTCACCTTTGGCTGGGAGACCAAGGCAATTCATTTTGTGATAATCTCAGAAAAGATGATATAGAAACATCTGAAGTAAACCAGAGTTGCACAGTGCACAGAGTTAGTATATACGGTATCATCACCATGATTCTCAGTGGTTATCCTATTTGCCTGGAATAAGCATTTACATCTGAGCCAAGAAGTGTATAATGTCGCTAATAATAAATAAATAAAAGGCAGCAGCGTTCTGAGCTCTTCAACTTCCATTAGAAAGGCTCATTTGAAGTGTATCTCCGAATCAAGATCAATGCACCTAACAAAATCACATCCAGAATCTAAAAGCTGATGATCAGTCTGGTGTCAGCGAAGAAAAACTCCTCCTGCTAAGCCATCAGGGAAGCCGCATCCACGAAAACAGCGATGGTTTGAGTGCGCTTTGCATCGGCTCGTACGGAGTGACATTTCCTGCAAGCTGCTCCCAGTTAGTCTTCAAGTCTTCTTTCCATCACTGAGACACCTTCAGAAGGCTTTTTTAGGTAATAATGCCACTTTCTTGTTCATCCTTAGTTGTGAGTCCTTCTGTTGCAATGCTAACGGACTTCACACAGTCCAGACTCTGACACTGAATAGAAGTTTTCAAGCCTTTCAAAGATTCGTAGTTGTTAGAGCCAAAAGATCCCGATGGCTTTTAAGCTCTGTCCTGCTTTATACAATGCAGCCACACGTCTGGCTCTAGTGACAGGGTTAGAAAACCTTAAAAATTATAATTCTAGCACATTGCATCTTTACTGAGCACTCCCTCACCCACTCCAACCTGACAGTTATGCAGACAGAGGTATTATCTTACTCAGCAGCTAGACATGAATTTCATCACCCAAAACCGCAGGTGATGCTTTCATTTTAATAGAATTCCAGTTGTGTGTTACCTTCCCAAGTCTCCATTAGCATGTGTAATAGAGCATTAGCAATTTGGAGGTGTAAGAAATTTACTGTCGCATCACTCTTCTGCCATACGAATTAGACACTTAGCGAGTAGTTGGTTCTCCCTGTTGCCACAAATAGAGTTATCTGGTTCTGTCTTTACAGTTAGCTGTTTTTTAACAGGCATTTTAAATAAAAAAATAACAAGATTATTAAACAAAATCCTTTAGAAATTCAAGGTGGCATAATTACTTTCCAAGACAGTAAAATATTAAAAGTTCATTGTTTTTTAGTGCAGCAGAAGCTCTTCCCACCTGCATCGACTCTAGGTCTTTCCAAACCTGAAGCCCGCGCCTCTACACAGCTCGGGCACTGTTCTACAAACCTGTCTGGGATTTCTACCAACCTAGTTCAAGGGGGGGGACCTTTTTTCAAAGCCAGCTGGTCCAATCCCTCCTGATTTAGCACTATTCTGTGTGCAAAGCCAGCAGTGACTCCTGGGGCCCGTGTAGGCTCTTTTGTGTTGGCCTGCACCCTTGTGTCCGCATGCATAGAATATGTATGGATTATCAGTTAAACGCGTATTGATATGCGGGCAATAAAAACTAAGGCCAGAGCTTAAATCTCGTCCCTGAATTTCTCTTTCCCCTCCCGTCTTCAGGTCCCTGCCGGTAGTTTACTGCAGGAAGCTGGACACTAATCAGCCTGTAAAACGCTGCTCTGGGGGAGACGGCGATCCCAGCCGCAGGCTGGGGCAGATAACTTGCCTTCTTGACAAAAAGATAAAAGAGTGCATTTTGTTCTTTATTATTTCACTGGTTTGGGGAGGTGGGTTCTTTGTCCCTCTTGTTTAAATGACATAAACAACTCCAAGTGTCATGACAGGGCTGGGAGCCTGTCGACGCAGCCCTATAATTAGAAAATTTCCACGCACGAGGCAAAAGGGGGGGTCTTCAGGCCACTTCCTGACCCGCTCATCCATAGATCAAAAACCCAAGTGAGGTACAGATAAGAAAATGCCTGGGAAATGAGACGTGCTCCATACTGCCAGTTCACACAGGCTTCTTTTTCGCTGCGGCCAGGGCTGCCTGGTGCCTTCTGCTTAGGCACCGCGTTGTATCCTCAGTGAATTTGAAAGGGGAGCAAGGCAAAAGGCTGCAGTCCTGGTGGGGCCGAGCACTTTGCCTTCCTCCCTTTGGTCTCCTTTCTTAACCAGGGTGTAACTCTATGCATGCGGCATAACACCGTGGGAGACCACAGACTTGTACTGGTATTGCCAAGTCCAGAATGTGCCTCCTCTCCTCTCCCCTCCTCTCCCCTCCTCTCCCCTCCTCTCCCCTCCTCTCC